>Ga0041059_1003233_pt1 | contig 11315 bp, 11 predicted proteins | sample AraColnosormetaG_FD_56232 | JGI IMG/M metagenome (GOLD analysis project Ga0041059, IMG submission 56232) | Arabidopsis roots microbial communities from North Carolina, USA - Col MF nosort | ecosystem: Host-associated > Plants > Roots > Unclassified | place: USA: North Carolina | collected... | reverse complement strand
GCTGATGCTGCTGAGAAAATACCCGGAGCATTTCGTCATCAACACGAGATCAAAGGGAAGAGTTACCCTTGAATTCGTTTCCCTCGTTACCCTACTCTCATGAGAACTTTACCTTAGTGACTCGGATTAAGATTTAAGAAGCTTTTCTCTCTTTTCTTTGTTTCATATGTAAAATATTTTGGCATTGATTAGTAACACGCTGTGTCGTTTTTCTGCACCCAAAAACGCCAACTTCTTGGTCCTTGCAGTTGAGAGATTTTGATTTTCTTTTTCTTGATTCTTATTTTTGATAAACCCATCGAGATTTTTCTTTCATCAAAGGGCAAAAAATTCGTGCCAATTCAGAAATCGTTATGTTCGGTGGATTTGGGCCATAAAAAGAGAAAAGGCCGAAACAGAGAATGATCCAAAGTGGCTCAAGTACGTATCCAGACAATATAAAAAGGTTGGAATGTGCAAACTTAGGGTTATACTCGTATCTTGTAGCAGCCACTAAAGCAAAATTCTGAGATCGAAAAAGCTATATAAAAAAAAAAAACTGCTTCCGTTTCATCGATTTTGTCCAGATCTTCCCCTTCTTCCGGTAATCGAAGCTTACGAGATAGTTGAGTGAAGATGATCTATGATGTGAACTCTGGTCTATTCAGATCCTTCCTGAGCCAGAAGGGTAGCTCGTCCGACAAAAGGTACAAAATCTTGTCTTGTCTGATCCAAATATGAGATTATCTCGATGTTGTTCCCAGATCTATCTATTGATGTGTCATTCTTCTCATCTTCTTAATTCTCATCATCTTTTTATGTTTAATCAGGAAAATGGAAGATAAGCCAAGAGAACAGAAGCCCAAAGCCAGCGACAACAAACCTGTTATGAATGAATGAGAACAGATTACATCTTCTTGTAATTTCTCTTTACCTATTTCAGTTGTAAGGATCATTTTAATGAATTAAGTTTCTTTCCTATGGAATTGTCATTTGCCAATTGGCTTTGGGTTATTTATCTTCTGAGATTGGTGGCCAGAGTCAAAAAATCCCAAAATTCGCATAAAAATCTTAACAAACATCCCATTCATTGATTCCTTTCGTAAGTTCTTCTATTGATCATAACGAGTGTCTGATTGCCGAAATCCAAAACACCTTAAAGAAAAGCTTCACAATGAATCCAAATATCTCTCAACGCTGTTGTCACTACCAATAACCAAAACTGAACAGTCAGTTGGTAAAACCCATAATTTGTCTATGTAAATTGCAGGCTACATCTACAAAACTGGTCATGTTCAGTTCTGATTCTGCACTCGCTGATCAAGCTTCTTCTTCACTTTAAGTTTTCGCCGACCAATCAACAGAGGAGACGCCTGAATAAGATTCATGCCAGGCAGCATTATCAATAACACTTGTGGCTTCAAGAGATCAAAGTGAATCCCAACTAAGAGACAGAGCAATAAGTATAAATAAGGTCCAGGTCCAAAGCACGTACATTTACTGCTCTCTCGGCAGCAGCTGCATGCACAAACTTCACATTACCAAACCAATTGCCCTACCAGTTTCATACAAGTACACAAATCAGTGTTTCCATTAATAAGAAAAATTGCTTGTTTTATTAGATTACTTAATTACACTTACCACACCACGGTTAGAAACTTGAACTCCTCCTCTTTTGATTGGTCCAAACTGCTTAAATGCGTTCTCTACCCAGTCAGTGGTTACATTTGGAGGAAGGTTTTTAACGTGAACTGCAGCATATAACGCTGATACAAACAACAACAAAAATGTTAAATACAGTGATTCATCTATCTGCAGCTCACAAAAACAAATCATAAGTATTTCTTTTACCTCGAGGCTCTTGATTATTCTCATTTCCACCCTTATTACCATAATCTTTTGTTACGCTCATTCCCTCGCTTCTGTATATGATTCCTGGTCCAGTGGATGGAGTATCCCAGTATCCTGATTCTCAACCAAACAAAACCGGAGCCTTGAGCACAATTCTTTGACAAATTAACAGAGACTATTATTTACTAATACTCCCACAAACTCACGTATATAGTCAGGTCGCTTCTTCTCCACGTAAACGCTACGCAAATCAATCGTTACAGGAGAAGCCTGCATAAGATTCATGCCAACATTATCAAAACCAATCAGACAGTTCTGAAATTGAACCCCCAAGTAGTCAGTCCGACCAAATGCTAGCGTTTACCTTTATTGCTCTCTGGGCGGCATTTTCTTCCTTAAACTCCACGAAGCCATAAGAAAAGCTCTACCAGTTTCATGAACACAATTTAGTGTTTTTGTTAACGAAGCTTGTTAGTATCTAGATTAGTTAACATTTACCCTTTTGTTTCTAACTTCAACTCCACCTCTTCTGATTTCTCCAAACTGCTTGAATGCATTCTCAACCAAGGCAATGGTTGCATTTAGAGGAAGATTTTTAACGCAAATTGCGGCTACACAGAAAGTTATAGAGCAATGTATAAATAAACAAATGGGATAGTGAACGACACATTTCCTTGCGAGCAAAATATGGAGGCTCCACTATTACTCACCATTATTAGCAGGAGGAATGGTTGCATTAGCCTCGGGTATGCCAACAAACTTGAACATGTCAGTCGAAACAAAGAGGCCTTTTTCTTGGGGAGCAAAAGTGAAGTTTTGTGTGAAGTTCCTTGCAGGCCTCTCGTTGAAAGTGAAGTAGCCATCAACAGCAACGCGAATACCCTTGTCATGAGAGTCTTGGGACATGACACTGGTTACCTCAACCGAATCAAAACCACCAGGAGATAGCATATCAAGATCCTCGATTATATCCTGCTCCAAGATTAGGAATCAGTAACAGACCAATGTTACTTAATGAACGACTCAGTCAAGAAAATTGTCTAACCGGTAGGGTAGAGGAACGCATCGTTCCATCAAGTCCAGGCCGTGTAATCTTACTGACATCTTTATAGTAGCCAGGGAGAATCTCCGGGGAGTTTTGCAAGTTGTTATAGTAGTGCTCTGCAAATCCGTCCCCAATCTATACGTTTTATGGAGAGAGTTGCAAATTTACAATCACTGAAAAATGAAATCCGATGGAACAGAGCATACAATTGTTTGGATTGTATATACCGCTTTAGCAGAAGGTCGTGCAGGAGGATGCATTGGTTCAGAGAGCTAAGCAATGCCCTGAATCTAAAGATCAAAATTCCAAACTCAAGATCCTTAAATCTAGCCAAGTACATAAGCATATAACCAAAGAATGCAGTCTTGAACAAAATAAATGGGCTACGTGTTAAGAATATCATGGAAGAAGCAAAGATTTTGCCTTTACGTTTAACTCGAAAAACCCCATTGCTGATCTAATCCCCAAACCAAAGATAAACCAAAACCGTGGAAAGAAGACTCACCTGAAATCGTAGCGAGAGAGAGAGGTTTGTGGTAGGGAAGAAAACCCTATTGAATATGAATATCTCCGAGGTCTGCGACACCACCTTCAATGGTGGTTTTGAGGGTTTATTCGCGACAAGGAAGAAGCAGGTCAGAGACGAAGAGCGTGAGAGAAAAGTGCTGACACTCGCAGAGAGTCCTATTTATGCAATTTCGTAAGCTTTACATATTTACATTTGTTGCCACTGAGTAGCGCGCTAAAACGGGTCTACGTCTAACCGTTGACCGTTTTATTTTCAAGGAATAGTTACGTTGTTGGTTGGTTATATATTTATGTGATAGTATATTTATGCTCACATGAATTTATCTCCTTTAAATGTCACACATCCAGATTTTCAGAACTTGTTTGGGCATTGATGCCACACTTTAAGAACCAATATCTCTGGCTCTCTGCGTGTTCTTTTATCACAAATCAATGATTCTATCATTACAATTACATGGGAGCTAGTCAAAATCATAAAACACCCGAAAAAAAAGCCGCAATATCTTCAATATAACTAGTCTGGTTCTGTTTTGATTCTTCCTCTTCTTGCTCCTCCATTATCTGCTCATAGTCCCAAGAATGATCAACTTGTGTTTCTACCGCTTCCTCCTGAAGCTTACTCTCTTCCTCCAGAACCTTGCTATGTTCCTCCTCCCAAGAATGATCAACTTGTATTTCTCCCTCTTCCTCCTGAAGCTTACTCTGTTCCTCCTTTGACTTCTGCCACTGCCAGTCCCAAAAGTCAAAAGCTTCTGTTCCTCTCACTTGCTCGCTTCCATATCTGTTTTGACTTCCCTGTTCCCTGTGACCTGATTCTGAAAAGTCAAACCAAAAGAAGCCTATTCAGCACCCTTCTTTGCACGTTTTTGAGTTTAGCCAATGAAAGTTACCTGCACCTAGCGGCACCGAGGTGTCTCTGCAGGTTGGTCTTGTGTAACGCTTCCCTGCACCTGCACTTAGCTTCTTCTGCACGTTAACGTTTTTCTCACAAATCCTCACAGGAGACGCCTGAATAAGAGATTCATGCCAGCATTATCAAGAGATCAAATCGAATCCCACAAAACATTTAAGAATAGTCCAGTTTCAAAGCGTGTAGTGTACCATTATTGCCCTGTTGGCGACATCTGCTTTCTCGAAGTCCACAAAAGCAAATTTATAGAGCTAACAGTTTCATCATACAAGTAGACAAATTAGTGTTTCCATGAAGAATAAGAAGAAGGGTTCAGAAAAATGCTTGTTAATATATTACTTGAACACTTACCGGACCAGATTTTATAATTGAAATGGCATTAATTGGTCCAAACTTCTTCAATGCATCCTCAATCAAGGCAAAGGTTACATCTAGAGGAAGACGTTTAAGGAAAACGGACGCTGATAGATAAACAAAGAGATATGTCAAAAGTAGAGTTGATAAAAACAGAGTTGATACCATTGTTACCCACCATTATTACCTTCGTGAGATTCTGTTCCTTCTTCCTCCTGAATCTTCCTCTGTTCCTCCCAGTTTTGGTTCTCTTCTTCTTCTTCTTCTTCCTCCAGACCAACTCCTTCTGTTCCTCTCACTTCCTCGCTTGTATATCTGTTTTGATTGTATTGTCGCCCTTCTTCCTCCTGAAACTTCATCTGCTCCTCCGATTGATTCATAATCTTTTGCCAGTTTTGCAAGTCATAAACATCTGTTCCTCTCACTTCCTCCATCTTCTGCCAGTTACAAATGGGATTACCTAGTGATCCTCTCACTCCCTCGCCTCTCTTTATGTTTCCTGGTCCATCGGATGGACTTTCATAGTAACCTGATTCCAAAACCAAACAAAACTAGACCCTTCAGGAATTTCTTTGATCGTTACATTGACTAACTAATAACTCCCACATACTCACCTTCATAGTATGGTTGCTTCTGCTCCACGTAAGTTGTGTGGCCATCAACATTTAGAGGAGACGCCTGAATAAGATCATGCCAGCATTGTCAAAGTCAATCTAACACTTAAGGCTTCAAGAGATCAAAGTGAATCCTAACCAAGATTCAGAACAAATGTATAAAAAAGGTCCAGGTCCAGGTCCAAAGCAAGTACCTGTATTGCTCTCTTGGCAGCATCTGCTTCCTCAAACTCCACAAAAGCATACCAATAGTTCTACCAGTTTCACACAAATGTAACCAAATTAGCCTTTCCATTAATAAGAAAAATGCTTGTTAGTAGATCACTCAACACTTACCGAATTAGCAGGGTTTATAACTCGAATTCGTCCCTTTTTAATTGGTCCAAACTGCTTAAATACACTCTCAACCAAGGCAACGGTTGCATTTGGAGGAAGGTCTTTTACACGAATGTGTGCATCTTCAGTTATAGCTGGTAAATAAACACACAAAAGGTTACGGAAATTGAGACTCCTCACTGTATACATAAACGGGAAGGAGAAAAGACAAACTTTTTACCTTGAGAGTCCTGACTGTTCCCATTTCCAGTATCAGCACCTGCATCAGCTTTTATATCTGTTGAGTGATCACAAGACTAAACCAAACAAAACTAAAGCCTTTAACACAATTCCTTGACAGTTACAGTGACTAACTAATACTCACTTTTATTGTAAGCGTACTTCTTCTCCACGTAAGTTCTGTACCCATCAATACTTATAGGAGACGCCTGAATAAGATTCATGCCAGCATTATCAAAACACCGATCAAATAATTAAACAAGGGTCATCAAGGTCCAAAGCGCCGACCATTATTGCCCTGTTAGCGGCCTCTGCTTCTTCAAACTCCACATAAGCATATTTCCCAGTACAGTGCTACCAGTTTTATACAAGTAGACAAATTAGTGTTTCCATGAAGAAGAAAGTGTTCAAAAAATAAAAAAGGTTGTTAGTGGAATAACATTTTACCCAGTTGATTCTAACTTCAACTCCACCTCTTCTAATTTCTCCAAACTGCTTAAATGCATTCTCAACAAAGGCAATGGTTGCATCTAGAGGAAGTTTTTTAGCGCAAATGGCTGCACCCTCAGAAGCACAAGATAGCTTGGGAACATTATCAAAACCATGATTTGGTTCAGAAACTCTCAGAGCAGCTCCCTCCGTTTCTGGAACTTTCTCCTCTATGACTGAACCATTCGCATTAAACCAAGATCTTAGACACTTACTTCCTCGCAAAGCAAAATATGGAGGCTGCTTATAATTGAACTGTTACTCACCATCATTAGCAGGAGGAATGGCTGCATTGGCCTCGGGTATATCAACAAACCTGAACATGTCGGTGCAAACAATGTAGCCTTTTTCTTGGGGAACAAGAAAGAAAACTTGTGTGAAGTGCCTTGCAGGTCTCTCGTTGAAAGTGAGGTAGCCATAAACAACGACGAGGATACCCTGCTTAAGAGAGTCTTGGGACGTGACGCTGGTTATCTTAACCGAATCAAAACTACCAGGAGATCGCCATTTAAGATCTTTCTGTTCCAAGATTAGGAATCATTCAAGAGAACAAAGATTTCACCAAAGTTACTAAGTCAATCAGGAAAAGTATCTTTACCGATAAAGTGAAGACACGCATCGTTCCATCTAGTCCAGGCCGTGAAATCGTACTCTTATCTTTATAAAGCTTATAGAGATTCTCCGGGGCGTTTTGCAAGGTGTTATAGTACTGCCTTGCAAACTCATCCCCCACCTACGTTTATACAGAGAGTTACAATCACAGGACAATGAAATCCGAAGAACAGAGCATACAGTTGTTGGATCCTATATACCACCTTTGCAGTATTTGGACGAGGATCCATCGATACAGAGAATATGCAATGCCCTGTATCTCAAATCAAGTTCCAAACGCAAAATCGTTAGATCTTGCGAACATAATCATAAAAGAAATGGTGAGAAGCAGCGGCTAACACAAAAGAAATGACTTATTTGTTAAGAAATGACGAAAGAAGTATAGAGATTGTCTTCACGTTTCACTAAATCAAAAGCAAAAGATGCATCGCTGATCTAATCCTCGAACCAACGATAAACCGGAATCGCTGAAAGAAGACTCACCTGAAATTACAGCGAAGTAGTGAAGAAGATTGAATATGAGTATTGAGTAGCTCCGAGTTCTTCCACACCCACTCCAATGGCGGTTCCTACGGTTATTCACCAGAAGGAAGAACAGAGGAAGAGACGAAGAGCGCGAGAGAAAGAAGGTGCTGAGAATTTCTTTTTATTTGGATTTTTCGTCCTATTTATGCAATTTCATAAAATGTTTATATTTACATTTGTTGCCACTAATCGTTGAGCGTTTTCGTTTGTTTGTTAGTAAAATCTGTTACTTTTTAACTGCTTTATTACTAGAGAATATTTGTTGACGAATTCAAACCATATGAAATTGCATAAATAAACAAATATATATACAACTACACGAATTCTTCACTTTTACTGATACGTTAATAAGAGAGACAATGCAACAAATTAAGTGTAAAATTAGTTGAAAAATGTCAAGGAAAAACAAAACTCTAAGAAAATCATGGATGGAGAGTCCCTTCGAACTCAAAACGTCCATCGGTGAAACTTATATACACAAAAACGAGACAAAAAGAGTAACAAAATATGTAAATTTGTAGTTCACAAAGTTGAGGGAACAACGGTTATATGCCTCAACGGATGCGACACATTAGTCCCACCGGCGTGAACGATGAACTCAGCCGGCGAGAAAGACGTTCCATGGCAGACGCAGATTATACTGATCTCTGATTTTGAGTAACGGTATAGAAAACCATTTACGGTTTTGCCCTCGGGACCGTTACCGGTGCTAGTCACGCAAGGCATCTGAGCAAACGGAAGCAAACTGCCGTTACCGTTACTGTTGGTATGCGGTTTTGGCGGCTTCCCACTCTCTTTGGTTACAGAAGAGTTGGACCATTCTTGGGTCTCCGCGTCTTTTGAACCGTCTGTGTTATGCACGGTTTGCTCTGTACCGGTCAGAATGTTGTTAACCGGAGATCTAACCTGTTTGGTTTGGCCAGATTGTGCCCCAATGTCGCCACTTCCACCTGAACATTAACCATAATTCAAAATCATCTACATGCAAATAGCATAATTTTCGTGATTCTTTAACAGAATCAACACATCGAATTATATACTAAAAAAAAACTATATACATATACCAACCAATTTTAGTTTATTTTTAAAAGAAGGTTGTTATATACCTTCTTGGCGAGAAGAGCTGCTAGGATCGGATACGGAGGAGGAGGTGCAAATGGGTGACCCAATCGTAACGTCTTTACTGCTTTCCTTGAGTCGACCCGACCCGTAACCGTTACACATGTTGATAGAGCTCAAATCCATATCATCGCCGTTACTAACTCCGTTATATTCTGTTCTGATCCTCTTGCACTCTCCTTCTTCTCCGCTTCTCTGCTGCTGCTTCGCCTCCCGCTTCTTCCGTGTTTCCTTTATCCTCGTCACATTCGTCGTTCTGCCGTCAAGATTAACGCCGTTATCCTTCTCGAATCCGACGGCGTTAGATTGTCCAAATGTTTTAGATTTCTCCGTTTTCTTGAAAGGACCTCCCAGGGAAAGACATAGCTCGAGCTCGAGCTCGACCTCCACATTCTCATCTTCTACAAACTTTTCTGCCATTGATAAAGATTCAACAAACATATAATGTCAAAAAGATGGTCTCTTGTCTTCCGCAAAATTTTCCTCTTGAAGGGTTTTGAAGCTTCGCCAACTTTGTTGTATGAGAAAGGAATATTATAAGGGGCGGAGATAATTAAAAAGAGAATGGTAAAGGCTTCGGAACATGACACATGTCCGATAAGGATAGTGGACATGGGCGGTTTCAAAATTCACTAAGAGAAAGGTTAAGAAACTTTATTAGCGCTACAATTTCGGATTATCGATAAACGCTTTCCATTTATTTTGTTGGTTTCTATTTCCATTGGTTGTAAAAATCAAGTAAAATTTTGACGAAAAGTACCGAGACGCCACGTGTAACACGTGCATGGAAACAGTTAACACGTGTACACTGAGATCCTGCTGGCTTTGACGAGGACACGTTGGGTGTTTTGAATTCTTGTGTTCGTATCTGACTCCGCGAATCTCGAGCATAAACACGACCCCGGGATTGACATGTGGCGACCATCTTCGAGAGACAGTGCAATAGGTTAGACAGTCCAGGTCAGCAAATGACGCCGTAACGGTTATTCTCATCTGATGTGTGTCGACGTGGTTCATGTTTGGCTGGCTTCATGGGCACGTGCTAGATGACAAATGGCTGTAAAGAATTATGTTGAGTAGATAGATGACTCGTGTCTTTATTCGAATAGTGGAATAGCTTGTTGAAGTTGCTTTATTATAGCTTGGCTATCACAAGTTCCAGCCTTACTCTTGCATGAATTGCACCTGGAAAGTGGAAAGAGGATTGAGACTATTTGAATTGTTGACAAGAAAAACAAAGGAAGATTCTGCGAATACACTGTGGAATATAGCAAATGTTCTTTTCTCGTTGTGATTTTTTCGGTTGATTAAATGTTTAACAAAATGTAAAGCAAAGATTCTAGAAAAAGAAAACCATTCTTGACTTTGCTATTTCTTTGACAAAAATGTGACGATATTCTTATGAACTTTTCATCATATTTTATCATCATAATTTCAAGCCTTACGGTTATCACATGATCCATATTCATGTCAATGTCATGCTTATCCCCGAATATTACATACTACTGGGTTTATGTACATAAGATCCGGTTCACGTTAATGGGCTGATGCTTTTTAGATAAGGCCCAACTAAAGCTGTTTCTTTTGTTAGCCGTGGAAACAAACTGCCCGTTTTGATTTGATCGCCGTAAGGCCCGTAACATTGACAGTGGAGAGGCTGAAAACATGATGGGTATAATAGTCATTTACTTGAGAAGCCTTTATATTTTTCATTGTACGGTTTAACCACAACATATCTAAACCGGTTTCCAAACACATTCTATTACTATGTAACCCCAAATTTGATCTCCGACTTCAAAATCGGAGAAATTTCACGGCATGGCTACAGCCGTTGGAAGCGGGAGCGATGTAGAGGTTGGATTTGCGAAGCTCCAAGGTGAGGATTTCGAGTACTATATGCAGTCTTACTCCATTATTCTCGGCCGGAATTCTAAGAAATCGACCGTCGACGTCGACCTCTCATCTCTCGGCGGTGGGATGAACATTTCTCGCAACCACGCTCGGATCTTCTATGACTTCACTAGACGACGCTTCTCTCTCGAGGTACTTGGCAAAAATGGCTGCTTCGTTGAAGGTGTCCTCCATCTCCCTGGGAACCCCAACGTCAAGCTCGATTCACAGGACCTTTTGCAGATTGGTGACAAGGAGTTCTACTTCCTGCTTCCGGTTTGGAGTATCCTAGGCGGTCCATTGGGACCCAGGCACCACGTCTTAGGGAAGGCTACTGTTGTTCCGTACCATAATTATCATTCGGGTCCAGGTTCCGGGTCGGGTAAGAATGGCGTCCGGAGTAGAGAGTTGTATGAGTACGATGATGAAGACGACGATGAAGAGGAGGATATCAGAGGCAGTGGAAAGAAAACATGGAGAGATGGACATGAAGGAGTATATGCCTCTGGAGGTAAAACCAAATTGCTCATGATAGCTTAACTTCATTGTGTCACTAAATAGATTTCAGGCTTGTTCTAGACTTTGAGTATAAGTTTTACTGTGGTGGTTGATGATTGAACCTTGTTAGACTTAGATTGAATGATAGTGACACCACGACATTGTATCTGCTTCATTTGTGCAGAGAAGAAGAGAGAGGGAAGATCAAAGGCAGATCGTGAAGCTGATGATCAACAATTTTTGCAGCTAATGCATGGTAGTGGTTGGTCTGTGACAGATATTAAAGGAGTATGGAAACGTATGGCATCACAGTCGAGTAAGAAGATACCTATCACAAGAAGACTGG
>Ga0041059_1003232_pt1 | contig 11318 bp, 12 predicted proteins | sample AraColnosormetaG_FD_56232 | JGI IMG/M metagenome (GOLD analysis project Ga0041059, IMG submission 56232) | Arabidopsis roots microbial communities from North Carolina, USA - Col MF nosort | ecosystem: Host-associated > Plants > Roots > Unclassified | place: USA: North Carolina | collected... | reverse complement strand
AAAAAAAAAAAAAAAAGGTCCTTTGATAAAATTTAATATATAATTAATAAATTTCAACATAACAAAAAGTACAAAAATATAGAAAATTAAAAAAATTATCCTCTATTATTTTTCTAGTTAGCTAAATTAACAATTTTAAAAATAAATGATAATCAATTTTTAGTGATTTTATAATTTTAATCATAAAATAGATAAAGATCTAACAAAAAAAAGTTTAATAATGATTGGCAAAATTTAGTTAAAAATCTTAATATAAATTTTGCCTCAGGCCTCCGAATAACTTGTCATAGCCCTTGTAAGTTGTAAGATAAAACAGTTTCTTTTGTTTGTGACTTTGGCTTTTTGTTCCTTTTCTCAATTTGCATGTCTTTCTGGTCCAATATTATGATTGCTTGAGCTCATTTTACCCCCTTGTTCAATTTCGTTGTCGTCTGTTCTGGTTCACACTCAAAGACGGTTGGTTTTCCAGCAAATCCAGAGAAATATCAACCTGTATTGTCGACCATTGCAAACTTGCTGGCGTTTCAGTATTTGGTAGGCTTTTATTTGAAAGACAAGACAGCACGCGGAACAAAAGCCAATAGACTCTAGTAAAGAAGAAGAAGAAATCATGTGAAACAACTGCAAAAACCTAGACACGAAATAGCGGGAAGGAGGGCTTTGTTAAACGAGTAAACCATGAAAGACATGGAAGGCATCGTTCATCATGACAAAAGCTAAAGGGATTACTTTATTTGTTGTATAACACGGTAAATGGAACCACATGCAGCCAATACAATTTTCTCCACAAACACTGAACTTACCTTCATGATATGATTTATATCCTTACTACCTTTTCCAGTACAATGCAAATGGGCTACATTCCTACCTCCATTAGATCCTTACGCAAACACATCTTAATTTTTAGATATATGAATAGGCATACACGTGTATTGTCAAACCGTTCCAAAACCAACCACAACACAGTCACCAAATCGAATTCCAAAACGATTTACAACTATAGAAAGAAGCAGAGACATTTTTGCTATATCATATGTGATCATTTTTACATAATGACATAGACATATTTTTCCCATCTCAGCCGCAGCACCCTCCTCCTTGCGAGGTTGATCCATCTCTTCCACCTGATGGTCCTGGAATTCCTCCATATCCAACTTTGATTCCATATGACTCATTTGACACATCAAACACACCATCTTGAATCTTCTTGTATATTGTTGCAGCTGTCTTAATGAATGCCTAGCAAAAAATCACAACACCAGTCGAAATCATGTTAAGTAATTGGGTAATTGGCAAATATACCACATTGGAACGTATGGGGGTTTACCTCCTCAACATTCTGAGCAGTCTTGGCAGAGGCCTCCATGAATATAAGACCGTGCTCCTTTGCAAACTGCTCTCCTTCCTCTGTACTCACTGCCCTTCTGTGAGCAAGATCACACTTATTCCCAATGAGCATTATCGTCATATTTGCATTTGCATGCTGCCTTGCATCTTCTAGCCAGCTAGCTAGATGGTTAAATGTCTCCCTCCTGCAAAAAAAACGGAGGTAAAAAATATCGTAAGTGTCTTGACTGAAACAGTTATAAATTCAAAAACACAAATCTAATTCTGGTTCAGATCTTTAGGAGTCGAACTCCAATCTAGAAAAGAAGAATAACGTCTAGTTACTACTTACACAAAAAAAATAATTTGCTTCCCTGATCAACTCTACTTTTGATAAACATACAGAAAGAAGCAAATGATTTACCTTGTGATATCATAGACAAGCAATGCCCCTGCAGCTCCTCTATAGTATGACCTTGTAATAGACCTAAAGGATTCTTGACCAGCCTGTCATTACAGAGAGATATTAGCCAAGACAAAGGATATGAAACTTCAGAATAGCCAAGTCGCCTAGTCAAAGAAAATCAAAGCATATATGATGATGTGCACAAACCAATCCAGGTATTCATGAAAACAAGATAGAGATACATCATGAAAGTTGAAGAAGTAAGGAGAAAGAGACCGTATCCCAGATCTGAAGCTTGATAGGTTTGTTATCGATGGTGATCATCCTAGCCCCAAATTCAACACCAATGGTAAGGTCATGCACCGGCTGAAACCTCTTGTCGGTGAACTGAAGCAGAAGACATGATTTCCCCACTCCTGAAAATCAGAATCAATATACAAAAATCAACATCACCAAAGCTTCTCTCGACCCCTAAATCCACTAAAAAAAGTTGGATATGACACAGATTCAGATCAATTCGCTTTTCAATTTTCGCAACGAAACATATATAGGTTTTGATCATCTCAATTCCAAATGGATTGAAGAAAGATAACGTAGCAGAGAAGGAGTTACCAGTATCGCCGATGATGATATACTTGAAGAGATAAGCATAAGACATTGAATTTGAAGAATCGAAAAATCCGCAGGTTCAGGCGAAAAATCGAATTCCTTCTTTAAGACGATGATGAGAACGAGAAGAGAAGAGAATCTTTTTTTCTCTATAAAGACGGAGATTGACGGTTTGTTTTCCAGCAAATCCAGCGATGCATCAACCTGTATTGTCGCCAAATTTCAATCTCTATGTCGTTTCCTATTTAGTAACCGCACTGCTTGACGTTTATTTAAATAGAAAACGACATGCAGTCTGTTTATAAAAATAAAGCTGTAACCTTTAAAAAGTTGCTATCTTTGCACCCGAGAGAGAGCTCAGTGAAAAAGATGGGAAGCGGTGTAGGTGTAGCTCTCTTTGCCCTCTCCCTTCTTCTCGTCTCCCATGAGGTGGAATCTGCAATCGGCGTGAACTGGGGAACGTTGTCATTTCACAAGATGAGACCTTCCACAGTGGTGGATCTCCTCAAAGCAAACAAGATCACCAAGGTGAAGCTTTTCGATGCGAATCCAGATGCGCTTCGAGCGTTAATGGGTACTGGAATCCAAGTAATGATCGGCATTCCTAACGAGATGCTCTCAACTTTCAATTCTGATTTGTTTGTCCAGCAAAATCTCTCTCGCTTCATAGGCAAAAACGGTGCTGATATTAGGTATCTTTTCTCTCAGAGTATATGTGTCTTTAAGCTATGATTAAGCAGAGGATTTTACCAATATATCTGTTGAATAGGTATGTTGCAGTAGGGAATGAGCCGTTTCTGACTGGTTACGGTGGTCAGTTTCAGAACTATGTAGTCCCAACTATGGTTAACCTGCAACAATCTTTGGTTAGAGCAAATCTAGCTAGCTATGTGAAGTTGGTGGTTCCTTGCAACGCAGATGCGTATCAGTCTAATGTTCCCTCTCAGGGGATGTTCCGGCCTGAGCTTACACAGATTATGACTCAATTGGTTTCGTTTCTCAACTCCAATGGCTCTCCTTTTGTGGTTAATATCTATCCTTTCCTTAGTCTCTATGGGAACTCGGATTTTCCACAAGACTATGCCTTTTTTGAGGGGAGTAGTCATCCGGTTCCGGATGGGCCTAACACTTACTATAATGCATTTGATGGGAACTTTGACACTCTTGTTGCTGCTCTCACCAAGCTTGGATATGGTCAAATGCCTATAGTTATTGGTGAGATTGGTTGGCCTACAGATGGAGCAGTTGGTGCTAATCTCACAGCAGCCCGGGTTTTTAATCAAGGGCTCATTAGCCATGTGTTGAGCAACAAAGGAACACCGCTCAGGCCTGGATCTCCTCCTGCGGATGTATATCTTTTCGGTTTGCTTGACGAAGGAGCGAAAAGCACACTGCCTGGTAACTTTGAGAGGCATTGGGGAATCTTCTCTTTCGATGGACAGGCCAAGTATCGTCTCAACTTAGGACTAGGCAACAGAGGACTCAAGAATGCAAAAAATGTGCAGTACCTTCCTTCAAGGTGGTGTGTGGCTCACCCATCAAGAGACATGACCCAAGTTGGTGACCACCTCAGGCTTGCTTGCAGTGAAGCAGATTGCACAACGCTCAACGACGGGGGCTCGTGCAGCCAGCTTGGTGAAAAAGATAATATCTCATACGCTTTCAACAGTTACTATCAGATGCAGATGCAACATGAAAAGAGCTGTGACTTTGATGGACTTGGCATGGTCACCTTCCTAGATCCTTCAGTTGGTGACTGTCGATTTCTTGTGGGTGTTACTGATATAGGCTTATCGTCAAGTACTGAGCCAATGGCAAGGTGGTCTATCTACCACATTTGCATTGGACTATTGATCTGGACTCTCACAATGTAGATTAGGGAAATTTTTCAGTGTTACATTATTTAGCGATATAGTAGATATAGGACGGAGAAATTGCATAAATATAGGGTCAGATGTATTTTATTGTTAAGCTGAAAAGCTGAACCAGTGTTATCTCTGTAATATCTTCTTGGGGTCTATATTAGAAAATCAGAACCACTAAAACTATGGTACCTTTGTTGTCAATGTACTGTCTAAGATGAGACTCAAATCGGTTATCATCAATTAGATTGTGATCATCACTATAGATTCATTTCCACTAATCTTCTCGTCTTTATCTATTGTAACTTCTTAAGTGCTTCCTGGAGCTATCTGTTACACATGTCCTTGAAAATTCTTCTTCTCCAACAATGGTCCCTAATTTGACATAGGACCAGATTCCCCAAACCCTGTTTCGATTTTGCAAGGTGATGTAAGCTCAAACAGCCTCAGGTCCTTCCAAATTTCTGTTGCACCCTCATGTGACACAAAATTTTTGCCACATTAACAAGTATCAATTTATCACTGATTGCACATTTTTTATTCAGAAATTAAAAGAAACATAGACATTTTCTAAGTCTCTATACTATAAGCATGAACAAGAATCTCAAATTCTATTTTCGGAAGGGAACATAAGATCTAAGGCAAAAGAAGTCATGCACCAATACATAAATGTCAGAAGAATAAAACGGAGAGAGGCCCGAGTATGTCTCTACTTCTGCCTCTTGTAGATCTTAGCCAAGAAAGATTTTAGCACTGCTTGAATTGCTTTACTCTGGTGAGCTTCGATCAACTTTGTCAGCTTCTCATAGCTTTCCTTCTCATATTCCATGAACGCTCCCTATGGAATAATCAAGATCAAACGCAGATTTTGTTACATATATATCACATCTCTCATGTTCTCTACTTTCATAAGCAATAATTACGTTCTCTTATTCTACTTGGTCTAACTAACGAAAGGGTTTGAGTTAATGCTTAGTGGCAAACCTCGAGATCAAGCTCTTTGTAGAGAGCTTTCACCTTAGCAACGTTTGATGGTTCGGCTTTACCATAGTTCTCCTGAAACATTGAAAATTTATTCAGTCCAGTAAACATGCTGATCCTGCTTCAAAACTAGATACAAATCTTATGCAGAAAATGATCCTCATACGCATGAGAAAGAAACTGAATCTCACGTATAGTATCTTAGTTTGTTCTTCACTGCAGCGTTCCAATGCCTTAACTACCAACCAGGAGCATTTGAAATCTTCTATGTCTGTCCCTATCTGTGATATACGATGCATGCTTGGTAAGATAAACACAAAAATACAATAAGATCAGCTTTGAATACCAAATGTGTTGGCATAAATTTTCACCTTGCCAAGTGTCTCAGGATCAGCAAAACAGTCCAGATAATCATCCTATGGAAAAGAAACGATATCAACTTAATAATATTGCTCTCGCGGATCCTGAAATGAGCCTTATGTAAACTCTCGTGTATTAGTATCTAACTAACTACCTGTACTTGAAAGTAAATTCCCATGTCAACAAGAACAGTCTTCACATCAGTATGGTTTTCCAAATTTTCTCCCGCCATGAGCAATGCGCAAGCAACCTGAGTGCAATAATCAGTGAGGACCTCTGTTCACAACAGACTTAAAATGTTTCATAGACTTTAAATGTTATCAATTGCCTAGCAAATAGCAATGTTTAACAGATCATCTGATTACATCCAATGGTATCGGTCAAACAGAATGTGTCTAGCTTACGAAATAAATTATGCTGCAACCTCTGAACCTACGTGTGACTCTATATATATATATATAGAGAGAGGGATTCAGAGTACTCACAGGAAGATAAAATGAGTAATAAGCTGTTTTGTACTCAACAATACGCCGATGGCTGCACGTTTTAGAGCAAACTATAATCATCAGTCAAACACATGTAATCCTACTTCACTACATCATCCATTAAAAATTTGAATGATATCTCTCACATTTGCAAGGAGTACTTAGACAAATCTTTTTCTCCATCAAAGGTGGTGATCAAATCAATCATCTGGCCGCAAGCTGTTTGAAACTCTACCTAGAACAATGTAAAGAAACTTTGAACAAGCTGGTGATAACTGTAAGTCGTAATATTAAGAGAAGGATGAAAGAGATAAACCTCGTTAAACAAATCAACGAGGTCAACATAGTAAGGCATTTCCCTGAAGTGCTTTTTGAGAATCCTGTGGATATGATTGCGAAGTAGAATCCCATCGTTAATGGCAATCATACCAACCTTTGGCTTTCTAAACCAACAAGGCTGGCCACGGCGTGTGACAGAGTTGTCCATGATGTCATCAAGCACAAGGAAATAAGCTTGAAGCTGCAAATGCAAGCAAATACAAAATGAGCATTGAGATGAAAGATAAGAAGAGAAGTAAAAGAGGAATTACCCATTCAATGCACCAACCAAGAGCACATGAGAGGAAAGTCTCTTTCTCCGTCAAGTCTTGACCTTGCTTCAACAGCTTGTAGCTATCAACCACAGAGAGACCACGATTTAGCTTCCCTGCAAAACAGAACACACACAAGTTTTGTTTATGAGCTGCTTAAGTTTGAAGGTAATGTCTGAGTGAAGCTTCTCTCACCTCCGCGTACATTGTAGTCAAGCATCTGCAAAAAGAGGTTCCAATCAGCAGAAACAAATTCATCAAAGGATCTGAGTTTAAGTGAAAATGGAAGTGAATCGAAGGAGTACCCGTTCAAGCCATTGACGAGATTCGTGGGTGAATTCAAAGGAAGGATCTTGAAGCAGATCAGACTTGAGAACAGAGTAAACGTCGAGGAAGGTTGATTTCAGATCCGCCATTGATAGGATCAAGGAAGGTGTGCAAAGCCAAATGTGGAACCTGATTGTTTTAAGTGTGTTCCTCGGATCATGCTTATATCGCGTCACGTGACGTTCTTTAAATGGGCTTTTTGTGGCCCATTTAATTGAGCCGTCTAAGGCCTGCTTATCTCAGAAGTACAGTATATAAAATGTACGTGAAATGGGGAAAACATTTTTAAACAACTCTAAACCCCTAATTTTGTATTGCAGAGTTTCAAAGGATGACGACAATGTCTGATCTTTCACCAGATTTGGTAGGGGAGATTCTCACTAGGGTTCCGATGACATCTTTGATTTCAGTACGGTGTACTTGCAAAATGTGGAACGCTTTATCCAAAGAAGGTATTTTCTTTAAAGCAGCAAGGAAGCAGTTTATGGGATTCACGATGATGGATTCTAGGGTTTGTTCAATGAAGTTTGATCTCCAAGGAATCCGAAACAACGAACATGACTTTGTTGATCCATGTATAAAGCAAATTGCTAAACTTGATCAAATCGAGGTATCTAAAGTCCTTCAATGCGATGGTTTGTTGTTATGCGTCGGTAAGGACAACTCGAGGCTTCTAGTGTGGAATCCTTATTTAGGGCAAACAAGGTTTATCAAACCAAGAAAAAGGTTTAACAAACTCGAATGGTACGCTCTCGGATATGACAATAACCACAACTACAAAATCTTGATGAACTATGATACAGGGCACCTTTTTGGTTACGAAATCTACGACTTTAGCTCTGATTCATGGAGGGTTCTTGATGTCAGTCCCGACTGCCATATACCGTTTCATCAACAGAGCGTGTCTTTGAATGGAAACACTTATTTTCTTGCTCAAGAGAAGATAATTGTGGAAGGAGAAGAAGAAGAAGTAGTAGATGAGATTGAAAAGTTTTTACTCTGTTTTGATTTTACTACAGAGAGGTTTGGACCGCGTCTTCCTCTGCCATTTCACTCTGATGTTTTGGAAACTGTGGCTATATCTTGTGTTAGAGATGATCAGCTTGCGGTGTTATATCAGCGGTTTGAAACATGGGAGATTTGGGTAACCACTAAGATCGATCCCACTGCGGTGTCCTGGAGCATGTTTTTGTCAGTGGATATGGAACCACCCACTGGTTGTCAGTTCGATGATGAAGCTGGGAGCTTCTTTATTGACGAAGAGAACAAAGTCGCTGTATTTTTTAATTCAGACTTGTTTAACCCAAGAGTAGAAAACCGAAACCGCCGCTACCCGACAGCTTACATCATTGGACAAGACGGATACTTCAAATCCGCGACTCTCCGGGAAGCTCCCGATCTCGTAAAACCTGACCCCTACGTGTATTGTTGCCCACTTGTGTGGTCTTCTTATGCTCCAAGCTTAGTGCAACTCTAAATCAACCAGCCGGACAAAGAGATAATTACTCCCTTTGAGTCGTTGACGTATACTATTTTTGTGTGTTTGCTTCTTCCATCTAGTCCCTTACTGTTTTTGTGTGTTTGATATTTATCATAATAATAAGTATTTGGCTTTTATAATTCTAGTTTAGTACTTTGTCCAATTTCACATCCAAACAAGAAGAAAAAAAGCAATGTTCCATGTTAATGCAGTTCATGTATTTACTGTTGAAATGAGATATATGAATAGTCATCAATCTCTCACTAAAGACATATTGGTATGGACATTCTAGTAGTTCCCTAAACAACCTAAAGCATATTTATATCTGCTACAAGTCTTGTGGTTTCCATTTTCTTAGTTCAGCATCAACAATACTGTGTGCTTCCTCTGCAATCTCTGCTTTTCGCAACGCGCCATCAATCGCAGCTTTTAACTCCTCCATCTCTTTAATCTTCTCCTCCAACTTTCTTTCCCCTTCTATTCTGCTCTCATTGATCTCTTCCAGCTGAGCCGCAACCGTTTTCGCTTTAAACTGTACCATTCTCTCTGACTCTTCATGCTTTCCTCTCAATTCTTCGTACTCTTTCAGTGATATTCTAATCTTCTTGTCAGGCTCATCATGTGTTAGACTCTCTTTCTTCTCAGTAAGGACTTTCATGTCTTCCACAGCTCTTTTCTCTGCGGTTTTCGCTTTCTCCACCGCTCTTCCAACTATCTCGAGCTGTTTCACTGCTTCACCCATTACCATATGTTTTGCTGCTGCTTCTCTCCTGAGTTCATCCACGTTCATCCTCATCTCTTCCGCTTCTTTTCTTGTTTTCTCTGCTTCACGCATGATTTCATCAACTTTACGACTCGCTTCTACCCATTCTCCTTCTTCAGCTTCTTGTCTCTCCTTCTCCTTTCCCTTCAATTCTCTGTTTTCTCTCTGCACTCCATCTAATTCCACAGTGAGTGAACCCACCAAGCTTTTGTATGAACTTTCTTCATCATAAATTTCTTGCATCGCACTCTTTGCCTCTTTGAGCTCGCCAGAAAGTTTAATCTCCTCCTGTAACCTCTCGTTTTCGGTAGATATCTCCATTAACTCCTCAATATCTTTCTTTAGCTCAGGGTCACAATCTCGCTTGAGATCCTCCAGCCTTTGCTTAGCTTCTAGCTTCTTACACACGTAAGTTTCTCTCAAGGCAATACTCTCTTCCTTTATCTGTTCCTCTTCCTCTTTTTTCCTTGCAGCATCAGAATTAAGTCGCTCAGCAGCATCACGCATTTCCGCTATGTCATGCGACATGTCTTTGATCTTGTTGGAGTTAACCATAGACGCACACTCTGCTTCCTCTGCCCTCTGAAGTTCAGCTAGTCTCTCTTCCACGGAGAGGTTAAACTGTTGTTTTAATTCCGCGAGCTCGTATTTCGCCATGAACAGCTCCGCGGTAATCAAAATGTAATCCTCTCTTGTGCTCTCTGTTTCTTGGTTTTCAGATTGAAGTTGTTCTAACCGTTGATTCATGGTGTGTTTGGTAGAGATAGCACATTTCCTTGAATGTTTGATGGATTCTAGTTTAACCCTTAAATCAGCAGCCTTTCGTTGAGCAGAGTCGAGATCAGAGAGAGCTTGTGCTTTAGCTGCGACAGAGCCATCAAGACATATCTTGACTCTATCCATTTCTTGTTCGGCTAACAGAAGTTGCATCTCCTTATCCGACACATCCGTTGTTGTGTCCTTAACGAAGAAAGAAAAGATATTTATAGAGAGACACGTTTTGTAAAATGAGAGAAAGAGGCATGCAGAGAGGAAGAATGTGTGTATACCTGAGACTGAGAAGAGGAGGAGGAGGAGAGACGAGGTGGTTGCTTCTTGGAAAAGCTAACTTGACGGAATAAACTAAGGGCGTCTCTAACGGATTGGAAGGGAGCGCGGGTGTCAATCTCTCCCACCTCACTGCTCCGAGGAGGAGTCTCCGGAGGCATCACCGGAGCATCCGTTCTGATCTTCGCCATCAATCCTCTCAACACAAACTTTTACGTAATGAAGCAAAGAGAGAGAGGGTTTGATGTTGATCCTTAGGATCTTTGTCTTCCAAATAATGAACTAGAGGGTCGCCATGTTTTGCGCTCATGTCTTTTGTCACTCTAAGGTCTTCCTTTATCTATTTGTCTATTTTCAATTTTGATTATTAATCTTGTTTTCTTTTGTTGGGGGCATGGGCATTGGTAAACTCAAAACATCAATATCTTGACTCCTAAAATAAGAACATGTCTATATACTGATATATACATTATAGTATTTAGAAATAAGATAATTTCGTTATTAAGATGAATAATTGAATATAACCTGAGTCTAGAAGTTTATTAGTAAAGAATCTGGACCGGCTATTCTAAACTTGGTGCTTGGTGGTCATTTTGTGGATTTGGTTCGGATTTGTGTACCGTACCGTTCACCTAAACCCCTTGCTTAGTTATTCCTTTTGGGTTTATTTGTGTAACACTTTTGAAAACTATTTAAGAAATCAAATTTGTTATTAATATGTTTATAGTTGTGCAACTGAAATGAAAATTTTAATTAATTAAGATTTGATTTAAAACTATTGAATACATTTTGTATGTGTTGATATAATTTGTTTATTTTTATTTTTATTTCTATCATTTTATCAACAGTTGTTGGTTAATAATATCTTTTGTAAGAAATTATCTATAGAAAATAATTTAATTAACAAAACTATATATATTGCATTGATACGTCAACAAAAAAAATAACTCTACTTTAAAAATAACAATTAGATATTTCCTTCTTGGTAACTATCACAATTACATAACAATGACATATACAATTATATATATATATAACAATGAAATATACAATTATATATTTATATATATATATATATATAT
>Ga0041059_1003231_pt1 | contig 11321 bp, 11 predicted proteins | sample AraColnosormetaG_FD_56232 | JGI IMG/M metagenome (GOLD analysis project Ga0041059, IMG submission 56232) | Arabidopsis roots microbial communities from North Carolina, USA - Col MF nosort | ecosystem: Host-associated > Plants > Roots > Unclassified | place: USA: North Carolina | collected... | reverse complement strand
AGAAAATATTGAAAAAACAAGAAATACAAATATTGTAAATAAAATGAAAAAAAAAAATGAAAACTAAGAGAGTGGCTTATAATAAGCATAGACAGCAAAGAAGCTTTGAAAGAATGTGAGAAATAGCAGAATAACTGCAGCTGAAAAGGAGAAATATGCCCAAGGGTTATTGAAGTACTTTTGTCTTAGAGTAGCCTTCAACGAGTTCCACTTACGACTATAATAACGGTTAACTTCACGAGACAGTTGAGATAGATACCCATCTTTTGGATCAAAGATCACTTCTTTACATAACCGGTTGAACAAATCTGCAACTTCAGAATCACTCCCTAACCAATGCTCAATAATACCGTCGTGGTGCAAGTAGCTAACATCTTGAGAAGAGTTTATTAGATTATCCATGAAGATTATGTAGGATGTTATGTTGTTGCTTGATTGTGTATGGCACTGCTCGAAAGCAATAAGATTTGAGAAAAGAGACTTGGTACCTACAAGAAACAAGTGAGACCACAGTGTTTTGGTAACAAATATATTCTTTGTCAAACTGTAAGATCTTAAAGATAATGGATAGTAAAAATTTGTGAGGAACTAATAGAAAAGTAGAGAAGAAAAAACCGGTTAACTCACCATCATGGATTAGTAGTTTCGGTATCTTTAGATAACCGTTTTTGAATTCAATGTCCCAAAGCTGGCCGGTTTCTTTCCTCATGAAGTTAACACCTGCGCCTCTTAGTTCTGTCACGCAATGTATCAATTGTTGTTGCTTTTCCACCATGCTCATATCCTCATATGGAGTCCCTTGATTAGTTGTCTCACTAGATTGGATGAGACTTCGATGGAACACATCCAAACAGTGCAACCCGCCATTGTCACCCAATTCATCGGATTTTTCCTGCGAGTCTAACGATCTTTCTGATTTGGTCAGCACCTCGCTAGTTGGCATTAGTGTTTTGAAGAACCGAACAGCTACTTCTGCCACTATACCCGTTTGGTTCGGTGTACCGGTTTGTAGCCCTAATAACCGGTCGAGAACGAACAGAGGAAGTTGGTTTTCCAACATTATCATGTCACGTTGAATCGAATGCATCAATCCTCGCTTAGCGAAAACCGGGTCGTTACGTGCATATCTATTCAGCACACAACAGAGTCAACAGTTTAAGCAATAGAAAAAAATCACTAGATAAAATTTAGCCAGGCTTACCCAATTTTCTGGAATCCTTGAATTGTTCCCTTGAAGAGCTCGAGAACGAAACAACCATCAAGAACAAGCATTTCTGTGAACTCATTACTATTCTTCATGTCAATGGGACCTTGGTAGCAAGCACGAGCCTCCTCCTCGAGCTCTTTCATGGCGTCAATATACATTTCAATGTTGTGCTTGGTACGTGCCATGATCATATTGACCGCTCGCCATTTGTGACGCTCCATGGGTCTGAGGTGTACCTTTCCATGGTGGTACGGACCAATAGAGACAGTTTGAGGTAAGTAAGACTTCTTGTCGTTCTCTTGAAGATAGAAAGGAACTCTGTAGATACAGAGCTTGTCCCAGCTATTTGTTGCGTCGTAACTAAGTGCTTTCTCCATCTTGTCCTTGATCGAGATCACCCATTCTTCTCGTGTCTCTCTTGGCTTTTCTTCTTTTACTTCGATCTTACTGGGCTCCACGTAAGTCTCCACGTGGTTGTGCAAGTTTTGGCCTAGATCACGTCTGGTAATTTCATGGAAACTGTGGATTGGCACGAACCATGACAACCGTCTGTACCTTTTGTGGGTGGAAGTTGAGCGACCATCGGAAAACAAAACCATGATTTCTGCTCGTCAATGTTGAAGCTCGGGAGATCGAGAGAGAGATAGAGACAATAATTGTCAAATGTCAAAGCTAACATGTAACTGAGTTAAAGTTGTAATCTGGTCATATACCAAACTCTTATAATAAATAGGCTAACATTTTAAAAAGGATAGTAGTACAAAACTGCGTTTCCTTGATTATTAACTAAGCCAATGACATGAATAATCCACATGGTCTTGAATTCTTGATCCTTAATAATATAATTTACTCAATTATGATTAAAATGTTCATTTATTACACAACATATTTACTTTTAACTTATGCGTAGTCTGAAAATGTGTCCCCTCTTTTATTTTAATTTTTTATTTCAACTTCTTTATATAATTTTCTTATATCTCGTAAACTTAGTAAACCAAATACATATAGTGCTATTTATGTCCTCATAGTGTATACCATAATTTGAATTTTAAAAAATTAATAAAAATTATTTGAGAAATAAAGTGTCAATAATATATTAGATGGTGTTGATATTTATTGGATGTTATATTAATCGGGTTTGTATATTGGATGGCCAAGCATAACATTATCTTTTGAAAAGAACCGCATAATCTTCTACTAGTAAAACCAAAATCTGGATATGGCTTCCAAACAAATACAGACCAAACACAACCTTTTAATAATGTTTTTCAAAACACTTAATTAACTCTTGAAAAAAATCCAAATGTTACAATATTCATATTTATGTTGAATAGAAAAAATACAAAAAAAACATTTTAAAAGAAAAAGGAAATCACAAACATTACTATATTTTTGTTGGTTGTGTAACAAATTTATATTACAAAAAAAAAATCACAAACATTAATTGAAAGTAATTTATCAAAAACATTGTCAATTACTTTCAAATGTTTTTTTTTAATCAAACAAACATTATAAAGTAATAAAATAACAATAAATGTTAATAATGTAGCAATTATTTGGTCACAGAAAATTCAAAGAAACCAAACGTTTAAAAAGACAAACCAGAAAACAGACCCAGAGGCATAACAAAGCCATGGTCAAAACAGATCAAAACGAAAAAGTCATTACACGTCAATCATCAATTTTTTATTTGTCGAAGAGATCCCTTAGCTAGCGAGGGTTACCTCGGGTGACATATATACTGAAGGACCCCATGTTCCGCATGCAATAACAACACTTCTAGCTATTTCAAAAGCTCTTATGCTGCACTTTGGAGAGATTCAAACAAAATATACCAACTTGGAATGTCTGAGAAAACGTGAGAATTACGCTCCTATGTCTTAGGTGGTGGCTTAAAATAAGCAAAAACAGCAAAAAAACTCTGACAAAATGTAAAAATTAGCAGAGTAACTGCAGCAATAAAAGAGAAGTATGCCCAAGGGTTATTGAAGTACTTGTGTCTTAAAGTAGCCTTCAAATAATTCCACTTACGCCTATAGTAAATGTTAACTTCGCCGGTCAATGCAGAAAGATAACCATCGTTTGGGTCAAAAATCACTTCTTTACCTAGCCCGTTGAACAAATCTGAAACTTCAGAATCACTCCCTAGCCAATTCTCAATGATACCATAGTGGTGCAAGTAGCTAACATCTTCAGAAGAGTTTATTAGGTTATCCATAAAGATTATGTAGGATGTAATTTTCTTGCTCGACTTGATATGACACTGTTCGAAAGCTATGAGATTTAAGAAGAGAGACTTGGTACCTACAAGAAACACGAGAGACCATGGTGCTTTTGTAAGTTTAAAGAGTTATATGGGGTTCTATTGATGTATTTGGATTGTGTAAAAGGAAAATTAAACAGGGAAAAACTCAAGATACTAGACTATGTGAGTGCAAGAGATACCGTTTTCAGGAGCTAGACATCAAATTATGACTTGTAACTAACGTATTTTTTGCCTACCCATATAATTAGGAGGTAGGAGTCAAATTCTAAGATCTTAATGATAATTGATAAGAAAGGAAACTAGTTAAACCTTTGTGAAGAACGAATATAAAGTTGAGAAGAAAAACTTGTTAACTCACCGTCATGGATTAGTAGTTTTGGTATCTTTAGATATCCATTTTTGAATTCGATATCCCAAAAATGGCCGGTTTCCTTTCTCATGAACTCAACACCTGCGTTTCTTAGTTCAGTCACGCAATGTATCAGTTGTTGAGGTTGCTTGTTCACCATGCTCATATCCTCATCCGATGTCCCACTAGATTGGAGGAGACCTCGACGGAGTACGTCTAAACAGTGCAACCCGCCTTCTTCAGTTAGCACCTCCCTCGTTGGCAGTAGTGGTTGGAAGAATGGTTGGAAGAGTTGAACATTTACTTTGTCCAATACATCGGGCCGTTGTAGCTGTAATAACCCCTTTAGAACAGACCAAGGAAGCTGATTTTCTAGCATTACCATGTCACGTCGAATCGATTGCATCAATCCTCGCATCCCGAAAACCGGGTCATTGGGTGCATATCTATTCAGCACACAAGAACAGTGTCAATAGTTTTTTTGTTTCTTTTCTTTTCAACGTTGATTAATCACATTAATAACTAGTCTATTTAGCAAAACATAAATAGTAAACTGTCTATCGGTAAAACTTATAAATAGTAAACGGTTCCTTGACTCGATAGTTTGGACTTTAGATAACAAAGCTGAAATCAGACCGGTTTATTAATATCTAAGATAACTGGCTAAAACCAGAAAATATAGTCAAGTTTACCCGATTTCCTGGAATCCTTCACTTGTTCCCTTGAAGATCTCGATAATAAAAACGCCATCAAGAACAAGCATTTCTATGAACTCATTCCTATTCATATTAATGGGACCTTGGTAGCAAGCACGAGCTTTCTCCTCGAGCTCTTTCATGGCGTCAATATACATTTCGATGTCGTGTTTGGCGCGTGCCATGACCATATTGACCGCACGCCACTTGTGACGCTCCATGGGCATGAGATGTTTGTGTCCATGGTGGTACGGACCAATAGAGACGATTTGAGGCATGTAAGACTTTGTATCGTTTTCTTGTAGGTAAGGTGGAACTCTGTAGATACAGAGATTGTCCCAACTAGTTGTAGCGTTGTCTCCAAGTGTTTTCATCTTGTCATTTAGAGAGATCACCCATATTTCTCGAAGTTTTTGCTCGTTCTTGTCTTCGATAGAGACAACCGATTCTACTTGTGTCTCTCTTGGCTTCTCTTCTATCACTTCGATATTTTCGAGCTCCCCGTAAGTCTCCTTGTCATTCCGCAACTTTTGGCGTTGACGGGCTCGCCTGATAATTCCATAATAAGTACGGACTATCCGCGAAAACCGTCTATTCTTCTTGTTGCTGGAAACTGACCGACCATCCAAAACCGAAACCATAATTTCTGTAGGTTGAACCTCAGGAGATCGAGAGAGAGAGAAATAGCGCAGTTGTCAAATCTCAAAGCAACGATGTAACTGAGTTGAAGTAATCTGGCCACGCTATGTTTATTTCTAACTATACAAAACTCTTATAAATACAAAATATAAAAGAAGTCTTGTCAATAGGGTATTGTACATAATACAAGTAGTTTGGATGTTTTAATCCATGCATCGTCGAGTGGGATTGAAACATTCAAACTAGTATAGAAAATATCATAATAGTATGTATATATATAAACAAGTGGGACGGAAACATACTAACTACCATCAAATAGAACGTATAGTACGTACTCTTATAAGAAGACTAATGAGATTGACTAATTCTCCATAGGAAAAAGATTAATAAGCTCTCGTGATATATTCAACGAATGAGATTGACTAATTCTCCACTCCTTAAAAAATACTCCTATGGAGAATAAGATAACTGCATTTTCCAATATTCTTCTTATGGGTGGTCCAAAATGTGTCCCCTCATTTAATTTAATATCATAAGTCTACTATGAACATTTGTTTTTGCCATGTTTAGATTTTTTAAAATAAATAACACTTTTGAAAAATTAGTATGTGTGTATTAAGTAAAAAAAATGCGTTATTCCATATACATTTTGGATAAATTATTTTTCGTGATAAATTTATTGCAATCCTTTTACATGGATTAATCCATTTCATGACCAGCGAAAAAAAAACAAAAGAGACCATTAATGGGTTAGGTTATTAGGTTAGCTTTTTATTGGGTTGGTTAGTTTACAAATTTTGCACCCCTAATAAAATCAAACTTCTTAAAATTGCTTTGCAACAACATAATTATTCCAAAACCCAATTATTACAATGCAAAATCTTGGTCAAGTACATAGAAAATGTTGAAAAACAAGAAAATACAAACATTCCAAATTGATGGGAAAAACCCCCAACTAGAGTTTAGAATTGGGCTTATAATAAGCATAAACAGCATAAAAACTCTGACATAATGTGAGAAGTAGCAAAATAACTGCAGCAGAAAAAGAAAAATATGCCCAAGGATTATTGAAGTACTTGTGTGTCAAGGTAGCCTTCAAAACATTCCACTTACGATTGTAATAACGGTTTACATCACCAGACAGTCGAGATAGATGACTATCTTTGGGATCGAAAACCACTTCTTGACATAGCCGGTTGAACAAATCCGCAACTTCCGAATCACTCCCAAGCCAATGCTCGATGATACCACAATAATGCAAGTAGCTAACATCTTCGCTAGAGTTTATTAGATTATCCATAAAAATAATGTAGGATGTTATGTGGTTGCTCGACTCGATATGACACTGCTCAAATGCTATAAGATTTGAGAAGAGAGACTTAGTACCTACAGAAAAAACATGAGAGGATTTGTAAGTTTATGGAATTTAAGGATTTTATAGGTAAATATCGTTTTTATACAAACATATATATGTGTAAGGAATAAAAAGTAGGAAAGGAATTAAAAGAGAACCTTTGAGCTTACCATCATGGATTAGTAGTTTGGGTATTTCTAGATAACCATTTTTGAATTCAATATCCCAAAACCGGTCGGTTTTCCTTTTCCTGAACTTCACACCAGCTTCCCTTAGTTCTGTCACGCAATGTACCAGTTGTTGTTGTCGCTTATCCACCACTCGCGTATTCCTAGTCAATCTCTTTAGGAGAGATCTTGTGTTCGGTGTAGGACTAGACTGGAGTAGACTTCGACGGAAAACATCCAAACAGTGCAACTCGCCCTTGTCACCAAGTGTGTCCAATGATTTTTCCAGCCAGTTCATGAGTTTTGACTGGTCCGGTTTGGTCAACGCCTCTCCCGTTGGCATTAGCGGGTCAAAGAACTTAACGGCTACGTGTGCCACTATACCGGTTTGGTTTTGTGTACCGAGCTGTAACTCTAATAACCGGTCAAGAACAAACAGGGGAAGTTGATTTTCCAGCATTATCATATCACGTTGAATTGAATGCATCAATCCTCGCATCGCGAAAACCGGGTCGTTACGTGCATATCTACTCATCAGTCATCACAGTAAAAAAAAATCAACTTTTCAGATACAGGCCAAAATAAGACCGGTTTAGCAAGTATAGTAGATAACCGGAAAAAACCAGAAAATTTATTCACGCTTACCCTATCTCGGTAAATCCTTCAACGGTTCCCCTGAAGAGCTCGAGAACAAAACAGCCATCAAGAACAAGCATTTCTGTGAACTCATTCCTGCTCAAACTAATGGGACCTTCATAGCAAGCACGAGCCTTCTCTTCAAGCTCTCTCATGGCATTAGTATACATTTCAATGCGCTGCTTTAAACGTTTCAGGACCTTATTGAGCGCACGCCACTTGTGGCGCTCCATAGGCCGAAGACGCTTTTTACCATGGTGGTACGGACCAAGCGAAACAGTCTGAGGGAAATAGGACTTCTTGTCGTTCTCTTGTAGGTAATGTGGAACTCTGTAGATGCAGAGCTTTCCCCAAATTGTTGTGTCGTCGTCTCTATCTGCTTGCTCGAGCTTGTCTCTTATTGAGATCACCCAACTGTCTCCTGTGGTCTCTTCTGGCCTCTCTTCTACCACCTCCTTACCTGACTCGGAATGAGACTGCTTGTGGTTCTGCACGTTTTGGTCTTGATTCGGTCTGGTAACTTCCGGTAAACCGTGGAGATTCGGATCTTGAACCGGTTCCGAGTGTTGGTTTTTGGTTTGAAATTTTTGTCTGAGCTTGAGGCTGAGCAAGTACCAAGTTAACATGTCTTTGTTGATGATAATTGGTTGTCCATCGGAATGAACATTAACTAAAACCATTGGTTTTGCTGGTTGAAGCTTTTTTCAGGAGATTGAGAGCAAAAGCTGTAATTTCGAAATGTTAAGTGCAAACGCTGTAACTAATTTAAAGCTGTGATTTGGCCATACATTTATTTATTTTCCAATCCACATAACTCTTATAAAAAGACTTCGTACTCTTATAAATTAAAAGACTCTCATAAATGCTTGTAGAATTTTCTATAAATGAAATTCAAACACCCAACCTCTCATAGTAAAGACTCATAAGTGCTTAGTACTAGACTACTATTAGTAGAATATTTTTATTATTCATTCAATGAGTGGAGACTAAAGCTTCCAAACTTTCATAAAAAAAAAAGACTGGAGACTCATATAAAAAGATTCTCATATTCTTCCTGTAATTGTTCTTTAACGAGATTGAAAAATGTGCTAATTTTTATATCCAAGCTGTATTTGTGTACACTGAAAAAAGTCATGAGATTTTTTTTTTACTAAATCTGATCAAAATACACAAATGGTGAATCTTTTCGGAGGAATATGTAATCCTCATTTGGTGACATTCCCCCTGGTATATTAGCTTAATACTCCCTTCCTTCTAGCGTTAATTTGTGTAGAAATTTAGTTATTGCTTTTCTTGCACTTGTTTCTTTAGAATCGCCTAGGATCGATCAAGACCGAAAAGACGATCAGGGTCATTCAGGTTACCGGTGTTGTGCCTTTCAAAGATCCTCTTACACTCTAATTATATAAGACTCAGAACGAGCTTAAGCATGGAAGCAACCACAAGAGGTGCGATGTGGTCGTTCTTAAGTTTTAAGTGTTTTAGTTACTTAAAGGAAAATTTAGTATTGTCCCTCTCTATTTTAGATAGGGAAAAATCTCGAGAAAAACCTCATCTACTTTTTATTTGGGTATTTAATATCCATGGTTTCTCAGTTGGAATAAAAAAAACTCGTTTAAATATTTTTAGTCTAAGTATGTCCAAGGATTTTTCCAGCCAGTTCATGAGTTTTGACTGCAAGAAAACAGTTAATCTAGAGTTAGATATCATGTGATATTATTTCTTCTTCCTAAATAAAATAGTAATCCATAATAACGAGGACATAGGTGTTAAATCAGAGTCCGAAGCAAATAGTTTACAATAGAAATTTTTGTTTTGATGAAGAAGAACAAAATGTCACAAAAACCAAGCATTACAAACTGAAAGGAAACAACAACAGAATAGTTATGAAGACGGATTAAAATAAGCATAAGCAGCAAAATAACTTTGAGAGAATGTAAGAATTAGTAGAATAACTGCAGCAAAGAAAGACAAATATGCCCAAGGGTTATCTAAGTACTTGAGTATCAAGGTCGTTTTCAAAGAATTCAACTTCCTGGAGTAGTTTTGTTTATAACAGCGATGAACCTCAATCAACAATTGAGATAGATAAATATCTTTGGTGTCGAAAACCACTTCCTGACATAACTGGTTGAACATATCCGCAACTTCAGAATTACTTCCTAGCGAGTGCTCAATAATACCACAGTGATGCAAATAACTAATATCTTCAGGAGAATCTATTAAATTGTCCATAAATATTATGTAGGATGTTATATCATTGCTCGACTCGATATGACACTGCTCGAAAGCAATGAGATTCAAGAATAGAGATTTGGTACCTACAAAAAATTGGACAGTGGGTGGACTTGTAAGTTTGAGAAGTAACTGAACTCAGTTAAAAAATAAAACATTCATTGCTTCATTGTCTAAATATATTTTTGCCGTTGCTTTACTTGATGACCACGAGATAATTTGAAGATAAGCTATATAACCAATATCTATGACTTATAAAACTTTGTTTGATCACCAAGACATTTATTTAATCTAGTAGTTTGTGTTACTGCGTTACTTAATGAGCACGCATTTAAATTTATATAATGTATGTTCTCGACAAAGAAAATGTTAGAGCGCAATAAAATCTACTAGTATTATTTACAAAAGGTGAAGGGAGATTTACCATCATGGATAAGTAGACCGGGTATCTCCAGGTAACCATTGCTGAATTTAATATCCCAAAACCGATCGGTTTTATTTAGCTTGAACTTAAAACCGGCATCTCTTAGTTCGGTCACGGTAGGTATCACTCGTTGTAGGTGTTTGTCAGCCACGCGTGAGTAATTTGCCTTTCCGGATGATCTTGGGAAGAGCAGACTTCGATGGAAAACATCAAGACAGTGCAACTCTCCATTGGATACGCCTCTTGGAGGCGAGTTCTCGGTCAACGTCTCGGCCGTTGGCATTAGAGGAATAAAGAACCGAACCACTAATTCCACTAAACCAGTTTGGTTCTGTGTACCGGGTTGTAACTCTAATAACCGGTTGAGTACGAACAAAGGAAGTTGATTTTCCAGCATTATCATGTCACGTTGAATCGAATGCATCGATCCTCGAACCGCGAAAACTGGATCGTTATGATCATATCTACGTAACAGCCAAAAATGAATAATCAAAATCAGTAGTTTTAGATAACCCGATTTAAAATCATACCGGATTAGCAAGATAACTTGACAAAAACAAGAAATTGAATCACGCTAACCCGAGTTTCAAGAATCCTTCATTGACTCCTTGGAGGAGCTCGAGAATAAAACAGCCATCAAGAAGAAGCATTTCTGTGAACTCGTTACTGCTCAAAACAATGGAACCTTCGTAGCAAGCACGAGCCTTCTCCTCCAGCTCTATCATGGCGTCAAGAAACACTTCAATGCCTTGGTTCGTACGTTTTAATACCATATTGACGGCACGCCATTTATGGCACTCCATGGACTGTGTTTGCTGTCTCCCATGGTGATATGGACCAAGTGAGACAGTCTGAGGGAAATACGACTTCTTGTCGTTTCCATGTAGGTAATGTGGAACTTTGTATATACAGAGCTTGCCCCAGCTAGTTCTGTCATCGTTTCTGTATGCTTGCTCGAGCTTGTCTTTTATTGAGATCACCCACTCAAGTCGTTTGGTCCCGCTCCCTTCGACCACCTCGTTTATTCCAGGTTTAGAACGAGTGTCTTGCTGGTTCTCCAAGTTTTGGTCTTCATAGCTGATACTTTTGGGTAAAACGACACGTTCGGATTCTTCGTTTTGTCTACGGACATTTTCGACGTATTCTCTCAACTTGTCATAAGATTTTCCTTTTTTGACATCATGTCCAGTAAGCCAAGGAATCGCCCGTGGTCGTAATGGCAATGGTTCAGGTAGTACTAGTGGCTGTTGCTTTCGTAATCGTAGTAGTTGTTGTCGTGGTGGTGGTAGGAGTCGTAGTCGTAGTCGTGGTCCTAACCGTGGTGGTGGAGGTGGTGGTGGTGGTGGTGG
>Ga0041059_1003230_pt1 | contig 11326 bp, 6 predicted proteins | sample AraColnosormetaG_FD_56232 | JGI IMG/M metagenome (GOLD analysis project Ga0041059, IMG submission 56232) | Arabidopsis roots microbial communities from North Carolina, USA - Col MF nosort | ecosystem: Host-associated > Plants > Roots > Unclassified | place: USA: North Carolina | collected 2013-09-02 | reverse complement strand
AAAAAAAAAAAAAAAAAAAAAAAAAACTTAATGCTTACCACTTTGATCCACTCATAAAGATTGGTGGTTTCTGTTGAGTTGAGAGCCTGTTGACACATGATGCATTGAGTTTTGAAAGTCAACAGCTACTATTTTTTTCTTGGACAAGAAAACCAGAAGGATAATGATCTTGATGTTATGTCTCAATAGTCAATACTATGTTATTATTCCTGGAGATTACTCAGCAGAACATTGGATACATTGTGTTCTAAAACAATTTGATTCTTTTCTTTTCAGTCACATGTTCTACCCACTATTCTAGCTTGTAACAATAAGAATCGTTGTATGTAGCTCGATAGATGGATATATATATACTACCAATTCAAAAATGGATCAAACTATGTTGTACAGATGAAGAATTCTTCCACACCTTATATCCTCTGCCTCATTCGTCAATATGCATTGATCATGTATTGCACCGTGGGATAAGTCAACCGTAGAAATAAATTCCAGCGACAAGCAGATAAATGATTACATCATCCAAGATCAACAAAACATGACAAATTAGGCAATTTTCATATAAATGAGCCTATGTTCATCAAACTTTGTAGGCAATTTTCCCACTCCTCTGACGCGAACTTGGCTTGTTGCTTTACTTCTTCTTCTTTTTTTTTTTGGTCAAATATTGCTTTGCTTCTTCTATTCGTGAATTATTCACACCCAAACAACAATCAGCCCAACTATAACCTTTTTTACATGCTACTCTGAGTTCTCTCTCATCAGTTTTTTTTTCCCTCTAAATATGAAAGAAATCATTGGTTGACACATTATAAGAAATTCATTCTTGAATTTTGGAGAGTTGTACAGTTTGAAATTATTGTGATATCAAAGAATGTCCGTTAATTATATTCAGAAAAGGAAAACAAATTGGGTTGAAAAGCATCAAACCCCTTGAAAGCTGCAAAATGTTTGGTGACATATTGGGTCACTACTCATTACCCAACGGGCCAATGGTATATGGATCCCTCAAATCTTCGCAATCCGGGTTCACATTCTTTACGGTATCGATCACGTCCACAAAATAAAAAAAGAGAACTATAGGGTTGCGTAATTTCTTCATTATATGATAATGACTTATATGATTAGTTTTATTAAAATCTTATCTGAATAATTCAAAAATGATAATAATAAAGTCGAATATGAACAAAATAGATGTTTTAAGAAAAAAAAATATTAATAAATATCTGTCGAACGTATACAACATACGTAAGTGGCTGCGTAATGTCTTAACGTTGTCTTATTATTTAAGGAAAAAACGAACCATGAGAAGATAGTGAACGCTAGCAACAAGACAAATACACGTGGACATTTAGCAAAAAGAATGAAGGGACGTGTGCAAATTTGTTATCAGTGGACATAGATTCAGGCTTCTTGGTAGTCCCTGATGCTACTTATCATTCCTTACGCTTTCTCAGACATATTTTCTTTTTCCTTATTTCTTGATGTTTTTGGTGGTTAACGAAGACAGCAACAACATGTCAACATGGATGATTAAGGAATGCTCTGTTCTGTTCTGTATCATGAATGATGGATGGTTAGTGTTTTTTTATGAATGAAAGTTTGTTTTTAACAGTTTTTGTATCTCACTTGTTTGTAATTGTGTTTTTACTAAGTAACCAAGATAAGCAACCACAAAAAACGGTACGGAGACAAATATGACCGTTGCAAAGACCTTCTCTCGCTTTCAACGGCCCAATTCTCTGTTTCAAAAATAAGATACCTCAAAAGTTTGTCTTGATAAATTGTTACGAAGTAAAAGACAAGTATGACCGTTGTGAGGAAATTCCCATAATTTAAATTTTTAACATTTATCTCATAGATTTCAATATGGTTTACCCATAGCACAATATCCAAACCCCAAAAAAATATTATAAATTTAATATGGTTTATCCATAATTTAAATTTTCAACACTTGTTTAATAAAAAGTTTAAAATCTTATATTTTAAAATTTTTAACACTTGTTTAGAATCTTATATTTTAAAATTTTTGAATAAATGTTAAAATGTTAAACTGTAGAAAAAATTACTTGAATCAAAATTGTTTATAAATAGTAGTATTAAAAAGAGCCATCCTTAATTTAAATCCCGTATTTTATCGCATTACGGGATTGTAATCGAATCTAGCAAACTAGCAAGGATTCAGATTTCCAGTTATATAAAATGATAAACAAATTTTGGAAAAGATAGCAAAATCCATTTTCTTGTTTAATTTTTATTTCCACTACGAGTTTCGAGACGGCGAGAGCATTTAATAAGCTCCATCATGTAAACAAGTAGGGACGAGTAAATAGTCCCCAAAACTAATTGATGGTGCTGAAAATAAAATCAAACTATCATTTAATATACGTATCGTATTGATAAAATAATCAATGGCTTAGATTATCTCCGTCGCACGCTTTCCTTGATAATTAATAAATTCATATAAGCTAATCATCATATATAACCAAATGACAATCATACCCTAAACTCAAAATTAATTTATTTATTTAGTTCTAGAATTTCCAATATATACATGTCTTCAAATAAACAAATGTTATAAAATTGTAGAAATTATATATAATTGATGCGAAAGGCGTGTTTAACGGGAGAGTTGTGAACAAGAAGAAGACTCAAAAACTTCTCTCAATTCTAAAAGCTCGATTTTTTTATTTTTTTTTGGTTCCTTCAAACTTCAAAGTAAAATCATGGCAATTTTCGATCTTTCGTCGAAATCATTCGATAGCCATTTGAATTTTCCGAGAACTTTCGATGATCATTCAGATTCCGGCGTCTGTTCGCCTCCTCTGTGGAGAACGAGTCCACCGAAAAGTCCTGCTCATCTTCACAACAATTACCAGAATCTCTCACCTGTTACGAAGGCTCAAGTCATCGCTCGTGGTCAGCGTGAGCTTATGGATATGGTTAGTAAGATGCCCGAGTCGTGTTACGAGCTTTCGTTGAAGGATCTCGTTGAGGTTAACACGGAGGAGGAGAAGGTGTTCGATGAAATGCCTCAGAGAGAAAAAAAGCCGAGGAAAGTCGTGAGGAAGACGAAGAGTGATAAATGGGTGGATCCGATTCGAAACGGAGGTGTTAATAATAGTGGGTTTCTTCTGAAACTGGTGTTTCCTGTTAGCTTGGGTGCTAAGAAAAAGACTAATAAGAAGAAAGATAATGATGATGATGATTCTTCTGTGACAAGTAAAAGGTCTTGGATTTCTTCTCCTAGACCTTCGATCTCTGATCTGTCGATGAAACGAGAGGATAAAGATTGGTGGAAGGATGGATTGTCAGAATCTCGTAGGAGTCAAAGTGTTGTCTCGAGGATCAACAGTGGGAGCTCAAAGAGCAGTGGTGGTAGTAGCAGTAGAAGCAATAGTGATCGAAGCCGAAACAGTCTAAGGTATCCACAAACTCTGGCCAATTTATTTAGGAATCCGTTGAGGTGTTTTGCATCTAGTTCTAGAATTTGCTTTTTCTGAGCTTTGTTTTTCTTGATAGTTTCCTTTAGTGTTGAATTGTTTTGTGATAGTCTTCTCTCTTCATCATGTGAATCGTGTAAAGAGTTTGTGAAATTGGTCGTTTTTTTTCGTTGGTGGGTTTGAAGTTAATGGTCATGGAAAGTGTCAATTTAGTTGCGTTGGTTGCACGAGATTTTGACCTCAAGTTTTAGACTTCTTTGAGGGATTTGAACTATATGCCTAAGTCTCTTTGTCTATTTTTCCTAATTTTGTAACACAATCTCTTGTGCCGTCGCTACAACTTTTGGTGTTCTAAATGTTTAAATTGTGGGGTTTCTTAACACAGGGATGAAAACAGGGGATGCTTATCTTTCCTCTGGAATGTACATCCACGAGATTGAAATGAAAAAGTTCTTCAATGGTTATTCACTTCTTTGGCTAAGAAGACTAACCGGTTCATATACTCGAGACACGTTTAGTGGAGTCTATAAAACCAGAGGACATGAACATCGTCTTCAATGTACCACAAAGATTCTATCTTTCTTCTTCTTCTTGTGGTTCTCTGAGTTTTTATTTTTGTAAGTCTACGCAATGTATCTATAGAGTTCTTGATAATGATTTGTAGATAGATACTTCAGCGTTTGCTAACATAAAACATTAATAATAGTGTACCAATGTTCATCAATAAATATCAAAATTTTATGTTTTTTGAAATCTTATGTACTTGATTCACTACCGACTACTTAATAAGTAATCGTTGCCTTCACTTCAACTTCAACAAGAGTGAATCTCTTTTATGTGTCTCTGTTCCTTTTCTGGTGAGTTTGATGATAGAGTTTGGTCTTCATTGTGGACTTGTGTGAGATTATCTCTTTGAAGTCATCTTCTCGTTTAAACGCGTTTTCTTTTGCGTTTAGAAAACGCTCTTAATTTTATTTTAGCGCACAAGTCAACGACGACAAACCTATAGGGAAAGCGACGCCGTTTTCTATTTATTATTTTAGTAGTGCGACGGTGACTTTGTCTTAATATCACCGACGGTGACATTAGCCAAAAGTGAAACAAAACCCAAAACACAAGTTTGCAACTTTTATAACATCTCTCTCTCTCTAGAAGCAGAAAAGTCAGCAGTTGATTCTAGGACGGCGACTTGACTTGACACCTGAAAAATCCTTACCGTGTTTGATAGTTTTTCGAAAACCCTTCAAATTGTTTCATTTTTTTTAAGTCTTGAGACTTTAAAAAATCCTCGCTTGCTCTTGTTTTAGGTCTCCTGACAAGGTAAAGATCCTTGCTTTTGTCTCTTTTGTTCGAATCTCAAGTCTTGTTCCAAAGTTTTCTTACTCTTCGAATTCTTTCCTTGCTAGTAGCTGTTTTTTTTCCTTTTTAGTTTCTGCGTAATCACGATCACCGGAAAGACTAATCCTTGTGAGCTTATTGAATTTTGTTAATTCCTTGCTTTAAATTGTTCATGGGTTCTGTTGCAATCTTTCTAATGATGTGTGCTTAGTATTTAAGCTTTGAAAAGTCTTTGAATTTTTGCTTGTTATAGCTTTGGACTAAAGTAGAGTATGGTGTCTTCATAGGAAAAATTTGGAAACTTGTGGGAGTTGATTGATAAGAGTTGTTAAGATGGCAAATGATGCGGCTGCATGTGCAGAAAGGGCTACAAATGATATGCTGATTGGTCCAGATTGGGCTATTAACATTGAATTGTGTGATCTTATCAACATGGATCCTAGGTATTTGTAATCAGAAAACTCTCAGATCGCTTTGCTAGTTTTCAGTTTTCTTTGTGGCTGGGAATGATTAGTTTGAGATTGTTTGAGTCCTTTAGTCAAGCAAAAGAAGCTGTGAAGGTGCTCAAGAAGCGGTTAGGAAGTAAAAACTCTAAAGTCCAGATTCTTGCACTTTATGTGAGTACTGGTTTCTCCATTCTTGGATTCAATGCCTTTGGTTTTGTTGACCTCATTGTCGGGTTTTGGTGCAGGCATTGGAAACTTTAAGTAAGAATTGTGGCGAAAACGTGTACCAGCTTATCATTGACCGTGGTCTATTGAATGACATGGTCAAAATAGTGAAGAAAAAGGTTTTGCTATAATTTCACCTCACCTGCCTCTAATATCTCGAATTTCTATATTTGATATTGTATCTCTCTTACCTTGTAAATTTCCTAACATAATTTGGCAGCCGGAACTGAATGTGAGGGAAAAGATACTAACTTTGTTAGACACATGGCAAGAAGCCTTTGGTGGACGTGGAGGTCGATACCCACAATACTACAATGCCTATAACGATCTCAGGGTATGTTAAACATGTGATGTGATGAGGTCTTTTTATTCATCTATTAATACGTTTTGACAAAATGGTTTTACATAGTCTGCTGGAATTGAGTTTCCGCCTCGAACGGAAAGCAGTCTATCGTTCTTTACTCCACCGCAGACTCAGCCAGATGAAGATGCTGCTATTCAGGCTTCGTTGCAAGGAGATGATGCTTCTAGCCTCAGGTACTATCTTCTAGTAGAATAGATGGTGGTGCTCTTTGTCTATTGGATGGGTGGTGGAGTCTTATAGTTTTGTTGAGTTTCTTTTTAGCCTGGAAGAGATTCAAAGCGCTGAGGGATCAGTTGATGTTTTGATGGACATGCTTGGAGCACATGATCCCGGGAATCCCGAGGTAGGACTTTGCTTACTCTAATGCATGATAAAGAGAAGAAACTGCTGGTTTTCTTTCAAGTGATGGAAGCTGCTGCTTCTTCTTGATTTGTTGTTACAGAGTTTAAAAGAAGAAGTTATAGTAGACTTGGTTGAGCAATGTCGTACTTATCAAAGACGTGTAATGACTCTTGTGAACACTACAACGTAAGTTAATATTACTTGCATCCTTCTTTCATCCCCGTTCGATGCTAAAACGTCGTTTTTTTAATTCTCCAGAGATGAGGAACTTCTGTGTCAGGGATTGGCATTAAACGATAATTTGCAGCATGTTCTTCAGCGTCACGATGATATCGCAAATGTCGGCTCTGTTCCTTCAAATGGAAGGAATACTAGAGCTCCTCCTCCAGTTCAGATTGTTGACATCAATCATGATGATGAAGATGACGAATCAGATGATGAGTTTGCTCGGCTTGCTCACAGGTAATAATGATGATTCCTATTTGGAAGGCTATATACATGATCGTAACTTTGTAAATTCAATCTCTAAAGGTCTTCAACACCTACAAGGAGACCAGTACATGGTAGTGATTCGGGTATGGTGGATATCCTTAGTGGGGACGTCTATAAACCTCAAGGCAACTCCTCCTCACAGGGAGTAAAGAAGCCTCCTCCTCCTCCTCCGCATACTTCTTCTTCCTCTTCTTCTCCTGTTTTCGATGATGCAAGTCCACAACAAAGCAAATCCTCTGAGGTAATTAGGAATCTTCCACCTCCGCCTTCAAGGCACAACCAGAGGCAACAGTTCTTTGAGCATCACCACTCGAGTAGCGGCTCAGATTCCTCTTACGAGGGACAGACCCGGAACCTTTCTTTGACAAGTAGTGAACCGCAGAAAGAAGAGAAACCAGAGGATTTGCTTTTCAAAGACCTGGTTGAGTTCGCCAAAACCAGGTCCTCCAAAGCCAACAATAATAATAGGTCGCTCTGAGTCTTTTGTTTGTGGCTTTTTACCATTCAAGTTTTTTTTTTCTTTTGGGTTTTCAGAGAGTGATGATGATATTAGAGTGTGCCTTATTATTTAGAGATAGTATCTGATAATACCAACAACCATATGTTTTACTTCTCTAACTTCACTCCAAGGACACAGCTTTAAAATACTTTTAACACACAAAATCGTAATATCAGATATCTTTTGCATATTATAAACTAATAACACCCCCTTAGTTAAGTTCCACACGGATCATTATTTTTTGGGTAAATTCTCGGGACTTTATTAATTTACCTTTTGCTAGGAGAAACAGAGCTTTTAAAACCCAAAATAGCTAACAACATATATTTTTACTGCCCCACATAAAATAGGAAATTACCATCCTCCCTTGTTTATATGAATCGATTCCCACATTCCACATTTCCATGTTTTGTAGGAACCAATGATCACAATTTCCTATTTTAAAGACCCTACAAATAAAGCATTGATCATTTGTCTACAAATTAAAGCAAATTCATCTTGACCAGAGCTCTACTAATTCATTAGACATGGAGATCATTCCATTGATGCTCATTTCCGTTATCATACTCTTGACATCATTTCCGGCTCCGATTAAAGTGTCCGGCAGGGGTGGAGGAGGCGGCTTTGTTGGTAGTGGCAACTCTCCTAGTATTGGAAGCGGCTATTTTGGTGGTGGTGGGAATCCTGGCACCGGCTATATGGGTGGGGGTATCCCTAGCGGCGGCAGCATTAGGGATGGGAGTAATGTTGGCACCGGTTATAGGGGTGGGTTTCAAGGAGGCAAGCCTTCAGGTGGTGGTGACCCCGGTGCGGCAATTGTGGTGTTTCCTAAGAAGCCCGAGGAACCTGTGAAGGTGGTGCCAACGCCAATGCCACAAGTTTGCGAACCGAAAGTTAGACATTGCATCAATGTACATGTATACGGACGCGCCGGGCAACCTCACCGAGGCGGAGCATGTTGTAACAAATTTAGGTACGCGAGAAGATGTGTCTGTAAATTCCTTGTGTCTAATGATACTCACCTAAACAAACAATCTAATGGTGTACTTCGAGGTTGTCATTTTAAACGCAATTGTGTCTTCCGTAACTAAGATCTAGAGATTATGTATGTAACTAATAGAAAATAATAACTATGTATATACAAGCAAATATATCTTGGAATAATTGTACATTTTTGTAAGGTTAAAAATGTATATCTTAATGTATTTTGTAAATGATATATGAGTGCTCGGATAGACAGTTAAACTTGTTCTTCGGCGATGATCGTCGTTTGCTTGAGAATACAGTCTGCGAGCACATGGTGAGAGACTTGGCTATGCTCCCGATGGGTACTCTTTAATGCTCTTCTACAGAGGTACAATCCTACACCAGAGCTTCCACCGCCGTACGTTTCTGCTCCTCCGCCGGTGCCTTGTTAATCCAAATTTTTGCAGTCTAAGAGAGTTGTTTGGTCACATTATCACACATAAAATAAACAAGGATACAGCTTTAATATATATATTTTTACATAGAATAAGGTTTGTATATCTATATTTTGGTCACTATTTGCTAGAGAATAAGAGATTGCTGGATGATCTTGGCGGTGCTTTCTGATTTCTGTAACAACATAACTTTACCTATCTATATTGATATGCATGGAAAGTTTATAAGAATTAATCATGATATATAATATATGTTGCAGTTTATATAGTACATGACATGTATAACGAAACTTTTGTCTCGTAATTTCTCTTGCGTAGAAAAGTCTGATCGGGAAGGACTGAGGGGTATTTTCGTAATTTTACAGATTGCGATTCTAACCCATATGACCATATCACGTACCACGGAGTCTATAAATATTAATCACCCATATACACATAACATAAAGTTGTAAGAAAAAAGAGAGAGACAGAGATTTACTCAACGGCTAAGATGAAAAGTTCATCGGAGCTCCTTGTAATAATGATTTTCTTATTCTTGGCGCTTCTCATAATCTCCCACGCTCAATCACTTCCAGGTACGTTTCCATTTAATAGTATGTAATCTCACGTATTCTTATATAATTTATATAATCTCATCGTATTGTATCAATAGTATTATTATTAATATGATTTGGACCTGTGTTGCAGGTACGCCGTATGGCGGCCCTGGTCCGTATCCGCGTAGTTACCCTGTGTGTTACCCACCGTATTGCCGTCCATGAGAGTTTCAATTTGGTCACATGAATGAATTATAGTCAAATACCTATATCAAGGTGATGTATGTGTGTATATTATTATATGTTTTCATCATTTGATGGAGAATAAAAAGCTTAGGAAATATATCCATGTTATTATATGTTTCAGTTTGTAATATGTATAATGATATTGCTGGCTCTGTCCCTTTTTTTCGCTGTCACCATAAATAATTATTGGATTTCGAAGAGATCAAAGCGACCAGAACCATATCGAGATGGAATGAAACTATGAATTCTGAGATCTAAATTCAACAATGGCAAATGGTCACCAATCAAACTTAAATTTCAAAAATTAAATACCCATGTTATAAAAACTAAAACTTACCATTTATTTCCCAACTATTAAAAACAAACCAAAGAACGATTTGTAATCACCATCGGAAATTTCATATTTAAACTCGTGCCTTGAATTATATATTACGAGAATCAACGCTTTATGGTTTTTCGAGTGTACAATGATCGAGCTCCATTAATGGCCAACTCTATGTTCAATAATGTAAATTTCATGAACAGAATAGTCAGTCAATACCGATCATGAAAGTTATGCGGACGAAAACAAAAGCATAAAGAAAAATCTACGCAGAGAGAGGGTTTGATAACTACTAGTAGGGAGTGACAAGACATTTTTGTGTGATGCTCCATGCACATATTTATGTCGTATAGAGAGGTTCGATAGCAGCATTGATATGTCCATGTCGATTAGTCACTACAGTTTTGAAAATGCATGTAGTTCCAAATAAATCGTCTAAAATGAAAAGCCACCACACAAGAAAAATAACCCTTAAAAATACAAAATTAATTTCACAAGAAATTTAATCTATATCTACAAAATAGTTACACTAAAAATATATCTATATCTCATGTAAGGATCAGTTAGATGATCTACAAAATTTCTCACATAAGTATGTGATTGTAAATAGACAAAGATCCACCACAAGGTCTATTATCTCCCGAGGGATTGGGAAGGACGGAGGATATTATTGTAAATTTCCCAAATGTGTTCTTAATAAGTAGAGTACATTAATCAAATAAATAGATAAAAATAAGAAAGAGAGAGATATTTGTTTAATGGCTAAAACGCCAAGTAGTTCATCGAAGCTCCTTGTGATGATGCTTTTCTCATTCTTGGCTCTTTTCATAATCTCCCATGCTCGAGTTGTTTTTACTGGTATGTTTCCGTTCATAACATGTCACATGATCGTATATACAGATAACAGTTATGAAATATTAATTACAGCTCTGTATATATTATTATTTGTATCAATATATAATAGATAAGGTGGAACTGTGTTGCAGATACGCCGTCTAATTCGTACGCTCCACCTATTTACGCTCCTGTTCCTAAGGAATGTCTCAAGCCACCTTATTGCCGCGGTCCTCCCGGAGAGTCTCAATTTGTTTACAATGAAAGAAACTATTATCAAATTAATTAATTAAGGTGATTTTTGGGCTACTCTTCATATACAGTTCATCATCTTGCTGGAAAATGAAAATTTTATGAGATCCGTGTTATATACAGATTATGTTGCAGTTTGTATAATGTAAAGTGATATTTATGTGTTCTTTTTTCTTGTTTTCCTGTTTTTGCGATTGTCACCGTTATGATGTTAGAAGAAAACTTATCCACGAAAGCCCATTAATGTCGAGGCCCGTCATGTGGCTGCCTCTCTTATGTTCAATAGGTTTATTTGAGCGATGTTACAAACTTACAGTCTTTGTAATTGGGTCACCGCTATATACAGTGGCGGAGGTAGCATAAAAGGCAATAAACTTTATAAAATTTTAATTATAAGGTAAGTTTACATATTGATTAATAGATATTTTGGGTTAAGGTAACAAATCAACTGGATTTTTTTATTAGGAAGTATAAGTATGTTTTACTTCCTAATAAAAAAATTCAAGTTGATTTGTTACTTTTTTTTTTTTTGTCGACACTTAACATATGTCAATATATATGTGTATATA
>Ga0041059_1003229_pt1 | contig 11332 bp, 11 predicted proteins | sample AraColnosormetaG_FD_56232 | JGI IMG/M metagenome (GOLD analysis project Ga0041059, IMG submission 56232) | Arabidopsis roots microbial communities from North Carolina, USA - Col MF nosort | ecosystem: Host-associated > Plants > Roots > Unclassified | place: USA: North Carolina | collected... | reverse complement strand
AAAAAAAAAAAAAAAAAAATCAGAAGAAGAAGAAAAAAAAGGCTGGCAAAAAAAGAAGAATTTTAAAGTGGCTAAGCAGAAAAAAGAAACAAAACTAAAACACTTTTTATTTATTCCTTTCAGCAGTCGCCAGCTGGCATTATACGTTTTGCCACGTGTTATTTTCTCAATGACCAGTAATCTAATGACGTGGCACCCACTTGCTTCACGTTCCACTTCTTCTCCATAAATACAGCTCTCACAATCTCTTCTTCAGCTTTCTCCATTTTCACCTCTCTCTCTCTGTGTTTTTTTTAACTCCGTTTAAATTTTCCGTCTGAATTTTACAAAGGAACACTAATGTCAGCTTTTGACGGCGTTGAAAATCAAATGAACGGTCCAGATTCATCTCCTCGTCTCTCTCAAGATCCTCGTGAGCCTCGCTCATTATTATCATCTTCTTGTTTCCCAATCACCCTCAAGGTTTCACTTAACAAAACTCAGATTTTCAATATTTAATTCGTATTTTCTAAAATTTAAACCACACTAATCTATTGTTGACTAGTTTTGACTCTGTTCTTGACTCTGTTTTTTTATTGGTTTCTTGATATTAGTTCGTTGATGTGTGTTACCGAGTCAAGATCCATGGCATGAGTAACGATTCTTGTAATATCAAGAAACTATTAGGATTAAAACAAAAACCGTCCGATGAGACAAGATCGACGGAGGAGAGGACGATACTAAGCGGAGTCACCGGAATGATATCACCCGGCGAGTTTATGGCCGTTCTTGGACCATCGGGAAGTGGCAAATCTACGCTACTAAACGCAGTCGCAGGGAGACTCCATGGATCAAACCTCACCGGAAAAATACTTATAAACGACGGTAAAATAACGAAACAAACATTAAAACGCACCGGATTTGTAGCACAAGACGATCTTCTTTACCCTCACTTAACCGTACGTGAAACCTTAGTTTTCGTGGCTTTGCTTCGTCTTCCTCGGAGTCTAACAAGAGACGTTAAACTCAGAGCCGCTGAATCGGTTATATCGGAGCTAGGTTTAACGAAATGTGAGAACACAGTCGTTGGGAACACTTTCATTAGAGGTATCTCTGGTGGAGAAAGGAAACGAGTTAGTATAGCTCATGAATTGCTTATAAACCCGAGTCTTTTGGTTCTTGATGAGCCTACTTCGGGTCTTGATGCTACGGCGGCGCTCCGGTTGGTTCAGACTCTTGCCGGGTTGGCTCATGGGAAAGGAAAAACGGTGGTTACGTCGATTCATCAGCCGTCGAGTCGTGTGTTTCAGATGTTTGATACGGTGCTTCTTTTGAGTGAAGGAAAGTGTTTGTTCGTCGGAAAAGGAAGAGACGCCATGGCTTACTTTGAATCCGTCGGATTTTCGCCGGCTTTTCCTATGAATCCGGCTGATTTTCTTCTTGATCTTGCTAACGGTACGTTCTCTTTTAAAATACAGCTTTTAAACTTTCATTTACGTAGTGTATGTACTAACACGATAATTAACTTAAATCATTATATGATTGAATTAACCGAATACTTTTACTATATGACTTATGATTCCCGTTTTATATTTAATTTGCGTGAAAGTATTCTTACACGAATTGACTGATGATAGGATGATTTTTTTTTAAAAAGAAATCATATTTATACGTGTATATCTATACGTATAATATGGATCTTTGGTATTGAAACCATGCATAATACGATCATGTGGGGAGGCCGTGAGGGTAGATATTTGTGTAGAAAACTACTATGAAAATAACAGCTCGACCCCAAAAAAAGAGAGTAATAAATGCTTATTTATGAACGTTATCGCCGACGTACGATGAGAGCTATGCAAGTCCAAGTTTTGATGTGTCCCTCGTTGACGATGGTCGTCGCGCTGGCTACAAATTTAATTACTTGATTTATTGCTTTGTCTTTGGAGTTAAACTAGCCCTAATCTATAGCTATTACATTAGTACGGTTCTAGCATTAGATTAATATTGATATAGCATCCTTTTTCTCACCGTTTTTTTTCCAATAATTGTTTATTCTAAAGTTAATAATTATGGGCAATTGGGGATACGTGTTAAGTCTTTCTTTCTCTTTTTTTCGAGTATGATTTGTATGATTTTTGGGGTCTAAAATTTTGGCATATTATATATCATCTGAATAAATGTTATTCCCTGCTTTTATATGAAAATCTTTTATCGCATTACCCATTACACTATTAAACCATGCTTTTTATTTATTTTTGAGGGATAATAAAAAGAGAGGAAAATGATATTAATTTTGGTTGTTTTTAAAAAACGGGTGTATAGGAAAACACCATGTGTCTAACTGGTTACAAGATGACGTATGGTTTTAGCGATGGGCATTGTGTTTTCTGTTTCCTCTTTATCCAACTTTTTCAAAAATTAGTTCGTCTTTTTTTTGCACTATCTAAACTTTTCCATTTTATCTCTTATCTTTTTCTGTTTTCCCAATAATTCTTATTCTCTTTTTCTTCAGCCAACTTTAAAAATTAACATCCTTTTGGCTTTTACATTCTTTTGATCAAAGTAGTCTTCTCACACTCTTTCTCTCTGCTTTTGTTTTATTTATTTTGTGTGTGGCGTTTAAGCTACACGAGTCGACGGAGGCGTGTGGTTTTGATTGTATGCTCTTACGTATTGTCCATAAATCCTTGATTCGGGAAAACTTTACTTTAGGAGATAACCGCCTAAGGGAACCCAATCACACTCTCGCATTTAGCGCGTGCTGTTAACTCTCTTTCAATCCTCATCGAAGCAATAAAACATAGAGCTTCGGGAATTGGAATAGTCAGAAGTCAGGGTACTCTTAACTCAGTTTCAATGTTTTTTGAGTCTCATTGTGATTTGTGAAGAAAACCTGCATAGGTATTTGCATTCTTCATAGTCAACTCTTTTTTTGAATATAAATAATATTTCCACTTAGGAAATAGAAAAGGACTTCTAGGAAATTTACGATCTTAAAATCTAAAGAGACGGATCCTTGAGGTCACGTTAATTTATTCCAATTCGTCCTTGCTAATCCTAAACAAGCTAGTAAGTACCAAATAATGGTACGAGTGTTTTGACGTTTTAGGCATATACATGATTAAAAAGTGTGGACCAAACTTATGTTCGTTTGGTCATTCAGTGTACTGATGATAAATATTCATTCTTTCATGGTCCTTATATACATATATATATATATATATATATATATATATATATACTAGGGACATGCATCACATACATGATTTAATGTGTTTTTTTGGGGATTGTTATAAGAGTTAAATGACTAATTTATGTGAACCGAAGACAAAACAAATCTCATGTCTTCGTTGACTTTTCATTTTTGGTAGGAGTCTATTAATAAGGGAATTGCTTCACAAAATGTATGTATGTATATATTTATATATGCACATGGTATGTATATTTTGGTGACGCCATAGGTAGAGTAAGAAGGCATTAATAAGATGGGGGAATAAAATTGGCACATAGAAATAGTTTGTTGCGCACGATGGCATATATACAGTAGTATTAGATTTCAATTTAATAATTTGGTGGGTATTAAGTTCTTTGTCTCCACGAACCATATGCTTCACATTCAATCTTTCTTTGTATTATTATCTCTGAAAAAAGCTCATTTCATTGAACCAACCATTCACATGACCATTCGATCTATTTCATGAGTATATAACTATATAATATTATAAATGTGCATGTATGCGATGTTCCATGGGGGGAAAGTTAATAATCGCATGCATGATCTTACTAAGCAAGAATCTTCTTTGACTAATTATTTCGTTATTAGAAAGATCAAATATGTTTGCTATTTTTTCACGAGGAGCTGTTAGGATATTGCTTTCAACGTCAAATTACAACAGTAAACTCCACTTGCTTTAACTTATTATTGATCAATTTGAAAGAAAAGAACAACATAATTAAATTTTCTATTCCAAAATTATTGCTTTTCCAAAAGCTGGCTTATGACATTTCATGATTACACTTGTCGAGTATTTGACTATGCATTTGTTCATTTATTTATTGACTTTCTCAAACTTTTGTTCCACTCAAATTCAGTTTTAATCTTCTTGATAATCCTCGTAAGAAAAAAGCATACCACGTGTTTAGGATAGACTAATTATTCACCTTACTTAGCATAAGCTTATCTAAGGAAAAGTTAACTTCAAATAGATTATTTGATGATGCTCAAACATTTTCCATTTATTAAATTTTGGAATCGATATCATGAAGAAGCTAAAATTAAGAATCATAGTGGCGACCTTATATGCTTTCTTGGGTGGACTCTCTCGTCTCTCCACCTTGATTGGTCAGCTTTACTTGCAAATCATATCTTATTAATTAGTCAATTTATTAATTTAAAGATGTTTGCTTTTGTTACGATTAATAAATTAATGGGTCCAACATAGTGTCAAAACCTGTTTAAGTATATTTGTTTGGTCGGTCCAAAGAACACGATTGGCTGATTCGCTCTCGCCTCTGTTCGGTTCAATGCCACTTTGAATTGTCTTTTTCTTTTTATAATTAGGTTAATTATACTGGCCAATTAACTTTCGTCTATTTGGATGATAACTTGAGTGGTTCTTTTTCATTAGTAAATAGTTCTAATTTTGATTGGTAGATTAATTAATTAATTAATTAATCGCTAGGATATTTCGTATAATTAATTTATATCCGAGTGGTGTGTCATCGTAAAAATGCTAATGTCACGATAGTGATTAGCAAAAGCATGAAAAATTTCCTAGTTTCTAAAACACTTTTTTGGGATAAATTTATCTCTAAGCTGCTTGATTTTCTTTAATATGCAGGAGTTTGTCAGACTGACGGTGTAACGGAACGGGAAAAGCCAAACGTGAGACAAACGCTGGTCACGGCTTATGATACATTGCTAGCCCCACAAGTCAAAACTTGTATCGAAGTGTCACATTTTCCTCAAGACAACGCGCGTTTCGTGAAAACGCGAGTAAACGGCGGTGGAATAACAACATGTATTGCAACATGGTTTAGCCAACTCTGCATTCTCCTCCACAGACTTTTAAAAGAACGGCGTCACGAATCCTTTGACTTACTTCGCATTTTCCAAGTCGTCGCGGCTTCGATCCTTTGTGGTCTCATGTGGTGGCACTCTGATTATCGAGACGTACATGTAAGTACCAAACTTCATTTAAAACAAAACATTTTGGCGTTTTTGCTAATAATAATGTTGTTATAACAGGACCGACTAGGCCTACTCTTCTTCATATCCATCTTTTGGGGAGTACTTCCATCATTTAACGCGGTCTTCACGTTTCCGCAAGAACGTGCAATTTTCACTAGAGAGCGTGCGTCCGGTATGTACACACTCTCTTCTTACTTCATGGCCCATGTACTCGGATCGCTCTCCATGGAGCTCGTTCTTCCGGCATCATTCTTGACGTTCACTTATTGGATGGTCTATCTACGCCCCGGGATAGTCCCATTCCTCCTCACCCTCTCCGTGCTTTTACTATACGTTTTAGCGTCACAAGGACTTGGACTTGCCCTTGGTGCAGCGATCATGGACGCTAAAAAAGCGTCTACAATCGTGACCGTGACAATGCTAGCGTTTGTCTTAACCGGTGGTTACTACGTCAACAAAGTGCCATCCGGAATGGTGTGGATGAAATACGTTTCCACGACGTTTTATTGTTACCGTCTTTTAGTGGCGATCCAATACGGGAGTGGGGAAGAGATATTGCGAATGCTTGGATGTGATTCAAAGGGTAAGCAAGGAGCGAGTGCGGCGACATCGGCTGGATGTCGATTTGTGGAGGAGGAAGTGATCGGAGATGTTGGGATGTGGACGAGCGTTGGTGTTTTGTTTTTGATGTTTTTTGGGTATAGAGTATTGGCATATCTAGCTTTGAGACGTATCAAACATTAAATAAAGAGAGGGAGAGGGGGAGAAAGTTAAATAAAAATGAGTGGGTAAATTTAATTTTTAGGGTTCTAGTTCGGAATATTAAAACGTCGCTAATTGTAATTTTGCGATTTAGCGACGGGTTCAGTTTTTAACATGTGAAAATGAAAATGACAAGTATTTTTAATTGTTTTTAATAAAATGTATATTTTCACCTATTGGTTTTGTATTGTTTTTATTGTCAAAACCTATTGAATGTTTTGTGTGATATTAAAACAGAGAAAAAAACAGAGCCATTTGTGATACGGTAAAAGAAAAACAGAGCCATTTGAGTTTTCTGAGTAGTCAAAGACTCATAGTTAATGGCCCATGGGCTTGATCAAGGCTTATTTTGATGGTTATACTTTTACTGGTGGTGAACCCAACTAGTCTGGATTCAAAAAGTTATTTTAGATAAAAATTTAATTTTCAAACTACCAAAAGATTGAGATTCATTCACAATTTTTTTTCCAATTAGTTAAATTTATTTTTCCAATAAAGTATTAGAGAACAAATAAATAATAGAAGTGGAAAATGGTCACAAAAATATAAAAATTCTAATAGGAAAAATCTGTATGAAGTCAAAGATTTGTATCAAGAAAACTAATTTAAAGCTAGAAATTTAAAAAACATTAAAAATTCCTTAAAAATAAAATCTTGAATACCATAAAGAAATATTGTAATTAAAGATAAAAGCTCACAAAATTTTGATTAGCTTTTTAATTATCATTTTTTTTTGCTAAAATCAAAGTAGTCACAAAAAATATTGGCTGATTCATTTTATTTTTTAAGTTAAATGTCACATTGTAGGCAAGGTAATTACAAAAATGAGTGGAATTATAAAATTATCTACATACCGACATCATTCAACCGTCAGATTATGGATTAACCATTTGAGACCGTCCATTTATGAGTCGGTTTAAATTGTGACATAAATGGAAAATGTCACCTCTCACGCGTTATTGAAAAAAAATTCCCAGATTCTATAAAAAAGAGAAATGCAAACATTTGCTCCTGGAACAAGAGTCTACCACCTCATCATCATCGTCTTCTTCTTCTTCTTCTGCTTATCATCGTTCTTCGCTTCAATCGTCATGGCTGATGAATATACCGGAGAAGCAACGGGATCGTCGGAAGCAAAGGTTCACATCATCTACACCGAGAAACCTACCGATGAAGAACCTAAAACCTATCATCTCCGTACCCTTTCCTCTGCTCTCGGCAGGTCTGTAATCAAATTGCAACTCTCGATTTCCATGGGTTATAGATGCAATTTGTCTTGGATGAGATTTTTTTTGGGTTTGATCGCTTTGATTTTAGGGTTTTGTTTCTGTGAAATGGGGGATTTTTCAATTTAGTAGCTGAAATTGTTTTAAAGAAGAGATATTGTTGTCTGATTACGGATTGTCTCACTTTATGTTTATAGTTTGGATTGCTTCAACATTGATTCTATGTGTGGATGTGTTTGTTCTTATGTTACTGATTATTATACAGTGAGGAAGCTGCAAAAGATGCTTTGATTTACAGTTACAAGGAAGCTGCTTCTGGTTTTTCAGCTAAGCTCACTCCTGAGCAAGTCGCTGAGATATCAAGTACGTTTTTTTTTCCATTAGATTTCTCGTTTGATCCTGCACTTGTAACTTGGAGAGCATAGAACCCGTTGAATGCATAAGTCTCTAGTAGCTTCTTTGTTTGATTTAGTTTAATTGGTTTAAGTGCTTATCTGGTTTTGAACTTGTGATCATCGATTCCACTGAAACAATGAAAGATCCAATTGTCACCAAGGTTGAAGTAAATTCCATTTTTAGTCCAAGTTCATAAACTGTTCCATGATTTGTGATGTTTGAATGTTTCTGTCAGGTTAAGATAGGCGCATGTGAACCTGTAGAAATAGAATCATATAGTCATGAATGCACGATTTTGTGTATGTAGGCTTAGGAAAAACAGGATAAAGTTTTCAACTTGATCAATGTTTTTTTTTTTTGTCTTTGTTCTGTTTTTCTTATATGCTTTTGGGGATTTGGATGTTGCAGAACAACCAGGTGTGATTCAAGTTGTGCCAAGCCAGACTTATCAGCTGCACAAACCTGGTGGTGGTGGTGGTTTCAAGTTGACCTAACTTGACTTTGTGTATTCTCTACTTCTCAACTAAACCTGTTGCTTTACAGAAACTAGTCTGTTGTTGTATTGTTGTGACTTTGAACCAAGTATCTAACTAAAATAATGTTATGAAGTTGCTTTGATTCGAGTTGTTCTGTGTTGTTGAGTAACTGAGTTTTTGTCAATATATTATTCTAAGATAAATGTTTCTTCTAGTTCCAATTTCAGATGGTTAAATTCTGAAAAGAAACGATCATAATAAATCTAGAACCAAAATATTTCATGGTCTCTCGTCTTGTACAAAAAATTGTATTATTTCTGTAATTTCTTCTCAACCTCTACTTGCCAAATAGTAAGAAAATATGACAACAAAAAAACTATCAACGAATCGTTACGACAAGTGACAAGTAAACGAATCAGAAGTTTTGTTCTGTTGTGTCCTCTAAACAAGTTAAGTGTATTCTTGTTCTCTGTATGGCATTGAATGTTAGGCCATGTGTATTGTAAAGATGCTTCTCCCTGGCTATTCAACAATCTTCTTTCTTTTCAGTATCGTTGGAAGAATAGAGATAAACCCGATGAGGAAAAGCACTGACAATGTCTTGAAATCATACAGATCTTTCACCGATTTGAGATCTCCAATAGCAAGGCCAGCCTGCAATAAACAGAACCAGAATTTAAAGCCATGTTCTTCGCACTTTATGTAGATGGCGAAAAGAGATGAAACACAGGAATGTTGAATGATAGCATATCATAAGCGGAAAGATGGTGAAGGATGGAGGTAAAAGAGCTTACTCTGACAGTTATATAAGCTGCAGGAATGAGACCAATCAATGTCGCCAAAAAGAAGACATGGAAAGGTACATCGACTATAGGAGATGCAAGATTGATAAAAAGATTTGGCAGAGTTGGTGTTATCCTCAGAAACAACATATAGTTCAGAAGCTTATCTCTACGCTTACTAATCTGAAAGGTATAAAACCACAACTTAATCAGTACCAAGTCAAGAACTTTCACAAAGATCATTTCATCAACACAACAAAGAGACTTACCTCTGCTTGAAAGAATCTTAATTTGTCAGGCCATAGCCAAGTAATCAACGGCCGACCAATCAATTTCGACAAAAAGAAACACGAGGTAGCTCCTGCTGTTGCATTGAAAACAACCAAGACAACACCTTTGAATACTCCAAAGAGAGCTCCAGCTAATAGTGACATGAAGATAGTCCCTGGAATCATAAAGGTCTGCATAAAAATGTACGTTGCACAATACCCTAAAACAAACTGCGCCGGATACTCATTCGCATAATTTGCTAGATTATCTCTGAAACATCAACAACAAGAAAGATTACAGATTTTGTCAATTCCAATCATGACACCAACACTAATCAGTAAATTCTCCTAATTGGCTACAAAAATTGAGTCGTAAGATTAGAAAGAAAGTTACTTGAGCAAACGGAGATCAGCGAGGCTTCTTGGAAGTTTGAGTTTGCCAAATTCAGCAGCAGGCATGGTCATGTAGATACAACAGAGTCCAGAGGAGAAGACGAGGAAGACACCGAGAGAAACGGCGAGTTCCCAACGGCTAAGAGGGAAGCGATCAAGTTTAGATCTTTTACCCGATGGAGAATCATCATCGTCTGAAATAACACCAAGCTCTTCGTCTCTGGTTAGAATCCGAGTCGGAGCCATCACCGAAGAATGCAACAACAACAAAAGCCAACGATTTCGAGATCGAATCTTTAATTCATATGTGGGATTGGTTTACGGAGAAGAAACCAACAACGATCTGGGATTAGATCTGAGAGATTTTGTAGAGATTTAATTGCATTTTTGATTTCAGTGATGAACCCTAGATGATGCTTAAAGAGATCGATTTCACGATTTTGTTTCTTCAGATTTTAATTAACGTACGAAGAAGAAGAAGAAGAAATTAGAAATTAATTTTTAACGGCAAACGTGTTGGCCTTGTAGATTTTTGACGGTGGCTTTTAAGACCTTCTACGTGGATCAGAAGGTTTTGACTTGGACTTCTTAATTGAAACCTCTTACTCGATGAGAGGGTTTCTCAATTAAATTTATTTTTTAACTCATTTTTTTTATTTATTATTATATGCTCAATATTGATCATGGTCAATTTTTTAAAAAATATGAATAAAAAGTTTTTTGTGTTTATGTTTTTTTTTTGTTTTTTTTCATCACCTTCTTCACATGTAAACATTTGTAGTACATATTAATACGTACATTAATTAATTATATACATGGTGAACATATGATTTCGATTCAAATCGTGCATTTTGGGTTTGAGTTACAAATTTGAGGTTTGATTTGAAATTTTGAAAGTTAGGAGTCTGATCAGAAATTACAAGTTCTCTTAACTAATAGGCCACCACTCAAATAAAAAATTAATGGGGGTAGAATGTATGGATGAGTTACAAATTTGGACAACAGAATAAATGAATAGAAAAACAAAGGGACTAATTTTTAAAAAAAACAAATCCACCTTTGTGAAATTCAACAACAAATTTCTACGTAATAAACACAAACTTCTTTTACAAATAGACAGTTATAAATGTTATTTTCCAGATGGAACAATTAAATCATAGAATACAAATCAATATATAGAAGTGTGTTTTTTTTTAATTACGAGTCAGGGAAGCATCCAAGAGAATGATGAATATTAGCTTCGACCTCATTATAGCTTTGATGCATGGAAGGGAAGCTTGGCGCCGGATTATACGACTGCGTTTCGAACATAAGAATATTAGGGTTATGCGGATGTATGACTTGTGTCTCAAGCAAGGTATCTAGTGTTCTCCAATCCACACAGTTAAAGCTCTTCTCTTCTTCTTGCTCGAAACTCTCGTTCTGATCTTTATTCGTCCCTAAACTAGGCGACAAGCTCGGGCTGTCCAACTGCGGGAGCTCAATGTTGCCATATTGATGCATCGATGAGGATGTATTATTAGGATTGTAGTGGTTATTGCTCATGAGCATTTGATTAAGGTTATGACTTGATGAAGATGCACCGATATGATGACTCGTGTTCATTGTCACTGAAGATGAGTAGTTGTTACTACTTTCGACGTGGTAGAGCTGGTTCTGCCATGGCTCGTACCCTAATGGCCTCTGGTTTGGAATTGGCTTCCTAAATGCTCGACACACCACCCAGCCTTCCTCCTATAGTTCACAAACATATAAAGTTATTTAGATAACAAGTTATTGATTTAGTCCTGTTTTTTTTTTTTTTTTTTTTTTTTNNTTTTAAACATTATTTAATTAAATGTCGTCAAACATGTAA
>Ga0041059_1003228_pt1 | contig 11333 bp, 12 predicted proteins | sample AraColnosormetaG_FD_56232 | JGI IMG/M metagenome (GOLD analysis project Ga0041059, IMG submission 56232) | Arabidopsis roots microbial communities from North Carolina, USA - Col MF nosort | ecosystem: Host-associated > Plants > Roots > Unclassified | place: USA: North Carolina | collected... | reverse complement strand
GTTTTAATTTTTTTTTGAATTGTAGCTTCTTATTAATATTGAAATAACGTATGATACAAACACATAGCATTATGAATTACATAAAGAATATGATTATGAAAGATAAATTTTGTTCCTTGAGGTCATTGCTGCTTTACGAGAATATCCGCTGGTTTGTTGTGTTTTCTTCCTATTCATAAAAATTTGCTTCCTAGAAATATTTGTTTCTAAGCTCGAATCTCTCATATCCAAAATTGAAACTCAAAAGTGTGGACTTCTTCTGTTGATAATTGATTCCAACTCATGATTATCTCCTTCAAAACATATGTTTGTATAACATATGCAGATTTCATAGTCTAAATGCCAGTCTTTGTATAATGTCAGTCTTTGTATAATGCACAAACTTTAATATTTTTGACATTCTCCACATCATCAAGTATTATCTAAGTAGCGAGTTTGATGAAATCCCAATATGTGCGTGTTGAGTTTAAGAGCTCACTAACCATATGCTGATCTAGGGCATCCCTAGTTTTTTTGTGGCGGTCTCGGCGGGTGAATGGGCAGCATGGATCCAACCACGCATTAACTAGAGTCCCATTACCAACACAATAGCGAAATCCCTTCTTTAGTAGGTCCATGCCCTGCAAAATTGATTTCCAAATAAAAGAATCCTTCTGACCTTGATTAGCATCCATGATATTAGTGTCTGGGAAGTATCTTCCTTTTAGCATTCTTGACATCAGGCAATGAGGCTGTTCTAAGATCCTCCATGCTTGTTTTCCTAACAAGGCCAAGTTAAAATTCTTTAGATCCTTGAATCCCAAACCTCCTTCTCTCTTCGGCAAGCTTAGACGATTCCAGGAGAACCAATGCATACCTTTTTTGTCATTGCCTGAGCTCCAGTAAAACTTCGCTTATATGCCATTTATCTTTTCACAAATCTCCTTTGTTAACTTAAAAACATTCATTGAGTAGACGGGAATCGCAAGAGCAACTGCGTTGAGAAGAACTTCCTTTCCTCCATGGGATAAAAACATTTTGCTCCATTCCTGAGTCTTTTCCTTCACCTTTTCCACGATGTATTGAAAAAGTTCTGATTTCTTTTCATCAAACTGTTCAGGAAGCCCCAAATATTTACATCCACCTCCTTCATTGTTGATTCCTAGTAAATGACGGATTTGTCTCTTTGTATTTGACTTCACAAGTCGACCAAAGGTTATAGCTGATTTTCTTAAATTAACAGCCTGTCTTGAAACCTCCTCATATTACTTAGGATATTCTGTATTGCCATGCCAGATCGATAATTTGCAAGAGTGAAGAATAACGAATCATCTACAAATAAAAGGTGAGATAAAGAAGGACTTCTGTTGCAGATTTTTATCCCTTGTAGTTGCTTCGTAGCTTCTGCTTGTTTCTTCAGATGCGATAAGACTTTTGCACACAGAATGAAAGGTATGGTGAGAGTATGTCTCCTTAACGTATACCTCGTTCCGGTTTATAGTGCCCTTGTGAGGCTCCATTAATCAAAACCGAGTGTCTCACTAATGTCACGCAGGTCATGATCCAAGATATCCATTTGTCATCAAATCCCATTCGCCTCATAGTTTCCTCCAAAAAATCCCAATCCAACCGATCATAGGCTTTAGTAATATCGGTCTTTATTGCCATGTTTGAGGACGCTCGACCCTTTCTTGCTTTCAGAGCATAATAAACTTCATGAGCCATAATGATGTTATCGGTTATCATTCGCCCCAGAACAAAAGCCGCTTGATTATCTATTATCACTCCTCTAAGATGTTTCTTTAGTTGATTACCCAGAATCTTAGAGATTATCTTATAGCTTACATTACACAAAGCTATTGGTCTGAAATCACCCATTGGTGACAAGGCTTCCACTTTGGGGATGAGACAGAGATTAGTGTGGTTACGATTCTCGTATAGCTTGTTTTCTCTAAAAACGTTGTTTACCTCTTGAATAATGGAGCCTTTTATTTTCGACCAAAAATGCTGATAGAACTCGCCAGTGAAACCATCCGAGCCTGGTGCTTTCAATGGTTCCACTGCAAATATGGATTCTTCGATTTCCTGCTCAGTCATTAGTCTTGTGAGATCATTGTTAATATGTGATGTTATCTTGCTAGTGTATCCTTGAAAAGCGTCATTGTAGTTAGCCTCTCTTACAGGCATTGAAGTGTACATATTCTCAAAGTTATTAGTCCCAACCCTTGCTATGTTTTGATCTCCTCTATGTATCACACATGCTTCATCTTGGATTGATAAGATTCTATTTCGTACTCATCATGTTTTAGTAGTGGAGTAAAAGTATCTTGTGTTTCGGCCTCCTGTATTAAGCCATCTGTTCCTACTCTTTGTCTTCCAAAAGAGCTCCTCATCAATGTATACCTGGTTCAGTTCCCGTTAGAGAGTTCTTTTTTCATTTACTGTGGAGTTTCTTGTCGCAATGGCCCTATCAAGCTTATGGCGGATCAATCTAATATTTTCCTCAGCATTCATTCGGTTATCCTTCTTCCATTTAGATATTACTCTGCTACAATTAACCAGCTTTTTGTCTAAAAGAGCAGCATGATTCTCTATGTTGTCATCTCTATGCCAGTTATGAAGGATTGTATCTCTAAAACCTTTTTTGTGAGTGAGTCTACTATCATAATTAAAGAAACCCCGTCTTTCTTCTTTTTGCGCTAAAATCTGTGTGACCAATGGTCGCTGATCTGATTCCCCAAATTCTTAGAAGACAGTTTTTGATTCCAAGAATAAGGTGTGCCATTCATTGTTCGCCATCGTACGATCCAAGCAGCAAGTGAAATGATGATTTCCTCGTTTGCCTACCCAAGAAAAATATATTTGATACTCAGTGCTAAAACATGTTTGTTATTTTATTTTTTGTGGATATGCTCCAATTTTATTAGATAAGAATGTTGTTGTTAGATTTTCAATACTTTTAAAATTTACTAAATTATTGTTTACTATAAAATCTATCAACCATCTTATATATTAAAGCAGATGTTTAAAGTGCTCACGTTCGCTCTCAAAATATGAGCGGACGTTGCTACCCTTAATGAAAGTATACAATCTGATTTTCCTAATTTCCATTTATTTGCTTAATTTCCTTAATGATATAATTTTCGTGGGCTTAGACTGAGAGAGAGAAAAAAAAGCCTAGAGAAAAATACACTGTTATATGTAAAACCCTAAAACTCTTATTTACAAACTCCTATAAATATAGTATATACCTCTCATGAAACATAAGCAACACACATTTTTTATTTTCTTCTATTTTCGTTATTATGGTTTATAATTTATATTTGTATGTCGAAGTTGGTCCTTTTTATGATGGACATTCGTTCATGTTTCGTTACCCTTACTATATGTGGTTTTATGGAATGTAAGATCTCATAGATCTTTGCCAATTGTTGATCTTCCTCTTATACGAGGTTTATAATATATCTGTAGCATGTTCTTAGTTTGTGTTTTGTTCGGTCTTATATGTGTGTTTATTTATGATTTTACTTTCGTCTTTTTATGAGATCTTCTTACAAACTCCTTTGATTTTACCCTAAAACCCTATATTAAAAACTACTATAAATATAAGAGCCGTGTTTCATCAAACAAAACAATCAAAGCTTTTCTTTTTGCATCTTACAAACGAGCTTTAATTTTACCCTAAAATCCTATATTACAAACTCCTATTAATATAAAAGTTGTCTTTCATCAAACAAAAAAATCAAAGCTCTTCTTTTTGCATCTTATTTATGATTTATAGTTTTTGTTTATATGAGTGATTTGGTCTTTTCTTTTATGCATCGTCATCTATGTTTTTCCTCTCCTTGTGTTTTGGAATGTAAGATCTGATAGATCTTTGCTTTTTGCCTATTATAGTCAAATTTTGTGAATCAACACCAACATTTTGTTTTCTATATCATGCTTTCTTAGAAAGCAAGATTCATAGATCTTTGTTTGTGGTTGATTAACTCTTAAACGAGGTATATCGGTTTTTGTTTAGATACTTTGATTCTTTAATTGGTGGTTGTGTGATTAATTTAAACCGTTTTGTTTTATGTAGATGCATAAACGATTATGATTGTGAATCTGTAGAGGTAACTCGAATGATATCAGAGATTTCTATAATTTTATTGCACACATGAAATAATGATTTGCTAACATCGGCTTTTTTTTTTCCTCACGAGAATACACCGCCTCATGTAAAACCCTAATCGCTCAATCGTAACCTTATATATATTATATATGTTTTCCATAATTTATAAAGTCAATGTCTTATTTTCCACGTGGTTGTCATTGTTTCTTCCCAACTGATCTATCGTTGTTACTAGATCTTCTATAATGATTGTTCCATCTTCACTTCACAATGTTTCTTCAATTACCGCTCGAAGAAAATCTCTCACCAGTCTGAACATGATTTGGAATCTAGCGAGAAGTCAAAGAAGTAGAGGTATAGAATTGGTGCAGGATATAGCACCTTCGTCAATATCGGTTTAAACCGGAGGAATTATGAATAAAGTAAAGAATTCAACTTAACCGGGATACCCCGGTTAGCCTGTGAACGGGCCTAAGAGATAAGATCGCCGGTAGACCTAATTATGCGGGTGGAGATTGCCTAGCCGACTTCTTAAATTGAAGAGAAAGAAAGCTTCCATTTGTGAGAGGAGTATCTTGCGAATAATAGAAGGAATGAAGATTCAAGCCTTAGATAATTAGAAGTTTTGCATTTTCCTAGACGATCAAAGTATTGTATAAATAGATGGATTTGTTCTCTATTCAATCCATCTGCACCTTAATACAAAAACCTTACTTTTATTAAAGCGAAAACCCTAGCTTCATCATTAAGCAACCTTGTTCTTCTTTTCTTATAGTTTCCGATTACATAAGAGCTAAGAGAGAAGTGAATTTATCTAAACCCTTAGTATAAATTCATCGTTTGGTTTACAGAATCATCAATTGGTGCGCCAGGTAGGGGAATATAAAGAAATTCTCTTTACGCTCTTTTCGAAACTCCCGCAAGAAGAAACGTTGCTACCGATCGATGACCCCATCATCCCTCCAATCAACGGCGACGGTACAGAGTCAACCCTCCTTAACGGAGAAGATCCCTCTTCGCCGCAGCTGAATTAGCTGCCAAGGCAGCCGAAGATCGAATGGCTCAAGAGGCAAATCCTGTCACCCCAACCATCGCTCCACCAGCTTTCTCTCTGGAGGACCTCAAAGCCATCTTCGCCACCATGACTAAAGATCTCTCCGATGCTGTCACAGAAACCAACCGCCGATTCGACGAGTTAGTAAGGGGAATCCCGCAACATCCAAACTCCAAGATAACACCGCCGAGATCAATTCAACCGCGTGGCCTCACCTTCGACTTCACGGACGCACAGTCCAACAGGGTCAACACCATGTTCCCAGGGCTACACCATCATGTCAGTCAGCACGGGAGACCACCCATGCCCCTTGAAGAGGAAGACGCTAAGTTGGCGGGGAAGTCTCAACCACCCAAAATAAAAGACAGAGCGCGGGAAGACTTCCAGGAGCCACGTCAGCATTATGACCCGAAGGTGACTTCCAGGAGCCACGTCAGCATTATGCCTCAACAGTTGGCCAAACCGACCAACTCAAAAAATTTGTATTGTCCTAAGAATGGGGCGATTTCAAACATGCCCAAGGTGAACACGCGAACAAAGGACAACACTTGCTGGAGAATCATCCAAACCAAGAGGAAGATCATGCGGAGGAATTCAGGACCCTAGAGAATGAACTCCCGGGGCCTTCAAAAAGATGGAGGGGACAACAACCCCAGCGAGCTCCAGACCACCCCCGTGGAAGAATTTCCACGAATATGGTCGGTCTGTCCGACGATGAAGATTCAGTGTCAGCTCTAAAGAAAAGAGCACGACAAGTATGCAGCGTTAGGGTCGTCCCAGAGGCTGCACCGCTAAGCCAAGAGCCCATCGTCTTCACACCAGAGGACGCTAGTGGTATTCAGCATCCGCATAACGACGCACTGGTCGTCAAACTAGTAATGGAAGATTTTGATGTGGAGCGGGTCTTGATCAACACTGGCAGCTCGGTCAACTTGATTTTCTTGAAAACTTTCTTAAAGATGGGGATCTCCGAAAGAAAGATAATGCCAAAAATCCGGCCTTTGACGAGATACGATGGAGAAGCGAAGATGTCCATAGGAGAAATTAAGCTCCTTGTCCAGGCGGACGGCATCACCCAGAAAACTAAGTTCGTTGTCATTGATTCGGAACCGATCTACAACGCCATCCTGGGAAGTCTCTGGATTTACTCGATGAGAGCTATCCCCTCAACCTACCATCTGTGTTTGAAGTTCCCAATAGCAACGGGAATCTTCACCCTGTACGGTAACTAAAAGGTCTCCCGGACTTGTTACGCGATCGAAAAGAAGCAGCAAAGGAAGGAGATCTTATAGCAATTATAGGACAAAGTGCGATCTACTCCCTCGAAACGCCCGGCTCGTGAATCAATAAAGACGTCAAGCTGCAAGATCATCCAAGTCAATATTAACATGCCAGAGCCATCCCGAACAGTCGGTATCGGAAGAGAACTAGAGGGGGAGATGAAGGAAAAGCTGATTGCCTTCCTGAAATCAAGGTCGTCCACCTTCGCTTGGTCCACAAAGGATATGACTGGGATCGCTCAAAAGGTAACCTGTCACAAATTCAATATGGATCCGACTTTTAAACCAGTTCGCCAGAAGCGCAGGCGGTTGGGATCTGATCGTGCCAAGGCTGTTCAAAACGAGGTCGAAAGACTGCTGAAGGCTGGTCTGATCAAGGAAGTCCAATATTCTGAATGGCTAGCCAACCCGGTTGTAGACAAGAAGAAAAACGGGAAGTGGAGAGTTTGTGTCGATTATACCGATCTGAATAGAGCGTGCCCAAAAGACAGTTATCCTCTCCCACACATAGACCGCCTCGTAGAGGCGACTGCCGGGAATCAGCTTTTGTCCTTCATGGACGCTTTCTTGGGGTAATATCAGATCTTGATGCATAAAGATGACTGTGAGAAGACCGCTTTTATCATAGATCGCGGGATCTATTGTTATATAGTCATGCCTTTTGGCTTGAAGAATGCTGGGGTGACTTACCAACGATTGGTCAATGAAATGTTTGCCGAACTGTTGGGAGTCACAATTGAAGTTTACCTCGATGATATGCTGGTGAAATCTTTGCAGGCGGAAGATCACATGAAACATCTTACCGCGTGTTTTGATATCCTCAACAAGTACGAGATGAAGCTGAATCCTACTAAGTGCACGTTCGGAGTGACATCTGGCGAATTCTTAAGATACATAGTCACCGAACGAGGAATCAAAGCCAATCCAAAGCAGATCAGTGCAATAATCAAACTACCGTCCCCCTAGAACAAAAGAGAAGTACCAAGGCTGACAGGTCGCATCGCAGCTTTGAATCGCTTTATCGCCCGATCAACAGACAAGTGCCTTTCTGTCTACAAACTTCTACGTGGCAATAAGGATTTCCATTTGGATGAGAAATGTGAAACCGCCTTCCAGGAGCTCAAATCCTACCTTATGAGCAGGACGATCTTGGCCAAACCTGAGGTTGGTGAGACTCTATATATATATGTCTCGATGTCAAGTTCGGCGGTGAGTGGAGTGTTAGTAAGAGACGATCATGGTAATGAAAAACTGGAGAAGCTAGCATTGGCAGTTATAAAGGCTGCTCGTAAGCTCTGACCCTACTTCCAATCGCATTCTATAGTGGTTTTCACCAATCAGCCACTTTGAACGGTACTTCATAACCCAAACCAATCCGAGCGAATTACAAAGTGGGCGATCGAAATAAGCGAGTATGATGTGGAGTTTCGTTCCCAACCAAGCCTCAAATCACAAGTCCTGGCAGATTTCATAACCGAACTATCTCCATGTGTGATCGATGAAGTCCCTAAAGAAAACTGGATACTCTACGCAAATGGCTCTTCATCACTACAAGGTTACGGTCTTGGAATCCTACTCCAGTCTCCGACCAGGGAGGTGCTTGAACAGTTGCTCCGACTTCCATTCAAAGCATCCAACAACAAAGCGCAGTACGAGGCACTTCTCGCTGGACTTCGCCTCACTGAAGGGATTGGGGCCAAACAAATCAAAGCCTTTAGCGAACTCAACTCGTAGTAAGCCAGTTTAGCGGGGACGAAAGAATGCGAGCTTATCTTTCGTTGGTCCAAGATATGTCAAAATAGTTTCACAAGTTTGACCTGATTAAAATTCTTTGGAGAGATAACTCTTCAACAAATGCCTTAGCCGCTCTAGTCTTGTCGAGAGCATAAGCAAACCACGTATCAAACTACCAATTTTGACATGCGTCATCGTGGATCCTATAACGACCATGGATGTAGATGCCGACGCAACCGACACGCCATATATCGAAGTAGACTTGGAACCTTCAGCAAACCGACACGTCTACATCGCCGACTTTGTAATCTAGCTCCCGTTAGCAAACCTGGATGGAACCAACTCTAATAAGAAATGGCTCCTCCACGTCGACGGCTCCTCCAACCGACAATGACAAAAGTAGGAATACAACTCACCTCCCCCACTGGGGAAGTCATCGAACAATCGTTCCGACTCAGATTCAACGCATCAAACAACGAGTTTGAGTACGAAGCCCTCATTGCTGGCATTAAGCTAGCCCAAGGAATGGGGATCCGCGATATACACGCCCATAGCGACTCCCAACTCATCACCAGCCAGTTCCACGGGGAATATGAAGCTAAAGACAAGCGCATGGAAGCGTACCTCGAACTGGTCAAAACCTTGACCCAACAGTTCGAATCATTTGAATTAACTAGGATCCCCAGAGGAGAAAACACCTCTACAGACGCCTTGGCAGCTCTCGCTTCTACGTCAGATCCTTTCGTCAATAGAATTATCCCGCTCGAAGGAATAGAACACACGAGCATCGACCTAACGGTCAAACATGCTGGGAGGGAAACCTTGGCAACTTACAACTTCACGCGAGTAACCCGAAGCACCACTGCCGCAGCCAGAGCTCTCGCAGCAGCTGCGGAGGCAAGTGCAACGGAGGAGGAGCCAGAGCTTGAAACCCCCGAACAACCTGCCCCGTACAAACCTGAACCCTAGAACGACTGGAGAATCCCAATCATCGATTACATCGAAAGAGGGATCACACCTCCCGACAAGTGGGAGACCAGAAAACTCAAAGCCCAGAGTGCAAGGTATTGCATCATGGAAGGGAGACTTATGAAACGTAGTGTCGCAGGTCCCTATATGGTGTGTACCTACGGGCAACAAATAAAAGACCTCATGAAAAGCATGCACGAAGGACAACGTAGCGTCGCAGGTCCCTATATGGTGTGGACGTACCCTCGCCCTCAGATTCAAAAAGCAAGGCTACTTCTGGCCAACAATGCTAGCAGATTGCATAGCTCACTCACTCATGTGCGATAAGTGCCAACGACACGCACCTATTCTGCATCAACCTCCCGAGGAAATATCCTCGATATCTTCTCCTTACCCGTTCATGAAGTGGTCCATGGACGTCTTAGGTCCCATGGAAGCTTCCGGTGGGAAGTAGAGACTAAAAAACCTGCTGGTCCTCACCGACTACTCTACCAAATGGATTGAGGCTAAAGCCTTCCAACAGGTAACCAAGAAACAAGTTGAGGACTTCTTGTTGGAAAATATCGTATGCCGTCATGGCATACCATATGAGATCGTTACCGATAATGGGACTAACCTTACCTCCGGAAAAATCAAAGCATTCTGTGACAAGTGGAAGATCCGTCTTACCACGTCTACCCCCAATACCCACAAGGTAACGGACAGGCAGAAGCCGCCAACAAAGCGATACTTAACAACATCAAGAAAAGACTTGATTCCAAAAAATCAATGTGGTCAGACGTACTTCACGGAGTTCTCTGGGCCTACCGAACTACACCTCGCAAATCAACGCAAGAAACACCGTTCTCTCTCGCCTATGGTTTAGAAGAAGTAATCCTCGTCGAAACCATAGTACCAAGCGTGAGAAGGACCGCCAGTCCTGCTAACTCAGACCTGTACACGCAAATGTTACAGTACAACATGGACTTCATCGATGAACGCAGAGATCATGCAGTGATCCGAGTTCAAAACTATCAACAAGCTGCCGCCCGCTACTATAACTCCAATATCAAAATTCGGAGATTCGAAGTGGGAGAGCTCGTTCTACGAAAAGTGTTTACCAACACGAAAGAGCTAAACGCCAGAAAACAGGGAACTAATTGGGAAGGTCCCTATCGAATCACCGAGGTGGTACGTGACAGCGTCTATAAACTCGAAATGCCATGCATCTCAAGAAATACCACAAATAGGTACTCAAAAATAATCGAACTACGATAAGGCTTGATCCCTTGGCAGGGTACGTAAGCAACTCCCCCCAAGAGCGCAGCCACCATTTCAATTGAACTACGATAAGGCTTGATCCCCTAACCAGGTACGCACGCAGTTCCCCCTGCGAACGCAGCCACCGTCTTAACTCTTCCGTTTGAAACAGTTTCTTCAACAAGGAAAACAAACATTACATCTTCCATCAAAGAAGGTTAGCTGCTCACCTAACAGTTCAACCACCCCTCGATACCAAGAAGGTCCCTTCCAGGTGACCAGACACCAGATCGTCGTTTACTTTACCTCATTTGTACTCAACAATTTTGAGATAAGAATAAAAGAAAATTTTGATACTCAATATCATGTTTTGCAAAATAATCGTTTCCACTACGATTTAAACCTCATTCGTAATCTTACGATACCCAAAGCCCAACATCCGAATGTTGGTGGATCCACTTTGTGATCTCGCTTCCAAAAAGTCAACAGTGAACCTTACCTATAAAAACACATCACTTCGACATCATCGGAGCTCACCTACTACAACCATATCTAACTCCTTCCTTCGCTATCAACACATAACATACTAAACAAGGAAGAAACGAAGGTTTCATTCGCGATCTGGCGATACCACAAGCCCAGCTCCCAAAATCTGGCAGGTCCCTTGTGTGACCTCCCTTCAACAGGTTCCCGAGATAAACCACTCAAACTTACTCAAGTTTGAACCTACGAAGAATATACCATATCATATCCGAAATAACTTGGACTTTAAACAAGTCCAATTATTATTCGGAACATGAACAAAACGAGGTGATCATACACCAAAATCGATAAAGTATCAACACACGAATAAAAGACAAAAAGTACTTGTTAAAAGGGATAAAAGCCTTCCTAGGCATCAAAGTACTTAACTGAACAAAGGATAAAAGCCTTCCTAGGCACCAAGTTCAAAAAGAAACAAACA
>Ga0041059_1003227_pt1 | contig 11338 bp, 12 predicted proteins | sample AraColnosormetaG_FD_56232 | JGI IMG/M metagenome (GOLD analysis project Ga0041059, IMG submission 56232) | Arabidopsis roots microbial communities from North Carolina, USA - Col MF nosort | ecosystem: Host-associated > Plants > Roots > Unclassified | place: USA: North Carolina | collected... | reverse complement strand
CGAATAGACAGAATGATATATTATATACATTTTTTTTTTTTTTTTGGGTCCTAAAAAAGGAGGGATTGGTTTATAGTGAAAGAAAGGAATCTAAATTAGATGATTGTGTTCTGCTTTTGCAAGTACCAAGGCTGCTCACCAATATGGAATAAAGCACATTCAAACCTATTAAAGCTAAGCCACATAATATAAACCTGCCCAATCTCTCATAATTTAGCTACATTTATTAAAAATTTACTAACGAAACATAATCATCTATATTTTTTAGTATCACCTACAACATAAATTATCATAAGTTAAATTTCGAATTTTCAACTGTTCAGAAATATTGATACATTGGTTACTTGAATTCCCATCATATCACTCGAACTTAGGTTCAAACTTAATTTTACACGTACGTCAACCAAAAATAAGAATCTGTTCATGAAAAAAGAAGAAGAGATGTGAGTACTACACTACACAGCTTTGATATACAGTTTTGTTTCACGAGACTGTTTTGGTGTATGTACTGTGAGATAATTTATTGGCCTTTATAATCTCACATCCTTTATCTTATAATTACTTCTAAATCAGAACTTTAACAATCCTAAAAACGTTATCTTATCAGCTACTCGTCAATTAATGATTTGAAGTGATAATAGCGCTAGGCATAAATCAAGATAGGCTTCTGTATATGAGACCCAACATAAGCAGAGTAGGCTCAGAAATCCAAGTTAAATCTTGTCTCCTGATCATGTATGTATTTCTGTGCATAAATATATATATTATATGTATGCACATCCATGTATGAATTTATGCGAAGGTCTAGGCATATATAGACGACGACCAGCATATTTGTGTACTACTTCTACAGCAGCTTTCACTTTTACAGCATGTGTTTTCACTTACTTTCCTGAGACTACAAATAAAAGAAGGCATAAACATATATAATTTCATTTTTTTTTAAATCACTTATAAAATTACTTTTTAAGCAAATGTGTCGAAATTTTAGATCGTAAAGGTACAATTTAGTTATATACGCATGTGTACAAAATTTTATAATCACGCTCTACTGTTTAATTAATACACTTTCCCAAGGTTATAAAACCGAATAGTTTTGGCCATTATTTGATCGGATACCTTAATGGTATAATACAGTGTCACGTCGATTTTGGCCAAAATAAAAACTAATCGGTCAGCCACTGGTGTAGACAACTTAAAGGAAAAGAAAACAGCGATGATAAAGTGGCGTCTAGAACAGAAGAAGTATCGGTTCACAAATAATTACAATATTTTCATAATGAAAACTTTGAACAAACGATCAAAACTTTTTTTTGGTAGCCGCGCTTTGTGTTGGAGTCTCTTATTTTGTGTTTTGTAGATTATGATATTACGGCGGCTTGGACAATAACATCTGTAATATGCAATTGCCAAATGCCACAAGTTTCCAATAGATATTTTATGGTTTAAATTGGAACATGGACTTCTCCTTTTGTACGCAACAAAAAATTTGTAGACCTTTTAATCTTTAGGAACCAAAGATATTATATTGAATTCAATTAGTTCATTATCTAACATCCACCAGTATTTGAACTGATCAGTTACATATTCACATTTAGCCAAATTGTATTTAAGCATCAACGATTCTCCAAAAGTTTCCCATAAATCCACGTTGCATCACATATGATCAAATAATACTCGAAATATTCTTAGATATGTGAAGGTCTACAAAAAGAGCTGTATAGAGTCTCTATCATCTTTTAGATGTTGGAAATTGATCGATGTAAATATAAGGATCATACATGTGGATAAAGTGGTGAAGGGATTATAATCTCTTAGTAGTATTGCCTTGTCACGTTTCTTCCTCACGTTGTCATTCATCAACCACACACGTTCTTCATTTTCAGACCAAAGATTCCTTATTAGCCATACACTTAATGAAAAGTACACAAGCGTACGTACATCTTTATTTATATAATCGTGCATGCATAATGTACAAACATCCTCCTTTTTGGCATCCTGAAATGTGGTGTTTGTTCTAAATGAAATGTAGTACATCAGTTGGGACAAGTTTATTCGAGGCCCAAAAGTGAAGATATTTCGATAGCTGGTTACTATTGGGCTACGGGTTATTGGGCCTGCTTTATAATAGGTATTTTCTAAACGAGCAAGGGAACAAGGCATTGGCATATATGAACAAGAACAGAGAGAAACAAGATTAATCCACATCCCTAACAAAGCACAACACATAAACGCTTTTTGAGCATACAGAAGCCAAAACTTGATTTCCAATAGAAAGAAATATGCCATAACACAGAAGCCTAATAAGATGTCTACATCTTCTTCTCAGCAGCAGCAGCACCACCAAGAGACCTGCAAGTGGTCAAGACAGTCGAAAAATTAGTATAGTTCAACTGCTAGACATGAAGAGAAATGTATGCAAATGGATAGACCATCTAGAGAAATGCCAAATTGAAACTCTTGTGAAGCTAAAAACGAATGAAATCAAATAATACCTCATCTTGCGGAGAACACTAGACATCTCCTCTCTCTTCCTCTTAGCTCTCTTGTGAGTACCCAACTTCCTCTTAGCAACCTTAAGAGCACGCTTGTCTTTCCCAACCTTGAGAAGCTCAGTGATTCTCTTCTCATAAGGAGCCATTCCAGCTACTTCCCTAATCAGTTTTCTTATGAATATGGTCCTCTTGCTCGTTTTCTAAACAAAAATATCAAAACAAAACTCTTGAGAAATGAATTACCAAAGTCAGTGAAATGAAACTCTTGTGAAACAGAGAGTAAAAAAACACCAACTTAACAGTCTAACTCTTGCTCAAAACAAGACCATTTTCAACTCAAAACTCGACATTTTCATTAAAACTAATGTAGTCAATATTACAGTAACTGATATACACATTTCTAAGCTTAGCTCCTTAAATACCATAAGTCGAGCTCAAAATGTAGACCCACAAAAGCCTTATCTAATAAAGCAATAAACTTTGTAATCAGAGGGAAGAAAGATTGATACCCCTTTGCGAGAATTGGGACGAGGAGCTAGCTCACGTCTGGTGACGACGTGTCCTTTGTTCAATCCAACGAACAAACCGGTCTTCACTGCTGGAGTTGTCATTTTTACCTGCAATTACTCAAAAGATTCACAGAGACTAAGTTAAGAAATCGATTTTGAAATCTAAACAACGGTAACGAAGATGAGAGCGTTTGATCAGATTCTCATACCTCTGCAATGGAGAAGCAGCCGCTGCTACACAACGATTTTTGGAAAAAATGGAACTTTATATATGAAACGACAAAAGACAAAACCCTACAACATATTAACCAATTGGGCCTATTTGCTAAAAATAATTTAATGGCCCAATATATTGATCCAATTGAAACTTAAAACATTTGTATCTGATACAGGCCCAAAGCTATCTTGTTTAATAAGACATGATACGTAACGTATAGCTAAGTAACAGACAAATTACAACTTTGGTTATATGCATTATCAAAATCAATTTGGTTCGGATCTAATAATACAAACGATATCTTCTGTGGCAGACGGAGGACCGATATTCAATCATGTATACGAATTTGCGAAATTTTACTTGTTTAATTTGTTGAAGTTCTATGCAAAATATTGACTATATAACCACTGATATTTGGTGTTGCATATCGGTAGCAAAATAATTCTTTGGTCTTCCATGAAAAACCAAGTTTTTGTATAATTTAATTGAAGAATGTGTGCAGCAAAACTCCGTCTCAAGAAATTTAATCTATTTCCCATATTTTTTCTTTGGTGAATGAGAAAACCATAACGTTTCATTCAAGCTGGAATCATAATAACAATAAATGGTCAATTAATTAACAAATTAGGAGACAGGTCAACAAAACCGAAAGCTACATAAAAGAAAGAGAGTAACATAGACGAAACGAACATAACGGCAACAAAAGAAAGAAACAAAAATTAGTGAGGAAAAAAAAAAGAAAAAAAGATTTTGAAGATCCATAAGAAAAAGGAAGAAGCTTAAGGAGTTTTCGTGTAGCCTTTTTACTAAATTAGCATTGGATGTTCCAACTTTAGACGTCGAAGGAACTTAAATAAGGCCTCGACCCCTAAAGCGTTTATAAAATTCTATATCCAATCTCTTTTCTTGTCCTGTCTTCTTCTTCATGTTTCTCTCCCTTTTTTCACTTTAACTCTCTCTCTTAGCTTTTGCTGACCTTTAACTTTACGATATCATCTTCGTTCATTGTGAGTGAATATTGGTAAACAAGTATACATTATACAATTGTCAACAAATCTTTTTGTAGCTTACCCATATCACAAGGCTACTCGTTGATGACTAATACTAACTGAATTTTCACTTTACTAACGTTGAACCATCATTTCATACGAGTAACTCGAGTTTTATAGAAAAAATGTCATGAAGAAACATATTTAAGTTTTTAGAGTAAGTGTACTCTCTAAACATCCAGCAGCAATATTAGCAATAATTAGCTATTTTGCATTTACAGAAAACAAACATAAAAACAGAAGAAAAAAAACAATATTGGAAAAAATCATAACCAAAAAGAAAAACCTAACAATGGACAAATTATAATGATCATCTTGAAACGAAAATCTCTATATGATCTGAAACTCTTAAAAACAAAATACCAATGTAATCAAGTATGTTTCTTTTATCTATTTCGGGAAAAAAAACGTTCAGATATTTTCCAAACGTGACCTAAAGATGGTCATCAAAATAAAAATCATAAAAACTAAAGTTAAAAATCTTTCTCTCTCTCATTAATCTTATTTCTTGATCGTCATTGTTGTCGTCCTCCACTGCAAATCCGTTATAAACGAGTTGACGTCATCTTCCGGCAAGAAACTCAACCGTCTCCGGCAATACATTGTTCTACCTCTAAACATCTCCGACGAACGTTTCATCGGCGCCGGTGGACATTCTCTAACTATAGGGATTCTATTCTCCGGACGAGTCGGTGTCTTGAACCCATCATTCTCTTCCTCCACAACTTCTTCTTCTTCTTCTTCATCTAATCTCTTCCTTTTCAGACAAATATCCAACACAAGTTTATCGTCGGAACATTCTTCTTCTCTCGTCTCTTTAACACCACCTAACGTTACCTCTTCCTCTTTCAAGCTCGTCTCCGACATACCTAAAAATCTATAAAAATCAAGAAATGGCACCCAAAAAAAAAACTCTTGTTCCTAGATAGAGAGAGAGAAGAGAATGAGAAGAATAAGAAGAAGAAATAATGATTGATCGATGTAGATAGATCCAACGTGGTAAAGAATATTAATCAAGAAAATTGTCAGCTTTTGTTTTTTTATTAAATTATTTTTCAGGTTTATTTATAGTCGGAGATTAGAGCGAGTTTGTTGTGTATTGTTGGATGTGGTAAGGAGAGTCTAAAGGCATACATAACGTAACCAAACCCTCTGATTCATTGAGAAGGAGACATTATTCGACATAATACCGTTACGATAACCATAATATCTCGTCGATAAAGTAATCAAAATATCGCCGATGCCTTTCTGCTTCTCGCAAGTTAAGCACCAAATTGACATCTGCCTTTACGTTTCCAATCTCCATGTGCGCTTTTTTTTCTTCTCAGGAGGAAAAAAATATATTTGTTGCCGTTAGACTTTAATTACGTATCTAACTCATATTTATTACCACCTAATCTTATTGCTAATAACTTTTGTGTATTTATAAGGAGGAGACCCACTCTTATAGTTTTACATTAATGACTTCTATGATCAGTTTAGATAAATATTTTTCCTCAACCGGACTAAATGTATTCTTCTATATATATATAATTAGGATAAACATTTTATGTAAGAAATCTAAATATTGTTTAGTTGAATGTAAGAAAGTTTTTTGGTGTAAATGTTAAGAAATGAATGTAAGAAAGTTTTCTTCCCTATTCATTTTTTTGTCTTAACTTTGGTGATTTCATGATATTTATTTCATTTAAGAATAGGAAATCGCTTGTGAAATTGGAAGCAAATTAAGAAAATACATGATAGAGCTTTTAAAAGTGTGGATGACCTTTCAATACATATTTGCTTGGAGGCGATGGTGAAAAACTGAAAATGACATCAGATACACGCTTGTGAACCATCTTTAAAGTATTGATGGACTCTTCACTATGAAAGCTCTCTTTAAAATTAATTTTCTTTGTACATGTCTCTAAGCAATGTCAAATTAATTAGAGGTCCAAATTCAAAAAAATGTCGTATTGAATCATTCCATTACTAAATTGGTTCAATGTCAGATTTAAACAGCCTAGGGATAATTTAGTGAGATATGAGATTCTACTTTCAACATATACTAATCCTAAATCTCTAGCAACTTTTTATATAAGCTATAAATATCATGAAAATGTATTTTAATCGTTTCATAATTTATGCAGTCACACTAATGGAAAAAAGGCCAATTATTATTATTTTCTTCAGACTATAAATGAAAACATAAATTAAAATGCAGATTAGTTTAAAATTTTAATAAGTAAGTAAAATGCTTATAGCCTTATACAAAATCATATTTGGAAGTTTCTAACATTGTTGCAATTTGTTATCACAAATCACAGTAATATTTGTATACTAATTAGTAATTACAACTATACACAAATTTAAATGGGTAATCATATATTTGTGTCCAGTGGATTGAACAAATATGCTCGGCCCATGCGGAAGTAATGCCAATTTTGGGTGAGTAAAGCCCATGCGAAATTTTCACATAAGAAATGCATGCTTTTTGTTTTCAACGACATGAGTTGCATGCTTTTTATCATTGCTTATATAGTTGCAAGTTTGCAACTCCTTGATATTTTTTTTATGTAGACACTACTACCACCAAAAACTTTTGGTCTGCTTATTCTTGTTTACTATGTAAAAAAAATAAATGAATTGTTTATTTACTCCGATTTGATGGAGTCTGGTTTATGAGGTTTTATAGCCTTTACAGAAAATTGATAGTTACAAAAATATTTTTCAAAAATAAAAGGGTAAAACCGTCATTTCAAGTTGTTATTGTTTTGGGGGACTGGATTTGAAATGAAATATAGAACCGGAAAACAAGGTGAGCCGAAGTCGAAGCCTTTGGACCCGTTTTTATATTTACTCCTCCCATTCCCTTCTCCTTCAATCCTTCCTTCCTCCTCCTCCCTTCTTCTTCTTCCCCTCTTTCATTTTCCAGCCACTACAAACTTTTCTATCTCTACTTTTTTTCCTCTCGATTTCAGGTACTTTTTGAGACCCTTTGTTGTGATTTTCGAACACACACCCCAATTACGTTTGATTTTTGATCCCGCATCGATTTCAATTCATCCGTTTCTGAGTTTCTTTTGGATCTGGGTGTCTTGAGCTAATCTTTTCGATCTGTTGTTTATCGATTTTACTCATGCGTATGTTCATTACACCATTTGTTATTTGTTTAATCAACCAAAAGACTCATGTTTTTCAAATGTCTTTAATATAATTTTTCTGATTGAATTTTATAATATTTACATGATTCTGGATCCAGAATATCCTTCTTCTTCTTCCATTTTGTCCTGTATTGATTTGTCTTTGAAAAAGGATTGTTCTTTGTATCTGTATTGGTGAAAAAGGATTGTTATTTGTTGATAAAAATTTGATCTTTAAACAATGTTTGGTTTTGCATAAAGGTAGAAGAAAATGGCTGATGGTGAAGACATTCAACCTCTTGTTTGCGACAATGGAACTGGAATGGTTAAGGTGTGTCATTCTTTCTCTCTGTTTTTTTTGACAAAAGTTTTCATCTTTTTTTCAATTTTTGATTGATGATCCTCTGAACAATGTAGCATTTGTTTTTTTTTGTTTAAGATGATGATGTTCTTTTGTATTGGAATAGGCTGGTTTTGCTGGGGATGATGCACCTAGAGCTGTGTTTCCTAGTATTGTGGGTCGTCCTCGTCACACCGGTGTGATGGTTGGGATGGGGCAAAAGGATGCTTATGTTGGCGATGAAGCTCAATCCAAACGAGGTATTTTAACTCTCAAGTACCCTATTGAGCATGGAATTGTCAACAATTGGGATGACATGGAGAAGATTTGGCATCACACTTTCTACAATGAGCTCCGTGTTGCTCCTGAGGAACATCCTATTCTACTTACCGAGGCACCGCTTAACCCGAAAGCTAATCGTGAGAAGATGACTCAAATCATGTTTGAGACTTTCAATGCCCCTGCTATGTATGTGGCTATTCAGGCTGTTCTTTCTCTTTATGCCAGTGGTCGTACTACCGGTGAGTGTAGCGCTTTTGTGTCCTTATGGTGTAAAGCTTCGATCTTTGTACATTTTTGCAGAGCAAAACGTAAAGCCTTTCTTGAATTGTGGATGTGCAGGTATTGTGCTCGACTCTGGAGATGGTGTGAGCCACACTGTTCCTATCTATGAGGGGTATGCACTTCCACATGCTATCCTACGTCTTGATCTTGCTGGTCGTGACCTCACGGATGCGCTGATGAAGATCCTAACCGAGCGTGGTTACTCTTTCACCACCACAGCAGAGCGTGAAATTGTCAGAGACATAAAGGAGAAGCTTTGCTACATTGCTCTTGACTACGAGCAGGAACTCGAGACAGCCAAAACCAGCTCATCTGTTGAGAAGAACTACGAGCTACCTGATGGGCAAGTGATCACCATTGGATCAGAGCGATTCCGTTGTCCTGAGGTTCTTTACCAGCCATCTATGATTGGTATGGAGAATGCTGGTATCCATGAAACCACCTATAACTCCATAATGAAGTGTGATGTCGACATCAGGAAGGACTTGTACGGTAACATTGTGCTCAGTGGTGGAACCACAATGTTCCCTGGAATCGCCGACAGAATGAGCAAAGAGATCACTGCTTTGGCTCCAAGCAGCATGAAGATCAAAGTCGTTGCCCCTCCAGAGAGGAAATACTCTGTCTGGATTGGAGGGTCCATCTTGGCCTCCCTCAGTACCTTCCAGCAGGTACACACAGTCCCATCACTTGTTTACTCTAAACAGACCTAAACTAAATCCTAATCACTCTCAGCTTAACTAAACTGGTTCAATTCTGAAACTATGTGTTACCTTGTGCAGATGTGGATCGCAAAGGCAGAGTATGACGAGTCAGGTCCATCGATTGTTCACAGGAAGTGCTTCTGAGTTCAAAGTTGATCATTTTTCAGAGAAGAAGCACCGCCAGGGTTTTTCCGACCATTTCTCAAGCCGGGTTTTTAATCTTCCGTTATTCTGCTCTTTGTTTTTGTTCTCTTATGTTTTGAAATTCATGCCAAATACATTTTCATGGATTTATGGTAATCTGTTTGTAGTATGGTTTAAAATCTAATGCAACTGTGTTTTTGAGTGAATAAGTACACACCTCTTCCTCTTCAATTTTTCAATTATTATGTAACAATTTGTTTTCTGTCTTCTACTTGAATTTACACATGTAAAGATATAAATCGATTTTATTTATAAACCAAAGTGTTGCAGCTGACTAAATCAACATCAAGCTTGAGAAAACAAAGCCATGGATAAACTGAAGTGATAAATGGAACACAAAGGTAAAAGAAACAAATACAAAGCTGAGGTAAGGAACCCAAAAGTCTAAGTAAACATTGGAGACACCCAAATGATCAAAGACAAAAAAAAACAAAAAAAAACAAAAAAAAAACCTTACATTACATTACAAGTTACAACAAAGAGTTTAGGAGACGGTTCAGGGGCGGTCTAATCTGCAACCCATTTGTTGTTCAAGAAACTTGGTGAGTCTGATATGCCTAGAGGTCCATTGATCAGCCAGTTTCTGGTCTTTGGCCTCTGCGTCTCGCCTCAAACCAACGAGCTGTTCTCTGTACTCTCCTTCGATCTTCTCCATTGCGTTCTTCTGCTCTTCCCTAAGAGCTTTCATCTTTGCCTCAATCTCCTCCATCTTCTCCCTTTGTCTACACGTCTTCTCTGACTCTAGCTGCAGCTCCAGCCTTCTTAGCCTCCATGCAGCCTCTTTCTTATGGTCTGCCCAAGCTCGGTGCCCTTCCTCCAACTCTCTACAACACTCCACAAGCTCTGACAAGAACACACTCTCGCTACTCCCACTACAAGACGGCATCATACTCCCTAACACAAGTCCCCCTGGACCGTTCTCTGCTCTCTCAGGCTGTTGCTGCTGCAGCCACGGGATTGGCGGTTGAGGCGCAGCTGCAGCCACTGTGGAAGGCGATAATGTCAAAGTTACCGAGGGAGGCCTTGCAACAACATTGTTCCCATTGTTAGAAGTAGCTAACCAAGGCGGGATCACTGGGTTAGGAGGCTGAACTTGTTGTTCAGAATGTAAAAACCCTCCATTCGAATTAGCCATCACAACCGTTGCAGCAGCGGCAGCAGCAGGGACAACGTTAGACCGCTCTTTGACAAGCTTCTCAGCGAAACTCTCGAGAATCCGATCGTACTTACTCTCGTCAATAGGCTCAACTCTCTTGTTACTCTCTTTCTCTTCTCTCTGTTGCTTCTCCTTAAACACTTCCCACCACTTCCCTAACCGCTTTGCCGTCCTCCCGGGAACCTCAGCAGCAATCTTCTTCCACTTGTTGCCGTGTTTCTCCTGAAGACGGATCACAAGCCTCTGCTCTTCCTCTGTCAAAGACCCTTTCTTGATCCCTGGCTTAAGATAATTCTTCCATCTCTCTAAACAAGACTTGGCGTCACGGTTCAAAGGTTTGTTCATACGCTCAGACACAAGATGCCATTCTCTCGGACCGAACTGTCTAACGTAAGCACGTAACAATGCATCTTCTTCACCACTCCAACGTTGTCTCTCTTTCATCTCCTACTCCTCCTGACATCACTTCTTCCCATCTCACCATCCTTCTTCATCTGTACCAAATTCAAAATCAACCCGTTTCATAAATCTCTCCAATTCAAAACTCTAAAAGATCGAAACAAATCTACAAGATCTGTCGAATTTTCGAATTAGAAATTACAAAGTCTGAAAAATTTCCGTTTCAAGAAATGAAAATGACAAAAACTTTGACAATGTTTGAAGCAAAACTTGGAATAATTTGTTATTATCACACTATACAACCTATATTCTGGAAACCAAACAGGGGAAATTAATGCTGACCCCAAAACACTATTAAGCAAAGACTTATTAAGAAGATAAGAGAGTTAAAATTATTACTATAAAACAAAATAAAAATGCTTACCAAATGATATTGAAAAGATAAATAATCCCAAACTCAAGAGCAACTTCCATCACACAGATTTGCTCTCTCTCTCACTTTTTTTTTTTTATATAGTTGGAGAAAATGGAAGAGAGAAAACGAAAAGACCAAAGTGAGAGAGGCTTTTAAAACCAGAC
>Ga0041059_1003226_pt1 | contig 11338 bp, 9 predicted proteins | sample AraColnosormetaG_FD_56232 | JGI IMG/M metagenome (GOLD analysis project Ga0041059, IMG submission 56232) | Arabidopsis roots microbial communities from North Carolina, USA - Col MF nosort | ecosystem: Host-associated > Plants > Roots > Unclassified | place: USA: North Carolina | collected 2013-09-02 | reverse complement strand
TTTTTTTTTTTTTTTTTCTTGTTGTTGCTTGAAGATTCACAAATCTGATTCTTGTTATTACCTTGTTGTTATTTTTCAATAACTAAAAGTGTAATCGGAATATGACTCTTTTCATTTTTATCTTCTCTTGCTTGTTGTGAAAAAAGGCTTTCAATTGTAGTCTATCCTAAACACTTAAAAATAAAAACCGGACTTAACCGATATCAAGATTAGACATTTGCATTAGAACATAACAGATTAGTGAAAAGTTGAGTTTCATTGGTTCAGCCGACACTACAGCTAAAATAAAGAAAAACTATGTGGTTCTCTGTTGTTATCAACATAAACCACTGTACTTGGTCAATTGATACATACAAGATGAATCTATTGATAAAGAATTTGATATCCATGAGCTGTATTTTCGACATAGACCTGGTCTCAATTAACAAATATATATCTCTTTATTAAACCATCCAAATTTGTCTATATCTAGGGTGATCATATCCATTATACTATTATGCATCTCTTTCAATTTTGGTATTGGCCGGTGAGTCGGCTCAAATGTTGTAACAAGGCAATGAAATGTATAAATAAGGTTTAATTGTGTATATACAGATGCTCGCTAAAAGTTATGTGAGATTATATTGGTGAATTCTTGCACATGTGACCATGTGAAAATCATCAAACGAGGTCAGTAAAGACTGACCCGCATTCTCTATTCATTAAGTATGCAACAAATCCTTAGGACAAGTCCTTTAACTCTGCCCCATCTTGTAAATCCTTTCATAGACACAACTCTTCCCTTGCCCATTCTATATAAGTATCAAGTATGCATATATCTACTTGTATATGTTTTTGTGACTGTTTTATTTTCTGGAAAAATGAGCCACCTAACAAATAAAAATGCTTTAAATGGGCTATTTGCATGCGAATGAGACCATCTCCATTGGGAGTATCTCATAAGAGTTTCTCACAATTAAAAAAATAAAAATAATGAAAATGAAGGAGAGAGAGTGTATAAAGTTTCTCACTTGAGAAACTCTGAGATACTCTGTACAACCCATCATGACAATTCTCATCTTACTATTGGTTCAATTTTTTAACAAAAATACTTTTTTAATCAAATAATCAAATTATAATATAATATTAATATTTATTTTGTTGAGAAACTTTGTGGGTTTCTCATGGATGGAGATGCCCTTAAAATGTCCCGACCATGTTATAAACACACACATTAAATGTACCATTCACCAAAACTTAAACTTGACCAGCCTTAAAAGGATTTTATATCTTTGATATTGGAACTTGAAAGTCTCATCACTTAGAGATTGTACTAATAAAATATGCAAAAGACAAGACTATTTGACAATAAAACTGCGCCTCCCTTGGATCATAATTAGATTCTCGTGTATAAATAAAACCCCCACATGCGACAGCTGAAGAGGAAGGAAACACTTAATCATCAGAGCAGCTTGTAGATGAAGACCAAGAACTCTGGCGCCGGATGTGTCCCCCGTGTAAAAACCAACTCCAGAGCCACTGGTAATCGGGAGACTAGTGATCTGAATCTCCTGGACCGTTTTCGCGAAGCTGTTCTCCGCCTCATCATGATATCTGCTGTCTCCAAGTCCACATCTCGCCGTCATAACAGACAGACGCCAATCCAAAAGTACTACAACCCCACTGATACTTATCACAGCGAAGCCGTGGCTGACTGTATCGAGTTTATCAGAACCAAGAAGGCCATCATCCACCAGGAAAACGTCCCCTAACACCCTCACTTCTTATATTCTTCATTGTCACCTCTTGTTTGATTAGCAAATTATAAATTGGTGGAATAAAAGCTACCCTACGTGTATACGCCTTGCTTAATATTTTTGGGATTATATATTAGTATTAATCATTTTCTTAAGTTACTCTTCAGTCTTCATAAGTTGACATCAAAACAAATCATTACAAATTTACGACCAACCTTTTTATAGTATCCTGTACCGTAAAAACGATTACTAAAAGAAGAATGAATGTATGTTACTGTATTAGTTACCAATATAATATGCATCGTGTAACTTCAAATTTGGTATAGTGGTAGTTGTAAATATTGGTTATCATGTTCAATTGTAATAAGTTTGTAACCAGTTGATGGTAAAGTCAACGATCCACGGCTTTGCTGGATGTTGCCATGTTGGAATGGAGAAGCGCATCATTTGGGCCCATATTTAAAAGCCCATACTCAAAAAGTTGGCCCACATAGAAAATCGTTGGCATCAGTTAAGGCGGTGGAAGACGTCGATCCCTAAAGTCGAAGCCCTTGTTAGGGCTTCTATACATCACCGGCGATATTGGTTTACGCGTCGGAGAGATGGTTGGTGAGTGTTATTGATGACACGAGATTTCAATTCTCGGCGGTGTAACGTGAAGTCTTAACAATTTCATTGTCCAATGGTGGAATTTACAGAGAGAGAGGACCGAGTTTCTTTGGAACTCAGCGAAGAAATTATACAGAGCATGGAACCTGGCGCCGTTTTCAGAGACTATGTAATTTTTCCTTCCCTTCTCGAAGCTTTCTTCTTTTGTTCCTGTTATTATAATGGGATTTTAAAGGATGGAGCTTTTCTTTTCAGAATTGCAGGATCAGCTCAATTGACTTTCACAAAACTTCGACTTGTATGGTGACAGCTAGCGACGATGACTCAATTCGTCTCTATGATGTTGCCAGCGCCACGTGAGTTCCAAACCCCAAACTCTGTCTTGAGTATTGCTCTATAAGACATTCCAACTATATTTTCAGTGTTTTCTGTTTTCTTGTTTCAGATGTCTGAAGACAATTAATAGCAAAAAGTATGGTGTTGATCTTGTTTGCTTCACTTCTCATCCTACTACTGTCATCTACTCTTCCAGAAACGGATGGGACGGTGAGCCCAAATTCATGTGCACATTGCTTTTCCTCATTATCTGATTTGCTTTAACTAACTTTTATATCTGGTTGGTTAGACTCTCTGAGGCTTCTCTCTTTGCACGATAATAAGTACTTGCGCTACTTCAAAGGACATCATGACAGGTTTGTTTCTTTTCTGATTCTTGTTTGATCAGCTTATGTTTTCCTTCACAAACCGGATGAACTTAACCAATTTATGCTGTACACAGAGTTGTTTCGCTTAGCTTGTGTTCTGGTGGGGAATGCTTCATCTCCGGTTCCCTTGATCGTACTGTTTTGCTTTGGGATCAAAGGGTCGAGAAATGCCAGGTAGATTACCTTTCTCTACCCTAGGTGCTTATGGAGGTCTTACATCTAATAAAATTGACCATTTGGGTTAACCACAGGGTCTCTTACGAGTCCAAGGAAGGCCTGCTGCAGCATATGATGATCAAGGGTTAATTTTTGCAATTGCCTTTGGTGGCTACATAAGAATGTTTGATGCCCGTATGTACGAAAAGGTTTGTTCTTGACAAAAGCTACCAATGATCCTGTTATGTCTCTAGCAGCTTGATGGACCACCTGTGCTGTATTCACATTTTCTTATTTACATTGAACGTTTATCTTTTTCTGATTTGGATAAGTTGCTTTTATAGGGTCCTTTTGAAATATTTTCCGTTGGTGGTGATCTTTCTGAGGCAAACGTTGTGAAATTTAGTAATGATGGAAGGCTCATGCTGCTTACAACCATGGATGGTTTTATTCATGTGCTTGACTCGTTTCGTGGAACTCTTGTATGCCTTCAGCCTCCCTTGCTCTTCGCTAGTTATGGTTTTTTCATTTACACACACATGACCAATAAATAAACTGGTTTATGTAACTCTTTTGTGGTACATTGCAGCTGTCCACATTTAGTGTGAAACCAGTAGCTGGAGAATCTACATTGGATGCAGCCTTTAGTCCTGAAGGGATGTTTGTTGTTTCAGGTAACCTTGAGTTTTACCTGATTCGGATGATGCATGCACACACTCACACACTTCCTTCATGTGAAATAACTTGTTCTGTTTTTGTCATGGTTTGGTAGGTTCAGGTGATGGTAGTACCCATGCATGGGGTGTAAGGAGCGGAAAACAGGTTGGACTAGCAATACAGCCATAGTTTGGTGTACATAGTTTGTCACTGGAAACTTTGCTTTTGTATAGTTTTGAGTGTTGATTGGATTATTGTATGTGTAGGTACATAGTTGGATGGGTTTAGGGAGTGAGCCCCCAGTCATTAAATGGGGTCCAGGAAGTCCCATGTTTGTGACAGGCTCTTCCGAACTTGCTTTTGTTATACCCGACTTATCGAAATTGCCAGCTTATGCCATTCGGAAATAGGACGACTATCACGTCTGTGCCATGTAAATGAGGCCTCATTTGGCCTTTTGGTTTCAGACTTTGTTGTGGGTTATGCCGGTAACTTATCCCTTGCACTCTGATTAATATATATTTGGGTCTTGTAACATGAAGATAAACCCCAAGTCTTTCTAATGTTGTAATTCGTGTAATTTACAAGTTTGACTGTTTCTGACTGATTCTTCCGGGAAGCAATCGATCTGACTGAGAGCTTGGGTCGAAGTTAAAATGGTGGGCCGGCACAATATTTAAGTAAAAGCCCAATAAGGTCCAAACTCTAACTAATTTATAGCAGTTAAGAAAGTTGGTTTAGGGAAACTTTATGCCAAACTAAATTTATTCTCCTTGGCGTCTTGTTGTGTTAATCCTCAAGCAAACGACCCGTTTCTGTCGCCAAGTCAACCCGACCCGACTTCGTTCCCATCGGTTGATCGGCCGGGACCTGATTGCGTTTAGCCTCCCGAAATCTACGGGCAAAGTTGATCCCTCTGGGTTTGTCATTTGATATCCTCTTTTCCCGTACCGCGCGTTTATGATTCTGATTACGTTCTTGGTTGTTTGCGATTGATCCGTTTAGGATTTTCTCTGAGTCCATCGCTTATTGAATCGTCAAGGCTTTTTCTTGTTTGACTTTGGAATATCGAATCTGCTCAATACTCCACCAAATTATCAAACTTGGTGTTCTTTGTTGCTCAATACTCCACCAAATTATCAAAACTTGGATGTTCTTTGTAGCTCAATTACCAAATTAATAAGTTGCATTCTTCTTTGTTGCTTGTTAGCCTTTTCATCGAGTTTCGTTTCTGCGATACTATTTTGTTTAGGATAGTATGGCTGAAAAGGAAGTGGTTTCTGCCTCAACTTTAGAATCTAAGATCACTGAGGATCATCATGACATCTGGATCCGAGGAGCGATGGAAAAGAGCCGCTCCTCCAACATCAGTGTTCTGAAGGATAGATTCATAGCTGCTGAGGATTCTGCTCTAGTTTCCAAGGATGTTGCACAAAAGGATATTGAGATTCTCTTGAGACGAGTGAAAACTGCTACAGCTTTATTGACTTACCTGAAATCTAAAGCGACAACTGTGGCTGCTGCCGATTTGGCCAATCTTTCACTTGAAACTGACCAGCTCCAAGATACAATAGACGAACATGATGGGACTTATGTCACTGAGATGCTTCAGCATGTAGAGACCGTTACAGGCGTCATGGAGTCTCTGGCTAGGCGTGCTTTTATCGCCGAATCAGAAGCCGCTATCGAGAAAGGAAAGGTTGTGCTAAGCCAAGAGGAAATTCAAAGAAAGGTTGGCCAACTCGAGAACATGTCCGTGAAGTTAGAGGACATGGAAAAGTTTGCTCTTGGGACCAGTAGTATTCTCTGTGAAATGCGGCAGAGGGTTGATGATTTGGTTGAAGAGACCTCTAGACAGAAGCAAAGAGCTACTGAAAATGAGCTGGAACTCAGTCGCGTCAGGAGAGACTTTGAGTCTCTTAAATCGTATGTTACAAGTCTCATTAGCGTCAGAGAAACTCTCGTCTCATCCGAGAAGCAGTTCCAAACAATCGAGAGGCTTTTTGAACGGTGTGTTCTATGCACTTTCCATATTTTCTGAAAAAGCATATCTTGTGTACTTCTTCCTTGCCTGTTTAACTCATTGTGTAGGCTCTACTCTCTAGAATAAGGAACTTTGATTATCATTCATTTTTTTTTGCCTACTCGTTGTTTAGGCTCTAGAACTTGTCTTGGGTAGTTGGTCATCCATTACAGAGCAGATTTATCATTGTTTCCAAGTTTGCATTCATGGCTAGCTGCTTTAGGGGTTATAAACAGAAGTCACCCTTGGGATGAGAGATGAGTGGGATTTTCATCAGGTTTACACTATTCTTAGGTGTTTGATAACGACTTGTTTCAAAAAACTTCATACGAGTCATATTTCCTTTCCTTTTGTTATTGTAAGTTTATGGGAATGTCAATGATGATGAAACAGGCTTGTTGCAAAGACAACGCAGTTGGAAAGCGAGAAAGTGCAGAAAGAAGCAGAGGTTCAGAAACTAATGGAAGAGAATGTAAGACTGACGGCTCTTGTGGATAAGAAAGAGGCACAGCTTCTGGCCATGAATGAGCAGTGCAAAATGATGGCCCTAAGCTCTATATGATGCTTAGAGATGAATATTGCTCTACTTAATCTTTCTTCCACTTGTAACATAAAGAAACTCTTATTTGATACAACTTCCATGTTTGTTGATATCCTAAAGGCAACAAAATATTTGTCCTGGAAGACTCTGTATGTGATTGTACATTCTTAGCACATGAAATTGCGTTATTGTTTGGCTTAACGTAGCTTGCTTCGGGGTTTCGGGTTTTAGGCTTGATAGGATTGGCTGAGACTCGTCAGCTTCTTTATTTAGGTAGAATTGTAAACAGGTGGTTTTGGTCGGACCGAAAAACCGGTTAATGATTGGCGGCTGCACGAGACTGTATGGGCATTCTGTTATATTTCCGTTAATGGGGTTTTGTCTGTAATACATCATTGCTCCAATTTCTTTCATCCACAGAACATGAAGAGCCGTCGTCGCCCATGTTCTCTTCAACAATTTGAAATCCCTGACATGAATTTTCTATATCTATATCATGTGGTAGTCTGGTAGATGAAATTTCTTCACTCATAACTATGAAAATTACGTGATCTTAATTTTTCATGGGGAACTCGCAGTTTAATTTGTCGCGCAGATGCCAAGATTGTATAGTGGCATTTAGATTTTAATATATTTAAAATCATGTACTGTAACATATATCTTTCTTATACATGTCTAAAACGGTGAAGTGTTGCACATGGTGAGTCCCATAACGTTGAAACATCATGTTAACACCAGGTTAATTCTGTATGTGTGCAATTAACATGTGAATATATATTTATATATTCCTCATCATTTATATTTGTGTTTGGGCATATAAATATGAGTCACCACCACTATCTCTTTATCTATTAAGTCAAACAGAGAAGGAAAAACACAGTGAGGCAAAAGAAGAAAAAGATATTCGAGATCAATGGGAGTAGAAAGGGGAAGTGGTAAGGGTCTGAAGCAGATGTTAAAGAGATGTTCGAGTTTAGGGAAGAAGAGCAGCGTCGACGTTAACTTCAACGGCGTCCCCAAAGGTCACTTCGTCGTCTACGTTGGTCACTCTAGATCCCGACATGTCATCCCCATCTCCTTCCTCACGCACCCCATCTTCCAGGTATATACATAAACATGGATCTTGTTGGTCTCATTTATTGCATCTATTTATGTGATATACATATATAAATCTATTATATTCATGAAACAGATGTTGCTGCAACAGTCTGAGGAAGAGTTTGGGTTCTTTCAAGACAATGGCCTAACCATCCCTTGTGATGAACACTTCTTTCGAGCTCTCATTTCCTCCATTAATCCTTAACGAGACAAATTGAAGAAGATCATATATGTACCTACTTGCATGTGTTATGTGTATATCTTTTCTTCCTAAATTAATTAGTTCTCTCATGTATTAATAGTGCATCGATATCATGTCCTTTGAGAGTTGTAGAGTTCACGTTACGTACGTATACTTTTGTTTCAACCTCATTTTCTTGGATATTTCTAAAGCGTTATTTCGCTTCAAGGAGAGAAGAAGCAAAACAAGGACAGATCACAGAACTACATCACAGCTTCTCTATCATTTTTTGTATATTCTGATCGGACCCCCACATTTTTGTCCTTTTGCAATTATCTATATATCCCTAACGTCAACAGATTTTTTCGCCCTCGACACTCATGGACCCTTCTTCACCAAATAGAGAGGCTCACTGGTCATATATAGCGCTCAACAGACGACCAAAATTGTCAAAGTTTGATATTTCATAATTATAATTTTTCAAAATTATGCTATAATTATTATATTATTGTTCATTTGAGAATTCGGCTGAATCCGTAGTTGAATATGTTAATATTTAGATCCAGTACGTACCATTTTCCATATAAATAATTTACTTCACTCCCAAGTAAACGCGCATGTATATGTGTAATACACGACACAAACCCTACCTTGAAAGTAGACTTTTACCCAAGATGGTGTCACAGATAAACCCTAGTCACAAAACAACAATGTTATATAATTGTATTTTCATTATACATATGTTTAAACAAATCTTGGAGGTGGGATGTCACCAGACTCACCACTCACGACCAGGCACCACTACAAAAACACGACAAGACTTTTTCCATATCATATGATTAAGTTTCAGATTAATTTGTTAACCAATAATTTATAGAAGTAAACGTCTTCTACATCTCAAAAATTTCGGACACTTGGCTCCCAAAGTATGATATCATCATGATATTAATATTGGTATCGTATGAGCGGTGACGTAATTGGTGTAGCAACGATAAAATGTTCTTAACAATTGATATTGACTAAAAGTATATACTATTTAAACCACCATCCAATCATTCATATCGCGTTAAGAAAAAACTTGACATAACCGTTTCAGTTTATCGTTATTCCTAAACCACATTACACAACGAGTTTTGGATAAACTCGAAGTCTTTTATATATATTATATATTCATTTATATATTTGGTAACACCAATCACAAAATTATATTATTGGTATAACTATTTAGCAAAATAGAACAGACAAGAAATTTTGAGTTTTAGTTGAGCACAGGTGTAGGGATCACATGTCGGGTGTTCTTTATGTGAGCTTTTTGTGTCCTTCTTCATACAGATGATACAATTATAACCAAATGTACCTTTTTCATACAAATGATTATACTACCCTAAGTCTTTGTTTTCGCTAGATTAGTTCAACTCATTAATGACATAATCAACATTCAACAAAATAGACTAAGCGGTTATGTTTCATTGTTTCTAATTTCACTTTCTTTTTTATTTAATGGAATTAATATCTTCGGTGTTGTTATTCCAGAGATTTAAAAATTTCAATACATTTTTAAAATTATGGTAGAAAAAGAAATTGAACTCCAGTGATATCATTAACTAATTTTATGGATTGTAATAATCCGTCTTTTTCTCCGGCAACAAAATTGACCAACTTCTCAAAACTCTTGGTCCAAGTACTAAAATGATAACCTTGTAGATGGCCAAAAGAAATGTTACGGCAACGGGTGGACCCAAAAAAAAAAAACATGGATGACTGACTAACTTTGGGAAACTTGTTAAACAAGTTATCAGAATTTGGATGAAGCTATTTACCAATAATTTCAGACATGCTTGGTGTTAAATTTTGAGTCATATCGTAGCTGTATTACGATCCAAACTTGAGTCTCTTAGCTCTGGGAAAGTGAGGAGGTGCAACATCAGTCCATAACCTTTTAGAACTGTCGTGAAGATACAAGCAACTCTCGCCCATCCGACACCCCTTGGGCCTGTTAAAATACATGCACGGTTTCTGAATCCTAACCTTTACGATTTTCTTATGATCAACTCTTCCTTTGTAATTGTTAGTTTCAGTTGTTGCCGGTTTGACTGCCCCATGTTCCCTAATGAGGTTCTTGAAGTAGTCTAGATCTTTCACGGGTTTTGCAGAAACCTGATCATCCCGGTTTGTGTTACCATTACGGATTTGAGGATCTGTTTCAGTTCGCGCTGACTCCGGTACCTTATTCATATTCCAAGAGCTGCAAGGGAAAAGGAGTTGGGTCTTTTGTTCTGAGACTACAACATCATCCCCTGTGCTTGGTTTCAAGGGAGCAGCTGTGTAAGAATCCTCAACTTTGATCCCAGAAGACAATGGATAGTTGTGAACAACCGGGGTGGGTTTCTGGAGGGTAAGGTTCATTGAGAGAGCACTGGACATGGGCTGATTGGGTTTGGGGAGTGGAGGATCTGTAGCACTGGACTGAACCGAAACAGGTACATTATGTGGCGCAACATTTCCAGGCATGGGAGGTGGGTTTCTGTCCATGGTTGTGGAGGTGACATGTTGAGGAGCAAGTCTAGGTTCGGTGATGTCAGTGTTTAGACTGTTATTTGCAGTTTCAAGTGGTTTACCTTTCATGCCATTGATCAAGTTCTCAACGATTTTGGGGTCACTGAGTAACTTGACAAGTAAATCAGGATCGACCTGAGAGCCCTGTTCCTTAGTTAAGGCAGACAAAGCTGCAGAAGCAAGAAGACTTAACTCTGGTCCAAGTCCAGAAACAGCTGCAGGAGCTTCGAAACTGTGGGAAGATTCAGCAGCAGCGTCACGTTCATCTTCAACGTGAGTGAGAGGGATATTAGGAGTTTTGCCGTCGTCATAGTGTTCTTCTTCAACAGCTAGTGTGAGCGAAGGACTAGAAGAAAACAGAGAGAATTTGATAAGTGGAAAAACATGACATGGCACAAAAGCAAATCCTCAAATGATAAAATTACCGAGAAGGGATCACAGAGCGATGTGGATAGAAAGCTTCCAAGACTTTAGAAATCCTAAGATTCTCAGAACGAGTCTCGATGCTTTTTCCACCACTCCCAACAAGCAAAGCATCATCGAGGACAAACTATTTTGGCGGCGAATAAAGAAAGACAGTGAGAGTTATATAAAAACAAGAAGGGTCACATTGTTTGCAATTCAAGAAAAGAATTATACCAATGGTGGGCGTTTCCATTTGATCCGAGGAATGTGTGAGATGATTCGCTTCGTTGCATAATCAGTAGCTTCAAAACCAGGTGGAAGATTCGATGCAACTTTAACGGGACAATCATCACTAAGAAACAACTTTACCTGTCCAAATCCTTTACTTAGTTAGTAACCAAATGCGTGTGTACTCAGCAGCCACAAAGTCCTTTTTTTTACATGAGTTATATATATAAGGGGAGTCCTACATGTTTCACTATTTCAGGAGGAACACAATCTTTCTAAAATTAGTGACCACATTGGTACATTGTTCTTCTTTTTTTTTGGGATTTCTTGCTGTTTATGTCCCTACTATGTAAAGAAGATTTCATAACATCAAGTCATCAACATTCAGGCACACAAAATTAATTAATTAGATTCGCCATTACCAGAAAAAAAAAAAAAAAAAAA
>Ga0041059_1003225_pt1 | contig 11338 bp, 12 predicted proteins | sample AraColnosormetaG_FD_56232 | JGI IMG/M metagenome (GOLD analysis project Ga0041059, IMG submission 56232) | Arabidopsis roots microbial communities from North Carolina, USA - Col MF nosort | ecosystem: Host-associated > Plants > Roots > Unclassified | place: USA: North Carolina | collected... | reverse complement strand
TTTTTTTTTTTTTTGGCCACGGTAGATTTTTTATTTGCTAGCAAAACTTGCTAGTTATTTGAAGAAGAAGATATACTGACGAAGAAGACGTTGTTTATTGTCACGCACTACAAAAGTGACCTGAACCAACGATTTACTTGGATAAGGATGATGACCAACAAAACCATATGGTTATGTTTGGTATTTTTTAACCGGTCTTTATGTGGTTTTTGTTTACACTACGAAAAGATAAAAGCCACGAAGATGACTGACGGATATGATGCTGATCCGGCGGTAATTAATTTGAATTCAACCATGACTACTACACAAGTTTCTTCATGAACACGAAAGTTCGAAGAGCAACCAAGACTTGTGATCTAAAATCGATGGAGATACAACTACTAAAGTATTTTCTATCGAATTGATGATATAAATGTCATTGATGACCCTATAGTGGGTATGAAGACCATGAAGATGATTTGATGATTGTCCAATCTCATATGTGTTACCACATATGAGCTTGCGGGAGGGTATTAGGAGATCTCGGGAATTACGAGATCGACTTGAAAGGAAAGTTAATATTGTAAAATATATTCTTGTTATTAAATAGGTAGATTTACTATTATCATAAATCTAAAGAACTTGTTATGCAAGTAATATTCTTGTATAAATAAGCCTTTTGGCTAATGAATATAATTGAGAGAAACTATTATACTACTAAGGTTTCCTCCAAACTTATCAGTTTGTCTTAATCATCGCACGCTCCAAGCATTTCAAATATGTTCATTGTCGCTACCTCCGTACTGCAGGACTGTTCTGCTAATCCTCTACTTTTGTCTTGTTCTGCAGATAACCGTTGAGGACGACAAGGCTTTGTTGTGTTCTGGATCGTGTTGGGCTTCTGTAGCTTTAGGCCCAACTGCGAAGTGTTGTCGTTTTGAGCTGAGTTACTAATACGGGATACTATAGAACTCAAACAAAGAAAAATGTGTGAACATATATGCTCTATATGTTCTGAGATGTTTTCACGACTATTTTGCTTGCATTATACTTAGTGATTCTTAAAACCTCTCATCAAATAATCTCGCCCACAACTCTATGGACTCGGGGTTGGAGCCGGAGTCGAAACTCATATCACTCACTTGCCAAGTCTATACTCTCAGTGAAGATTGGTGTCAAGATTCAAATTCGAACCCGGATTCGGTTTCAAAGTTATCATCATGTATTATTCAAATAATCTACTTGGCCACCTCAATGGATTTGGATTCGGAGCCGAAGCCACAATCTGAGCTGATGTCACTCATTACTCAAACAACATGTGTCTTCAACTCTTTAGATTTGAATTCTCAGCCTAGACCGCTAAGGAAGCTTATATATATCACTCATTTCTCGAAAATATCTCTCTCATACCAACGCTATATACACACTTGGAGCCGGATCAATACATGTTCATGGACCTCGTTGTTGAAGCAGGGAGTCTCCAGCCGGAGATGGAGCTCATGTTTCTTGTTGCAGAAACAATGAATCTCGAGCCCAAGACGAAGCTGGTAACACTCGTTCGTAAAATATTCTGTCAAGAAACTCTTGTTTGTATAAACTGAATCTCTTAGGGTTTTAGGTTACATTGTTTGGTTTATATATAGGTTACAACTTGAGCATAAAGTTAACCTATTCTAAATATCAAAACCGACTAAGCCCATAGGCCCAATATCCCCCCTCAAGCTGGAGTATGGAGGTTACAAATACCCAGCTTGACAAGAAAATCTTCAAATTGTTGACGTCCCAAAGCCTTCGTCATAATGTCTGCCAATTGAGTCGTAGTCGAAACGTGTTTGGTTGCTATGACCACACGAATAATCTCATCACGAACGAAATGAACATCACGTCTGACATGTTTGGTGCGAGCATGAAACACCGGATAGCAGCAAGCATAATGGCGGATAAGCTATCGGAGTGAAGAGTGATTGGTGTGTTAACCTTAATGCCAAGAGTTGGTAATAACTCACAAAGCCAAAGAATTTCACTCACGGTATCTGCCATGGCGCGATATTCAGCTTCAGCCGAAGAACGAGAGACAACATCATGCTTTTTAGTTTTCCAAGATAACGGTGAGTCGCCAAACTGTATAAACCAACCGGTAAGAGAACGACTAGTGATCGGACAAGCACCATGATCCGAGTCACACCAAGCAGTCAATGTTAAGGGCGTGTTAGCACGAAGTAGAATGCCCTGACCAGGACTGTTTTTGTCATAGCGAACAACACGGAGAGCAGCGTTCCAATGAGCGTTTTGTGGATCATTCATAAACTGAGACAAAATATGAATGACATAGGACAGCTCGGGTCGTGTGTTGCCCAAGTAAATAAGCCGACCAACAAGACGTCTATACCTTGTAGGGTCTGAAAAAGAACCATCTTGCGCAAGAGACAACTTGTGATTTTGTTCCAAAGGAAACGTTGTTGGTTTGACTCCCATGAGACATGTTTCTGAACTAATATCCAAAGCATACTTACGTTGGCATAGATACATCCCTATGGGGCTACGAGCCACTTCGATGCCCAAGAAATAGCGCAGAGGTCCCAAATTCTTCATATGAAAACAAGAACTCAAATAATGTTTGAATTCGTTAACAATATGAATCGAGGTTCCCGTAATAATCAAGTCATCGACATAGACCAACACGTGAAGCCTTGTAATACCGGTCGCGAGGACGAAGAGAGAATAATCAGAATAGTCTTGCTCAAAACCATATTGTTTCAAAGCTGAACCAAGTTTCGCGAACCAACACCGAGGAGCTTGTTTCAGACCGTAAAGCGACTTGTGAAGACGACAGACTTTAGTGTTATCATCTGTGCGAAAACCCGGAGGAAATTTCATGTAAACCTCCTCATCAAGATCACCATGTAGAAATGCGTTGTGAACATCCATTTGATGAACTTCCCAATCTAAAGATGCAGCCTGTTGCAAAAATGTTCTCACGGTGATCATCTTAGCGACTGGTGCAAATGTTTCGGAGTAGTCGATACCTTCTTTTTGATTATTTCCAAGAACAACAAGACGAGCTTTGTGTCGTTCTAACGTACCATCAGAATTGAATTTTAGACGAAAAACCCATTTGCAACCAATGGGCTTTTTACCTGCAGGAAGGGTTTCAACAGTCCAAGTTCCATTCTCTTCCAACGCATCAATTTCATCTTTGACTGCATATCTCCAATTTTCATCTTCAATTGCTTCTTGATAAGACTTTGGTTCAACTCCTGAAGTAATAGCCAACAAAAAATGTTGATATTTATCTGAAAATTGTGAGCTGGATATGAAATTGTCAATTGGATATGGCGTTGATGATGGATGTGGATTATGAAGGAGAGAAGTGACATAGTCAGCGAGTTTTGTTGGAGGTTTCTTTTTCCTGAATCCAAAGCCGAGTTGTTCTGGTTCAGAGTTACTGTTTGTATCCGTTGAAGACGAAGAAGTGGAATTATCAGTGACGTCATCAATGGCAGAATCATGATCGGCCAGAGAATTGTCATACGCTTCATTGATATCTTCTGATTGGTCAGGACGAGATATAGATTTTGGAGACGATGAAGGTGAATCAACCGGATGTGTCTGCGGGTTTGGTTCTGTATGCGTAGTAGAATCAACCGGATCGGTTTGAGGTTGAGGTTATTCCGGTTCAGTTAGAGGCGGAGAAGACTCTGGTTCGGTTGGAGATTGAGGAGGATCCGGTTCGGTTGGAGAGTGAGAAGATTCCGGTTCATTATCATCAAAACCGTTGGTCAAACCGATAGCTTCTTCTTCATTACTTAAGCTTGACGAGAGAGATGGTTGATTTGGGAGCTCAATTGTATAAGGTAAAACAGATTCTTGAAAGATTACATCTCGAGAGACCGTAACTGCTCTGGTTTCAAGGTTATAAACACGCCATCCCTTTTTGCCAAATGGATAACCAACAAAGATTGCCTAAGTACTCCTGGCTGCAAATTTATCACCTCCATGTTTTTGGTTGTGAACATAGCACAAACACCCAAAAACACGAATGTGATTCATTGGTGGAGGTCGATTATAAATGAGTTCGAAAGGAGTCTTTCCACCAAGTATTTCAGTAGGAGTACGATTGATGAGGTACCCGGCTGTCAAAGCGCAATAACCCCAAAACTCAATGGGAAGATTAGCTTGGAAAAGTAGACCTCGGGCAACATTCAATATATGCCTATGCTTTCGTTCAACACGGCCATTTTGCTGCGGAGTGCCAACGCAGGATGTTTCATGTATGATCCCGTGTTGATTAAAGTAATCTCTTAGACAGATGAATTCGCATCCGTTGTCACTTCGAATTGTTTTCACCTTAGTAGAAAATTGACGTTCAACTAAAGCAACAAAATTCTTAAGCTGTGTAGGAGCTTCTTGTTTGGAATGTAACAAGTAAATCCAGACTGCTCTCGAATAGTCGTCAAGTATGGTGAGAAAGTATTTAGAGCCACAAATGGAAGATGTACGATAAGGACCCAAAGATCGCAGTGAATCAGTTCAAAAGCAACATTTGTCTTATTATAACTCAAAGGAAAAGACTCTCTCGTTTGTTTAGCGCGGATACAAACTTCACACGCCTTAGTATCAAACTTAGTACTAAAATCCAAAAACTTTAACATATCCATAGCTTTAGAAGAAGGATGTCCCAACCGCGAATGCCATACTTCCATAGATGATGAATCCATTGAATGAACGGCTGCAGCTACTCCTACTCCTCTCAAAAAATAAAGACCATTCTCCTGTTCACCTGCTCCAATCAGGGTCTTGGTGATGCGGTCCTGAATGAGACATAGCCGATCAGTAATCTGAAATACACAACTACGTTCTCTAGTTAACTGTGATACTGAAATAAGGTGACATTGCAGCCCATCAACAAAAAACACATCTTGAATACACAGCGCAGAACCAAAAACAACTCGACCCTGTTTAGTAGCCATGGTGAAACGGCCATCTGGAAGTTTGATGAGTACAGGAGCCATATCGCGAACATCGATTAAAAATTCAAGAGTGCCTGTCATGTGATTAGAAGCTCCTGTATCAATAATCCATGACTCAAGAAAAGATATACCTGATTTTTCTTTTGAGTTGAGTTTCCTGTTTGCAAGTGTTTGCACTAGTGAGTCCCATTCGTCGTTACTCAAACCAATTATCCCGACGCGATCTGCGGATGTGAGAGAGGACGTTGACGCAGATAAGGCTGTGTTGACACCAAAACTTTGCAACTGATTCTGGTTTGAAGTGGTTTCATGATTAACTTGACCAGTCCCGAAGCTTTTGCCCGTCATTGAGCCCACCGAAGAGGTTGTTGTTCCACGGCCAACACCACCCGAAGTTGAATTTCCCTTATTTGAATTGTTTCCATTTTTATTTCTGGAATTTGACTTCGGATTGTGCTCCCACCAATCTAGATAGCCTATTTTCTTGAAGCAGTTGTCGGCAATGTGATCGGTGCGTCCACAGATGGTACATGAAACAGAGCTTCCTCTGTTGTCAGAAAAATTCCTAGAAGAATTGGTTTGAACAGCAAAACTGACGCCATCTGATCTTTCTTCATGAGTGCGACTTAGATTTTTGGATTCCTCGTCCAGAGTTAAAGCGTTGTAAGCGTCTTCTAGGCTTGGTAAAGGAACACGTGAAAGCAAATTTGATTTAACGGCTCCGTAGATGGTATCATCTAGACCCATTAAAAACTGATGCAATTTGTCCTCTTCTCGCTCTTTTCGAACCTCCTCCATTGTTTTTGCGTTTTGGTAATCGGCAAGACTCCCCCACAGCTGAGTTAGTTTGCCGTAATATGCTTCGATAGCAAGACCTCTTTGTCTGCAATTTGCCAATTCAGTTTTCAATCTTTGAACTCTCTGGCCGTTTTTCACTCCAAATCTCTTTTGAATATGAGTCCAGAGTTCATGAGAGTCATTGATGTGAGATAGGGACGAAGAGAGCTTTTCTTCAATCGTGAGTTTGATCCAAGAGACAAGAAGCGCGTTGTTAGCAATCCAGTCTTCAAAGTCGGGATCGTCGTCTGGTGGTTGAGGTATAGAACCGTCGACAAAACCGAACTTCTTTCTAGCTTTCAAAGCCAAGCATATGTTGTTGGCCCATTCGTCGTAGTTTGGACCACGCAACAAAGGCTTGGAGATCACGGTTCCGGGGTTCTCACCGGAAGTTAAATCGTATGGAGATATTGTACGGCGATTGGTGGTGGAGGTTATCAGAGCCGACGACGTAGCAGAATTCGTGGCCATGATTTTCTCCTTTGTGAGATAGTTTTAAAAAACAGAAAATAAGAAACAGAGTTGTTTTAGCGGAAGTTTAGATCATAGAATCGAACAAACCCTTGAGTAGTTTAGGTTTTGCTCTGATACCATGTCAAGAAACTCTTGTTTGTATAAACTGAATCTCTTAGGGTTTTAGGTTACATTGCTTGGTTTATATATAGGTTACAACTTGAGCATAAAGTTAACCTATTCTAAATATCAAAACCGACTAAGCCCATAGGCCCAATATATTCTCCCTCGTCATCTCAAAAATTCAAAGTTGAAGAAACTTATTTCAGTTTGCCCTCAAGCACAAGTAACTTTTAAAGAAGGAATAATCCATGTGATTGGAGAAGTCTTGCGGCCCACGAATAACAAGTGGAAGTGTTTTTCCTTAAATTGGCAGAAATTTAGGCAACCAGGAGAAGAAGGCTATACACACTTTTTCTGCGAAGGTGGCAGAAATTTATGACGGTGTTATGGACTATCATAAGGATACATGTTTTGCTTGTCCTTGGTTGTGTAAAGCTGGTTTCTTCTATGAATGTAGTAAAGAATGATGTTGTTTTCTGCTACACATGCAATGCGCCAAGATTTCTGAGCCACTAGTCCATCCAAGTCATTTGCATCCTTTATTCCTAACAACCAAACCGGGAGAGAAGCGAAGACATTTTTCAGTTTGCAAAGAGCTAGGACATTATTCCAGAAAGGAAACATTCAATTGCATTGAGTGTGACTACTTTTCTTTGTGTTTCAAATGTGCTACATTACCTCATAAGGTAATGTATAAGCATGATAAACATATGTTCACTCTTTCTTATGGGGATGAGATAAGTACAACGATGTATTGGTGTGAAGTTTGCGGTCCGAACCGACTGATGATGAAAAATCAGCAAAATAAATCCGAAGGAGCGGTTTTATGTGTGATGAGTACTGTAGTGTTACCCTACACATTCAATGTATGTTTGGGGTGGACTTATCCTTGAAGCCCGATATATTATTGTCCGACGGCGACCTATTTACTCCTTTTGCAAGAAGCATTGTCCACACAAAGTAGCTCTCCAATGTTCTGTATTAATATCGTGTTCCACATCTTGTATTGATGCTAAGGACTTAAGTTGGGTAGCCGAATTTTGTGAAATGGAATTTTGATGGACTCTGCGTGCAATGTTTTTAGGTATGACATGTATAATGTGTCTGATATAAACGTTGTATAAAATTGGCATCAGAGGAGAAATACAATAGTTAGAATGAAACAGCTAAGTTATGTACACATGATCAAACCTTAAAAACCATCAAAAAGAAGAAAGGATAGTTACTATTACAGTAGAGTTTAACTTAGAATCCAGGTATATAAAAGTAACCCGGCAAAGTAAACACTGCACCCACATATTATATTATGTTCTCTACTATTACAAACCATTGAACATGAAAGAAAAAAAATGTCTCAACAAATGGTTAAAACATTCAGATCACACGAAGCTCTGTAAGAAAGGCGGCGCATAGATCCAAGAAGAGAAACTGCGGACCGTTAACTCTCTGTATATCCAGCAAGTACTTCTCTTCCCGGGCTTTGTATAGCTGTTTCAAAATCAAAAGTGAACTCAGAAAGTGTATAATTGTTCTTCGAAAACAGTTGGTTCAAGTTCTAAAGAAGGTTTTAGTCTATGTCCTAGCTGGTTTAGTTTTGTTGAACTACTACTAGTGGGATAAAACAACATCAGGATCTTAGTCTTTGCTCCAGCACAATTCTACGAATGTAAACCCCGTTGATCGATTCATATCCCTAACAAACCGAACTAGGCAGTTGTTTATTTTCTCCAAGGAATGTTGTTGATACAAATGTATGTGTGAGTTTATAGTTACCTGAAGTTCAAATTTGATGACAGTGGGTGAAGTCATGGCACAGTCATCCTCAATGATGCTGGATTCATCTCTGAAGTGCAGCTGATTGTTGACCATAGTATTCTGACCATCAGCTAAACCAGGAACCCATCGACATTTCATGTTGTAGTGACCAATCTTCTTCCAACACACATTGAGTTCTTGAAGAGCTTTCAAAACTTCATTCATGATTTCACGAGGATGCGCATGAGACTGTTCAAAACAACAAGGTAACAGAATGATTATCGATTTGGCTATGTAGAGGCAAAGAGTACAGATATCTGATTGTGTGTTGCATTCAGAAGACTTTATGGTGAGGAACAAAAAGAATCAGTAATCAGGAACAAACCTGAAGTCCAAGAGCCCATTTTCGATCAACAGGGACTTGTGATCTTGCTCCCAACCCGTAGTGATCCACATGTGCAGGAATCCAGTGGCCTACAGGTGAAGCGCCCGCTTCAGGTGTGCGCATAGGATTGGAACCACTGTCCTAGATGAGTAACGTTGAAAAGGTGAACATGTTAGTCAAAAATGTTGGAAAGCTATCTACTGAGAGGAAAGAAAAACACATACTGTTGTCTCCTGAAACTCGGATTCTAGATAGCCACTTGGAACACGGAACCGGTTATCCAATAACAGGTAGTATGTAACAGTAGCCTGGTACAAGGAGCAAATGGCATTTCAGTGACTATTGGAAACTAGTTTCGGGGATTAAAAGCATTAGAGACAGGAAACTACATACATCGTTTTGTGTTCTGTTGCGTAGAGATTCCAAAACCTGGTTTCTATCAAATCCCATGTTAACCACTTCTTGAACTATCTCCTCATTGATCTGCAAAACATAAGAGATATTGTTACTATCACAGCAAGTGAACTCTATTAATCTCCAAATGGCACTGAAACCAACCTTTTTAGCCTGCTCTACTGTATCCGGTGGAGAGACAGCAAGATAACGAGGGAGATGAGTCTGGAACCAACGGTGTTGACGGATCTCAGGAATGGTGATTCGTTTCACCGGGTCAACTATAAGCATCCTTGGGATCAGGTCTCTAGCCTCAGATGATAAATGACTTGGAAGAGTGTAAATCCCACCCTAAAGAGAAAAAAAACACCTTGATAAGTTACTTCACATACATATGAATCCATTTAAGAAGAGTCTTTTAGCTGAATCAAAGTATAACGTACAGTACCTTAATTTTCTTGAAAAGGTTGGGAATGTTTTCATCATCAAAAGGAAGAGTACCGCATAATAGAGCGTACAATATAACTCCGCAACTCCATACATCTACTTCAGGTCCAGCATATAATTTACCTGATATAACCTACAACAAGAAGTAAGAGATAAGACACTCATAAGAGAAACGAGACATAGTCACATAGGTGAAAAACAATTCAGTAACTTTACTAAACTATATACCTCGGGAGCAGCGTAGTTGGGGCTTCCACAACTCGTCTTTAGAAAATGACCATCCCGCATAACATTACTCAACCCAAAGTCTGCAATCTTAATATTACACCTCGAATCCAATAGTAAATTCTCAGGCTTCAGGTCTCTATGGACAACCATATTACGATGGCAGTACTCTACACCAGATATTATCTATTCGGATATGAGTCAAACACAAACAACACTCAAACTCAAAGATGACATGATACGCTACAAACACACTGGTTATGGTAAAGAGAAAACAAACCTGCTGGAAAAAGTTACGAGCCTCATCTTCTTGTAATCTGCCTTTCTCAACAATATAATCAAAGAGCTCTCCAGACTTGACATACTCCATCACAACATAAATGTCACTCGTGGTCTCTATTACCTCATACTGCCGAATAATATGAGGATGCATAAACAACCGTAGAATCTTAATCTCCCTCCTCACTGTAAAGAAGAAATATACATACATTAAGATAAAAATACATACTAAAACCTAATAAGCAGAAACATTTGATTATCAAAGCTTTTGTTCTAGAAACCACTAAAGCTAAAAGTAACGGTGCTTGTATATACCTTTCTCTTCCATCTCCATGTTCTTGATCTTACGACGATTAAGGATTTTGATAGCAACCTTATGCCCTGTGACAACATGCTCTGCTATTTTCACCTTCCCAAAAGACCCAATTCCAAGAGTTTTACCAAGCTTGTAATTCGGTAAAATCGATTCCACTCCATTATTGCCAAATCTATTTGATGAATGATCCATTTCCTGTGTCCCAATTCAACATCAAACTCATAAGTAAGCTCTCTTAGCAACTTCTCTATAGAAAAACATCAGTAAACATATTAACTTGCTCAAATAAAAAAAAACATTCTTCAACTCAATTTTCATTTCATCAAATCTAATCTAAACCAACCATAAGCTTGTAAGAAAACTGACAAGAACCACCGACATAACTACTTTGTAATGGTGGTTTTGGTCTGAAACCAAACAAGAGACTCACAAGTTTGAGTTTAGAAGACAAAATTGATAAACCTTTACAAAGAAAAAAAAGTCAATTTACCTGAAAAGCTTGTTAATTTCGAAAACCGTCTTGGAGTAGATCCGAGAATCAAAAACCCAGATAAATTGTTCAAACAAAGAGCGAAGAAATATACAGAAACAAGGAGAATCAGATTGATGGGTATAAATAGGGCAGAATTGTAAATTACGATGTAATCTGAAGAAATTCTTGGGGAAGTCAGATTTCCAACTCGTAGGTGACGCAGAGCTGAGTCAGGTTTTTTTAAGTCTTCATGGTGAAAATTGGTAATGACGAATCAAGAAACCACAAAACCCAGATAAACATTTATTGCCATTTGCAAGCCCTTAAATTAGGGCCTTTTTGCCCATTTTCTGTTTTTGTTTGAAAAACTAGTTTTTTAAGGTTTAAAATTTTTATATTACTGTTTTTATGATCTATATATACATTTTTGCAGCCACTTTGTGAAATAAATCCTAGAGTTGGAGTTTATTTACAGTGGCTGCCACTCGCATTTAATAATTGTTTTTGATAATTAGAAAGAAAATCTTTAAATTAAATATTTGACAATCTTCCCAAAATCTTTCCACATTAACTACACGATTAGTTACTAAAATAAAACTTCCGAAATATTTAATATCATTTAATTACTACAAAATTATCATTTTTGATATTGTTTTTCTACATGACTATAATAATTCGATTATAATCATCAAACCGCAGAGATA
>Ga0041059_1003224_pt1 | contig 11341 bp, 10 predicted proteins | sample AraColnosormetaG_FD_56232 | JGI IMG/M metagenome (GOLD analysis project Ga0041059, IMG submission 56232) | Arabidopsis roots microbial communities from North Carolina, USA - Col MF nosort | ecosystem: Host-associated > Plants > Roots > Unclassified | place: USA: North Carolina | collected... | reverse complement strand
ATGCTTTTACCGATCTATACTATAATCATCGATCGGCTCATATTGTTTTGTTTCAATAATAGAAAATAAATACTATGAACCATGAGTCGATAAGTAAACATGGTTCTTAAAAAAATGTAAGAATCTCTATATCTACCTTTTAGAGCGTCCTGATAACGTGTTATAAACAGAGAAAGAGATAGAAGAAAATGAGTGTGTTATTCCATTGAGGTAAAGGGTTCTTTATATAGGATTACAAGGAAAGGGTAAAACCTTAGAAACATCTAGATGATGAGTTTAGATGATGGGCGTTATAATGAGCATCCATCTTTATTCATAACAAGTTGAGGTTTGTTTTGGGTTTTTTCCCTATAATAAAGCATTTATTTCATATAATATATAGTAAAATATTTATTTTATATAAAATTAATTTAAAGAAAATTATGCATTGAATATTTATATTAAAGAAAATAATATATCAAATCAAAGCCTTTGAGATGATGAGTTCAATTATATCTTTAAAACTTTTGAATACAAATATATGTTATAGTGAAAACGTTTATAACATATGCAAAATCGCACAAATAAATTATATTGTGTATTATTTTAAATTTTATAAATTTATTTTGCATTTTTTGAATGTGCACAATAAATTGTAAAAATAAGCGATTTTGAGTGATTTTTTCGCAAATTCCTAAAAACCAAAGTAAACTAGTTTTTCATATTTGTAACAAAAGCAAACAAAAAATTTAAAAGAAATGGTAACTAAATTTCAAAATTTGATTGAGGTAACTAAACGAGTCGTTGAGCTAAATAAGTACATAAAAAATGAGTATATAAAATTAAGTTGACAAGAAACAAAACAAATTGTCAGAAAATTTAATAGCTTTCGAGTCGCAGTTTTAAAGCTCTCTGTTTAAAGTTCAGAAAACAGGTAAACTTCATAGACACGTCGCTCTCTCGAGTCCCGTGTACAACAGAAACGCGTCTTCGTTTTGTCTCTATAACCCCATCAACGGCGTCGAGATGTTCACGTCGATGCCACGTGTCGAATTCTCAATAAACATGTCAGAACGAAAACAATCCTCCACCGTCCAATCTCTGCTTCACGTTTTTAACCTCATACAATGATACAAGTAAACAAAGTGTACTAGTGTAGTGTGAAAGTACCATACAACTAGAGAAATCTGGTGAGTGTATTAATGTTAAAGAATGGGCCAGGCCTTTGGTACTACAAAATACAGGCATCGGCCCATTACAAGCCCAAATTATTTAAAAGGGGTTATTGAGGATTTTGGTGCCTTTGTTGAGCATTCTGCATCATGTTATTAGGCTGTAGACTCTGCTGATTCGTCTGCATATTTCCATAGCCTCCTTGTTGTTGCTGCTGCTGCTGCTGTTGCGATTGCTGAATTTGTGTTTGCTGTGTTTGCATCATTCCGCTGGTGTTAAACACTGTAAAGATAGGACAAATGAAATAGTCAGGGAATCGATTTTGATGTAAGAAAACATGTTTTAGAAGAGATTTGTTTACTTACTCTGGTCACCCAACATTTGAGACGAATGGCTTCTTTGGGGATTGGTACCCGAAACTCCAAATTGCTGACAACCATAAAAATCCAAAGAGATCATCAGATTAAGACAATGTTCATCGTTCAGATTTGGGAAACATAATGAGTAGAGGAGTTTTTGAGCTAACCTGCATCCTAGGAACAAGTGTCTGAGATTGCATAGATGACATGTTTGGTATCTAGAATTAAAAGAAAAAGTACGTAGAAAATATGATTAGTAATTGTTTCGAATCATCAATTCAAGAGGTTAAAGAGAGGTGACTGACCATTTGGCTACTTGGGGAGCCTTGTGCAGAAGTAAACAATGCACTATTGGCTCCACCTGAAAACTGGTTTAAGTGACGGTTCATCGCTGGATTGAGCTGTCCTTGAGACATGCTATGCTGAATATGTCCACCTGAGAGCTGTCTAGCTTGGAATTGTTGGTGCGCGCCCATTGGCTGGGAATATGGCATTTGATGTTGCCCATGTGACTGAAAAATAAGATAAAACTCACACTTAAAAGACAAAAGCTTGTTTCATAATTTCATTTGATTCTACTGTTTGAAACTACGAACTGTCACAGTTACTTTTATATAAAAGCTTCTGCCAAGTCCCAAGATCTAGGATAACTTTTCAAGAGTATGAATCATTCACTTGGTATATGTAAACTTGTATAAATACGTCTAGTCATCTTCATTTATGGCCATAACTACTGCATAATGATACAAATAATTGACCAAGGTAGTGTCTGATCCTTTTCACTTCACACATCTATCCCCTAACTATGTTGTAGTTCTATTTATCTTACCGTCTGAAACTTTTGCTGAGCTTGCCCATGCATATCATGAAGTGCTGGTATCTGACTCTACACAAAGAATTAGCATGTTGCTCAATAAAGCAGTATGGTAGGAAAAAACAGTCAATTGCTACGTCTGCAAAATGTCAAAGCCTACTTGACCCAATCCCTGCATAGAAGATTGCCTGAGCTGTTGTTGTTGTTGTGCAAGTAGTTGCTGCTGCTGATGTTGAGGCAACTGCATTAATTTTGACCTTTGCTGCTGCTGTTGAAACTGTTGTTGCTGGATTTGATGCTGAGGCGAAGGCACATTAACCATACCCGTAGCGCGAGGAGAATTGGAATATGGTAAGGGAGATGTTGTGTTATCAAAATTAGGACCAGATGGAGATGCAGCTGATCTTCCCACAAATTGAGTCCCGGAAACCTAAAAACACACAAAGACATGAACCTCGAAAGACAATGATACTAACAAAAGTAATAATCATCACAACTAGAGAGAATAAACTAGTTTAACCTGCATCATTCCTTGATTGTTAATGTTGTTTGATTGCCCAGGTAATGCAATCTTACCTAATGAAAGAGAATTTTTGGAGCCATTAACAACGTGAGAATACCATTGGTAGTAGTAACAAAATAAAGAAGATTCAAGCATTGGGTTTACTTCTACCAGACAGATCAATGAAATCGTTACCTGCATCATTGATAATTAGCACATCTGCCAGATGTGGTGGAAGTGCAGTGGTTATCTGTCTCTGGTCTGGAGGCAGTTGTGTTCCTAGAAACAACCATTGTAAAAGAACATGAGAAGGAATTCAGCAAAACAGAAAACTGCAGTTTCGTACACTATCAAATGACTCAATAAATTCTAAAACCCTCTTACCTTTACCGTCATTTACAGCATCTCGTAGCATTTTCTCCTGCTCCTGAATCTTTGCAGCTTGACCTTTATCCATAGTAGGAAGCATAGACGGGCCTTGACGAGTGCCAAATCCGTAAGCTTTACGAGTATCAGCTAATACTCTTTCTGCATTTTCACAAGCTGCTGCAATCATATCCATCCTCGCCTGTAATAACAGATACCATTTCAAAAACCAGCAAACAAATCACAACAAAAATACATTACAAAACTAACCTTAAGCCTTTCGATTTGCATTGGTATAGGCAAACTCTGAACACCTTGAAGCAACTGCTCTCTCTTGGCATTGTCATCAGTTTCCATCTCCGGTAGTAATTTCGAAGACAACATAACCGGTAAAACTGCAGATTCACTGATAAATGCTAAGCTAAACCAGTTCATCACATTCACAATTCATTTAACTCATCAACTAAAACAACTAAAAAAAGACCATACTTGCAGCGTTCATAGCATTGACGTTCTTAGGAAGCACAACAAACGCATTTGAAACTCTCTTTACTTCTTCCACAATGTTAAAAAGCTCGAGATTTACCATCGAATACTGCCCTAGAATATCCTGCCTGTTCAAAACAAAAAGAAAATCAATCCTTGTTACAAAAAATTCATAAACATCAAAATATTATCAAATTCTGGATTCGATGATGATGAACCATTTAGGAGTAGTGTTGGTTCGACCATAAGCGTCGAAATCTTCAAGGATTCGAGCAATGGCTTTGGCCAAGCTAACGGCTCGTGTCTTCAACGACTCCAGATTCAGTTCCTTCTCCAGTTTTGGATTCAGCTTCTCAGCTACCGGAGGAGGAGGTGGTTGCTGCGGCTGTGTCTCCATTGATAACACAGAGCTAATACACAAACCCTAATTCCAAATTTAACGTAATTAGGGGTTTTTAACATCACAGCGAATTGAACAAATTAATTAGGTTTCCGATTTGAAATTGACACAAAAGTTTCGATTAGAAACACACACAAAAGAGAAACTTACGAATTAGAAAACGAGGAATGCGCAAAATCTCGAAGAAGGCTTTGATTTGGAGAAGTTAGTTATTGGAGAAGACGAGAGAGTGTGTTTGAGAAATAGAACCGGGAAATATAATAACATACCGAATCCATAACATATATATGTGTTTCCTCTTTGAAAACTTACAAGGTTGCAACAAATAGACAGAGCGGATAAATCCGTTTGCAGACTAGACCAATATGTCGCTAAGACGGACAAATCTGTTTGCGGAGTAGACCATTATATTTCTAAGACGGACAATAATCCGTTACGGACCAAGTTTTGTTTTTTTGCTTTCAAATAAACTATTTGTTGGTCCGTAATAGAGTTTTGCGTGATTTGTAGATATAACACTTTTTTACTAAATAATTAACCAACTAACACCATAAATTTGTAAATGTAGTAAATAACCTTCAAGGAGAGTAAAAAGACATCACTGTCCTGGTGTTACGCTTCGTCAGCGAAGAAGGAGAATGATTAGTGTGAGCTGACGTGACTTTATTATTGGTGTTGAGGTGAGAAGAGAAATAGGTGGTAGGAGAGAAATTCTCTTTTCTCTTTCTTTTTTCTTTACTCCTTTTCAATTGTAACTCATATTATCTGATCTTAAAAAATTTAATTCAAGTTCATGATATATCTATTAAAAAGTTGTATAGTTTTCTACAAATATCATGACTTAAATTTTTGAAAATAGACACAAAATAATTTAGATGTGAATAGTGTTGTCAATGAATAACATAACGTTCTATATAAATTGACAATATTTTTTGATGGAAGTATACTAAACCCTAAAGGGATAATATATAGGGAACCCAAGGGTTTAAATCTAAAACATTAATGAAATCACTTAACATCTTTAATCAAAACAAACAATTCATTTTAAAACGTATATAGAACAAGGTATACGTAAATAGTATACTATTTACAAAATAGAATAGTATCTCTCAAAATGCAACAACGGAACTCAATTTCATCACCAATACACCAAGCGCAACAACGGAACCCTATTTCATCATCAAGTGCAACAACGAAAGTCAATTCCCTGAACCTAACTTGTGTTCCTCGCTCTGTAATTCGAAACCCCCAAATCAAATATCACCCTAAAGTAATTAAGAGACTCTAATTTGAAATAAAAAACAAGTAACGAGGTAGGTGTAGGAACTTTATTGGGAGGAGAAAGAGAGAGGGGGAGAAAAAAAGAAAGAGAGAGAAAGAGAGAGAGAGAAAAAGATAGAGGGGAGAGAGAAGGGAAGAGAGAGGTAGACGGAAAGAGATAGAGGGGGTAAACTTGGAATTAATATATAAAATATAGAGGATATCATTGCTTTTTTTTTTATGCTAGTTTCTTAATTATATTTTTTTTTGGTTAGTTTTCCAATTCCCCTAGAGTTTTTATATTTTTTCCTATTTACTAAACTGCGGACCAAAATTATGAATAGTGAATAAAAAACGGTCTTTGTACGCAAGTTAGTCCGTCCCATTGTAAACCCACTCAAGGAAATGGTTCTTACAAAGTAAAACTATTTAAGAAGATATTAGTAACTTGTGTGAAAGATACTGTTGGCTTTGTTGATGGTTCTTGGTGATTCAAAATCCTAGAAGAATCATCCAATGTAGTCTCTCTAACCCATAAACATAAGCTTCCTTAGTTCATCCTACATAACTTGTAAACTTTTGTATAAATCACTTAATAAACAAGAGTACTTTGAAGACAAAAACAAAAACAAAAATGTAGTAAACATTGTTTTGTTTGTTTGTTTTACATTGAAAGAATGAAAAAGAATAGATACAGAGGCTAGAGTTTGTGGGAAGGGAAGGAAGAGAGAGTTTCTCATCTTTTGGCTGTCATGGCGTTACTTTGACAGCCCTCCAAAGACACTACTAACTTTTATCGCCGGAGAAATATGGAAAACCTCAAAAAATCTCATCTGACTGAGAAATTATGTATAGAAAAGAATTAAGTGACATCTATTGAAGATATAGAAAAAATAAATGAACACGTATTGTGTGTGGTTTGGTTGCACAATCTACCAGGGATTACCACTGGTTTTTTTCTTCTTGGAACCAATTCAGAAATCGGCAGAGTTTTAGCTTTCTTGCTGTTTCTGAAAAAAAATATTGGTTTGAGTTTCTTCAGTGAGATGTTTTATCATCATTCATCAAATCTCTCTCAGTTCGGCTGCTGCATCTATAAGAAAGAAGAACAAATTGTCAAATCAGTCTACAAAACAAAAACCCATTTAGAATCTCTGAGAAAGTTTTGTTTTGGTTACCTGGGAAAACAAGTATTCGTCGAACATTGAGATTGAGCAAGGCAAGGAGCTGCTGCTAGAACCAAACCTGGTTTGGTTGGTGTTGTCGTTGTAAGCAGAAGAATCAGGTGGTGGTGCTTCAAAGAATCCATTCATATGATACTCTCTCTGATTCATTGGAATATACACCTGAGCATGCGGAAGAGTAAGAGGAAGAGGAGGAGGAGGCAACGTTTGGTGATGATTCATATCATTGTGAAGATTGGGATTGTATGCTGTGATATTATTATTATTAGTGAACTGCTGCTGCGAGCTTGTGTCCTGTTTCAGCTGTCCGGTGTTTAGTTCATCAAGAAAGCTTGTTTCTTGACCCGGAATTGTCATTTCAGGAGATTTCCCTGTTCCAAAGTAGCCTGGATAGCTCCCGAATGAAGAACTCGCTGAGCACTCGACTTCCCTTTTGAGGATAGACAAAGATTTGGTTTTAAGATATGATTCAATATTAAAAGAAAGAAAAGTTCTCTCGGTGAGAGTTTTCACTAACCTCTGCGGGATTGAATTGTGTTCCTCGGTGACAATGTTGGTGGTGTTGCTATTAAGAATCCATGACATAGATTGAAGCTGTTGTTCTAAAGGAATCTGAATCCCATCTTGCATCTGAAAGTTGTACAGCCGGGTTTACAATTTGTTTTGTTACAAATGAGAACTAAAGAAGAGTCATTCGAGTAAATTACCGAGCATGTTGACCAATCCTTAACAAAGTTTGCGTTTTCTATTTGCATTGCCTGTTGCTGCTGCCCAAAATGTTCCTATCAACAGAAGAGTTTTTAGTTTTTTGTTTCGCGGATGAAGTGAAATGGAAAAGTTTTAAACAAAAGATACCTTGTGTGCACGCAATTGATCAAGGGATTGCCTAATCGAAATTTCGAGCTGTCCCAAGTGTTCAACATTGTTAATCTTATCTGGTTCCGTCCAATAACTGCAGAACATGACACTAACAAGTATAAAAAAGAGCACAGACATCAAGAGAACAAAGAACTATCATCCTCAGCAAGATCTTTACCTTAATCTTCCATGTATCTCAGAAATCCGAGCCTGCAGAATCCTTGCTTGAGTACTCAAGTCCTGAAAAAAGGTTGTTTTGTATAAATTTAGGCTTTGGCAAATGTCATAGACGTTAGAAATGGAAAGAGAGTCTTAAAACCAATACCTCTACTGTTGAATTACTGAAACCAAAGAACCAAAAGCAAACAAGAGAGAAGAAAAGAAGTTAATATTCATATAGAGTTTCTTGCAAGAGATTTTGATATAAAACTGTTTCCGGACATACCTTGAGGCTATAAATTCGCGTATATTTACATCGTGATCCAACTTTTGGAAAGTTTTCTTCAAGTTCTGAGCTTTCGAAAGAGAAACATCTAAAATCAGAGATTCTCAAGGATCAAAATTAACCAAAAACTTCATTTGATTATGTGAAAATAAACTTACTTCAAGACTCTCGAACTTCCTGTATTCAAAAAAGATGAAACCAATGAGTAAAACAAGACCAACCATTGCCGGAGAAACAAACAAAAACATATCGATAAGAAAACACCAAACCTTTTCGTTCTTTCCTGCGGTGTTACTTGAGAAAACTTAGCAATCACCTCTTCCATGCTACTGAAGAACAATCATAATACATTCAGATAACACAATCCAAGAGAGACAATGATTATGTTGACAACAAACAAAACAAAGGAAGACACATTAGATAGATTACCTTCGTGTACCGCAACATATTGCAGCCTTGCCAGTAGGAGAGAACATAAGAAGAACAATATCAATGTCACAAAGAATAGATAGCTCATTAGCCTTTTTCAAGATCCCATTTTTCCTTTTAGCAAATGTAGATTGGCGTCCATTTGTGTTCTCTAACTTCTTTATCTTCAATTTTACCCTTCCCATCCTGTTAATCCCCAACTATATATTAAACCAAAATCAAAATCTCTTCTTCTTCTTCTTCACAAAACATCAATAAACTATTCTTCTCTTCAATCCAACACAAAAAATCAAAACTTGAAATGAATCATTAACATAATACGTTTCCAGAATCTGCAATCTATAATACCCAGATCATGAATTTCAATTTCATCACTTTGGGTTTTCAATAAAGATTCAATCTTTTTCTGAAGAAAACAGAGAGATTGTGAAAACCCTTATTAAGAAGAGATAAGGAAAGAGAAGAAGAAAAGGAAACTTACCTAAAGAGGCAAATTCAAACGCCAAGCTGATACTAACCATGAGCGAGATCTTAAAAAGGACCTCTTGAAGAAAAAAGGGAAAAAAAAAAAAAACTTCGAAACGAAGAATCGAAAACCAGAGGTAGAGATAGAGACAGAGAAGATGATTGCGGTTAACAGACTCTGCGCAAAAACCGGTCTTATGATTAAGCCGCTTGAGAATAGGGATCCTCATTGGAAGAAGAAGAACAAGCAGAAACAACTCTCAACCAAAAAACTACGTCGTTTAATCTTTATCTGACCGTTACACCAGAATTACCATTTTACCCTTCTTCCATTGTTTTATCCACACTTTAAAGATTGAAACTTTTTTTTTCTACCTCACCGACGATGATGATAGCAAGGTGTTCTCTTTTTCCGCCGCCGTGTTTCTCCGCCGTGAGGATTAGATGTTTCGCCGGAGAAACTTCAGATACTGGGATTCTATTCCGGGAGAAGCTTATTTACCTTCAAGACCTTAACGTAGATCCTCACAAAGCTCTCCGAGTAAACCCATCTCTCCGTTCTGCTCCAATCTCCTCCGTCGTCTCCGTCGAGACTCTACTCTCTTCCACCGGACTCTCAAGACCCGCCGTTGGTCGTATCCTCGACATGTTTCCAGATTTGTTAACTTCTGATCCTGAATCTGAAATCTTACCAGTTCTTCGCTTCTTATCCAATGAGATTTCAATTTCAGAGCAAGACATACCTAAATCGATCTCTCGTTGTCCTCGATTGCTAATTTCATCTGTAGATTATCAGCTTCGTCCTGCATTAACGTTCCTCAAAACCCTAGGATTCGTGGGTCGCGACACGATTACGTCACGGAACACGGTGTTGCTTGTATCGAATGTGGAACGAACCCTAATCCCCAAAATTGAGTATCTTGAAGAAGGGTTAGGGTTTACAAGAGAAGAAGTAGCGAAGATGGTTGTGAGATCTCCGGCGTTGTTGACTTATAGTGTTGATAACAATTTAGTTCCTAAAGTTGAGTTTTTTATTGAGGAGATGCGTGGAGATGTTAAGGAGCTGAAACGTTTCCCTCAGTATTTTTCGTTTAGCTTGGAGAGGAAGATAAAGCCAAGGCATAGATTGCTTAAGGAACATGGGATTTTGATGCCTTTGTCTGAGATGTTGAAGGTTAGTGATGGTCAGTTTAACCATTGGCTTTTAGAACTTCGTCTTAGGTCTGCTGAAAGAAGATGATGATAAACAACAACGTTCTTTTTGATGTTCTTTTTACTTGAGATTTGGGACATGTCAAGACACTTCACATGAGTTTTGTATATAGTTTCTGTTTCAATGATTAGGCTGAGTACATGTTTCGTTAGATCATGTAATGTGTAACTTGAGATCGTGAAAGAAGATGATGATCAACAACAACAATGTAAGCTTTTTGATGTTCTTTGTTCTTGGTACTTGAGATTTGAGAGATGAAAATTGCAGAAGTTTTGTACTTTGGGACATGCTAAGACACTTTCATATGAGCTTGTATATAGTTTTTTGTTTCAATATGTTAGATCATGAAGGTGTAATTAAGAATCTAGTTTTTTTTTTTTGGTAAGGTAATTAAGAATCTAGTTGATGAGGAATGAAAGTTGCTTTAAAGTTTACATGAGAAAGATGGTAATTGACTGCAAAAGTGATGATTTGCACCAAGTACGTGGGTTTCAGTAGATGATCACATATCCCTAGCTGAGTGAATTAGAAATGTTTTGCGTTTAACCATTCAAAATTTCAAATTATGTCCATTACTTTGAATCTTTCTCAATGGTTCTGTTAGCTTCTTTCAATGTACTCTGTAATTCACAAGACTTGAGTATTCATTAGCTTATGTGTTTTTTGCTTCATAATTTTACAAATAGTGTGTGGTGTTGTTCTCTGTAACTTCGGGCATGTTCGTTTATTAATCGCTGCGACAGCGACAACGACTCCGACGAAGACAAATTTTTTAACAGAGATACAAAAACAGTCGCTCAATATGGACGCCGGCGACGTCTCTAGTGAAGATGTTGAGTCGCTGTTATTTTTGGCAACACGTGTATATGCCTTATAGGTCGCTGTTTTTAGAATCGAGTGATTCCTCTCCACATAACTTTCTATAGACTTCAACGTAATTGTGTGTTAAACAACTGTTTTTTTGGTCGCTGGATTTGATCGCAGCGTCTGGAAAAAGAACAGGGCCTTCAAATTCTCTCCTAAATTGTTAAGAGTTGACTCAAACTGAAAACTGTAACCTTCCATAATTTTGAACCATATAGCTTGGAAACCAATAACTTAAAGTCGGATTAACGAGAAGCGAATACACGATCCTCAAATACTGATTCATTTCCGTACATAAAGCTCAGGAAGTAATTGGTGTTGGTGTTAGCCATCTGAATTGTCCTGCTCGAGGCGCTGGCTTTACCTCTAGCACATCTTGATGTTGTCATCTCCTCTTGTGTTCTCAGTGGCCTTCATTTTTGGTAAACTCAATAAAGTGGAGATTGTATTAGTCCTAAACAAAACCTTCTTAAATTTAAGACAAGTGTAGGGTCGTGCATACAGAAAATAACGTTTTTCACTTTATTTAGTTGGTATATGACCA
>Ga0041059_1003223_pt1 | contig 11350 bp, 11 predicted proteins | sample AraColnosormetaG_FD_56232 | JGI IMG/M metagenome (GOLD analysis project Ga0041059, IMG submission 56232) | Arabidopsis roots microbial communities from North Carolina, USA - Col MF nosort | ecosystem: Host-associated > Plants > Roots > Unclassified | place: USA: North Carolina | collected... | reverse complement strand
TCTATGTTGCATAGCGAAAAATTAAGAGGTTCGGCCGGGAAGAGGCGCGAACTTGAGTACAACGTCGCCGGACGCCGAGACGTCCGGGACGGGGTCTCACACATACCTTCACCGATACCAATAAATCCACCTTTGAGGTCAACGAATCCACCTTTGAGGTCAACAAATCAACCTTTGCTTCGATCATCTGAAGAAAGCTGGTGTATCCTTCCATTGTCTCCTGTTACATAGTGTTTCGATCATTAAAACACTATGTAAGAAAATTAACAAGAGAAAGAATGAATTTAATTAATACTCTCTCAAGAACAATAGGATTCCTCTGAATCCAACCTTGTTCTCAAAGTTTTTCTTTTGCTTCTTCAGATTTACTTTGGTCTCTAAATCATCTTCTGGCTCCCTCTTACCTAAAAGAAAAACCAACAAAAACGTTAAAATCAATAAAATGTTTTTAAAAATCGACATACTTCAGAGTTCAGCAGATAGAGAACACAAGCTCAAAGATCAATTAAATAACGTATCTCCTAAGCCAAAGCAGTACGAGCAATAAAGGAGCTTTTAATGTAGCAAAGAGAGAGCGACACAAAAGAAACTCAATTTCTTACCTTCCTTTAATGGTTTCGTGGGCTTAATCACAGCAGGAGTTGCTTCATCCTAAAGTTGCAAAACCAAATCAAGGTCTTTTAAATTTGCGAAGAAGCCATTAATAGAGTAAAACTACTAACAACAAAGAAGGGAACCATAATTAATTAAGGCGACGAAGATTGTTACTTTGGTGGTGGATTTCTTACTTGACTTGTCCATTGAGAATGATAAGAAGAAAAGAGAAGAGCGAACCCTAAAGAGCTACTACGTAAGATATTTTTCAGTTTTAGGTCTAAATTGTATTTCCTTTTATTTTTATTATTTATGTATTATTCTGGTTAAGGGTATAATAAGAAAAAGAAAAAACTAACAAAAATACCACATCTTTCTAAATTTTTTCCAAAATACCATATTAAAGTTATTATTCATGAAAATGAAAATTTGAGGAATAACGGCATTATGATCCCGTCTCCAAGAAACAGTGTTTACCAAAGCTTTCTTAACTTTTTATCTCCAATCCCACCCGACGATATAACCGCAATTACCCATCTCCTTGCCGACGAACAATTCAAGCTCGCCCCTCTCGTGTCGCCGAAAATCTCGGACGTGAAACCTTCTTCAATGTCACCTTGTCTTTTGATAGTGACCAACTTGTCATCTACCGATTCGCTCGTGGAAAATCAATCAAATAGTCGTGACCTCACAAGTATCAAAATGCTTAATAGCTTTTGTTTCAAAGCTCTCATAGAACCTATATGTCCTTTTACCTTATCTATCTTACTATGGTATTAGGGAATAACTCTTTTATATATGTTTTAAACTTTGTGATCTTTGAATCACCACTTCTTGAATAAATGAAAACAAGTATTTGTCCAAAATAACAAAAAACCTTCCTCCTTTCTAAATCTACTACATTTTTATTTCAAAATACTATTTTACCCAAAGCAAATACTAAGTTATTAAGTTTTTCTCTTTCTCTTTCTTGATTAGTATTTTTTTTCTTCATCTTTTTTGTACTACTTTTTCATCTTCTTAAAAACTTTAGATCTAATTCCAAAACTCTAACAATATCGATTTTGAATCTAGATTTTGAGAAATATAAGAAAAGATCTCTTTTTTGTCCCCAAAGATAAATTGGCTACACGCCAATGTGGTTTTGGTCCACAATTTTCTGTTCCATGTCCACGACATATGTCCCCCATTTGAACTTATCTCGATCTACTTTTGTGTTTGACTTAGTCGATTTGAACTTGTCTCGATCTATTTCTATTTATTCATTCGATCTAAACTTGTCTCTGATCTCATCCTATTATTCATTCGATACGATCTTGTCCCGATATAAAATTTGTCCCGAGTGTAACAAAAATTGTCCTCGATTGCAATTAATGCAATTGCTTCCGTTTCTCTCTCCAACACATCTTTATTCTCACAAGGGTACAATTGTCCACAAAATGTGGTAGAAATGTCAATGAATTTTTGATTGTCGTATAATTGGAAAGGTTTTGTCATAATGTGGTAATCGTAGAGTTCTTCCTTCCAACGAAAAACGTAGAGTTCTTCCTTCCAAAGAGATGGATTACATTAGTGTCAAGTGAACCTTCAACCCACGGGCTTGGGCCCACATGCTTTGACATTAGTGTCAAGCATGTTTTCATTAATACTCTAAGCACGCTAAAGATGACAAGTTCTACAAGTTTAGATAATACAAAAATAAGATTACAAGCATCTAAGGATGCAACATAAAAAGAACATGAATAGACAAACGATGAGTCTAAAAGATCTTGGAGACAATTGTTGAGGTTGCCACAAGCAAGAAAACGGTTAGTCGGGATCATGACAACGAACACTTCAGGCAGTGAGAGATTACCCACAGTTATTAGACATAGTGACACTGAAAAGCATCCAAAACCTTGATACTCGCTGATGCGTGACACTCTACACGAAGTAGTGAAAGGATTGTGGAGCTCGGGTGCTTGCTCGGCTTAGTAGCCTGAAGCCAACGACATTAAGTTTCATAGAGAGTTCTCTCCATATAGGAGGAGGGTTGGAAAAAATGTTCTTCAAATTTCAAAGAAGATGGATTAGAGAAAACTTTTAAAACAGGTAGAATTTGTTTTCACGTTGATTCGGGATCTCTCGACAAAAGGTCATTTAATGTCTTGCTAAGCTGGATACAAATCTGGAGGATGCGAGATTATTTGGCAAAGAGTCGGCTAAGCTATTGATCGGTATAAGAGAAACATGCCAAGGTGATGCCCATTGTCACATTGAAACTGACTCGAATGTATAGATACGATACTAAGGATTCTTGCTCTTATACTCTTAGACAGAAGAGTTTTGGATTAAAGTTTTGACCATGGTTTGAGAATTATAAACAGAGATCCAAAGTAAGGATGTCGACACATAATTTTGACGAATGCCTTTTCGTACAAATCACAACGTCGAAACATCAATAAAATTGGAATAGGTAATAGACATAGAGAAACAAACATGGACCAAGATAGAGAGATGGTTGTGCCACATCCACATGTGTTGGATTTAATTAACAAGCGTTACGGGCCTGACTGTTGTTGAAGCTCACAGAAAGTTCTCTTCACCCACACTAGAGTTTTGGCGTGCGCGGACGACAACCTCACCAGACGAGGCGCAACTGACAGTACAAGAAACTGAAATCTTGCCATCAGTGTCACGCCCGTCTCCCTCAACGTTGAGACGGCGTACTTTCACCTTGCTTATATTTTTCCTCTATTCCACTTTCTTAATTCAAATATAAAATCGTCTTAAAAATAACCTTAAATCATTGAAAACTCTTTAATAAATCGTATAAGAAGATAACAATTAAAGAAAATAAACCCGAGGTTCCCAAAATACACCATAAGCGAGACGGACTTGCGCGACTACACACGATTCTCACCGTGACCTGGAGGAAAAGGGGTGAGTAAAGAATTACTCAGTGAGAGGATCTTTTCCGCCCAGTGGAAGTACGATACGCGATTCTACCTTTAAAACACAATCAGCAATCACATAGAAAAAGACACAACACTCATATAGTATGCATCACTATGCAAGACTATAACACACATCTCATTCTTGCTTAAGCAAGCTCTCTACATCAATACCAGGTTCGATCATCTCCCCTGACCTTTGAACCTATCTAGTTCCACTGGACTCGTCAGTCTTTTATTGAGCTACAAAGAACCCATCAATTTAATGTAGACCATTTTCCACTGTTCCACTTTTCATCATCTCAAAAGATGGTAATTCCACTTTCTTATATAACACATATAATTACTTGTTATCACAAGTACAATAATTCAATCATCCTATAATACTAGAACAATCATCATATCATCAATCCTAATTATCAATTCATTATTACTAAGCAAACATATCTATTCCTATGCAATGAATCTTGAAATATAAAAATAGAAACTTGTAATCGAACCCGCAGATCACACCCTCACCTTGGCCACATGATGATGTAGAACACTTGTTTCAGCTGCCCTTAAGACACCGTAATAACTCTTCAGTGAACCATCCAAATTTCGTCCCGATCGGATTAGTTTCCGACCTCCAAACGTTGCTGTGAAGAACCCATCTCGGAGCAGCTCCTTAGGGCTTAGTTTTGCAATATTTTTGTAGTTGCTTGGCCCAAAAGAAACACTCATAACTTCTCAGTCATAAACCCGATTTAAACTTCGTCAGTTGCTATGGATTATTGACAAATTAATCTTTTCAACGACATCTTACTCATTATCTGATACTCCTTGTCATGACGGGATTCTCCCTCGTAAACCACAACTTGAAACTACACTTTTCCCGTTATCTTCTTCCTTCTTTGATTCTGTTTTGCTTTGCCCTAACCTAGGATGCTTTGATCTTCTTCTTTGTCAATTGCCTTTACTGTTGTGAATCATATCTTCCCCTCTCAATGTTTTTCCTTTCCGGTGATGATGATCCCATCTCTCCGTCACGTCTCGCCTTTGTCTCCGGTTTCTTCTTCTTCTTTGCAACTAATCCTCTTCGCATCCTTCTCTTCTCCTTGGCCATATCACACCCTCTTTGTTGGGTTGCCTTATATTTCTCCATTGGTGGTTCAGCTCTCTCTCACATCTCTCCATAGATGATTGATCATCATGAAAACCACAAAACGGTGGCTCACGATCTCTTTCAAGTTTAGGTTTTGCGTTTCTTTTTGATGGCTTTCATGAAGAAGGTGATACATACACCAATATATACTCCCACGTTTAGATTTTAAGTTATTAGGGAAGATGAACCTTTGATGGGCTAAAATATGGAGTTGGGTCTCACAATCACCGATGTCTGATGATGGAAATATTTTGAGGAAACTTGTGTATGTGTAGAACGAGGTAGTTAGTAAGAGGAAAAGCATGGGCTAAGTATTAGAGATGGGCTTAGAGGAAAACAATGATGATTAGAATATTGGTTTGTACGAAGCCTTATTAGTTTGTGTATTAGGTTTAAAATCGATATGTACACATATATATTTGTATCGCCACCTTCAATATGAATAACACAACTGAATATATTCAGAGCAATCTTTGACTTTACATGATATCAGAGCCTACCTTTAGCCTGTGAAGATTGCTTTGATTATTGAAATATTACAAAAATCCAGATTGTGAATCAAGCATGACTGGAACTGAAGATAAATACACAAAGAGCTCCGGGAAACTCATCGTCGGAAGTTCAGGTGGTGAAGGAGCTTTGATGTCTCCTTATCATCTTAGCTCAACCGACAATACCGGCCAAGTGTTGACACCAATTCTGTTGAATAGGAACAATTATGAACGATGGTCCAAATTGATGACGAATTCCTTGCGAACCAGGCGTAAGGTAGGGTTTTTTAATGGAAGTATTAAGCGACCAGACGGTGATGGAGAAGATGTAGAACGATGGGAGATGGTGAACTCGATGATCATCAGATGGATCTACAGTAGCGTGGAGCCAAAGCTACGATCATCAATATCACTAGTTGAAGATGTTTCTGAGATGTGGAGTAGTTTGAAATCTCGCTTCTCTGTTAGCGACGGGACAAGAGAGCATCAACTCCACGCTGATCTCAGCGTATGCAAACAAGATGGACAAACGGTAGAAGAATATTATGGACGATTGAAGATTATTTGGGATGATATCTCAGATATAGACAAAGGATTTATCTGTTGTTGTGGGAGTTCTAGCTGTTCTTCTATGAAGAAATACAAGAAGAAACAAGATGGACTTCACATCCACCAATCCTTAATGGGACTTGATAATCAAAGATTTGGCACAACCCCATCAAATCTGCTATCAAGACTTCATGAACTAAATTTGGAGAGCGTTTACTCACAAATAGTTCCAGAAGAGAGACACATTGAGGCAACACGAGAACCACAACAAAAGGGAGGAATCGTTGGTTTTTCGGTGTCCGTTGCGGATAGCTTCAAACAACAATCCTTGACATGTTCTCACTGTGAAAAGACAGGTCATGAGAAGAGCCAATGTTACAAGATTTTTGGTTATCCTGAATGGTGGAACGAATCATCTCAAAACGCAGGGAGAGGTTCATCTGGTAGAGGTCGCGGGTCCTTGCGAGGCAGAGAACGTGGTCGTAGTTCTTCGTTGTCCGCCTCACATGTTTCTGGTGCCATGACTACGACAACAAGCGGGTCGGCGTCGTCCACAACTGGTCTTCTGCAGCTCTTTGATAGTCAATTGAATACATTGGCCAAATTCATTGAGAAATGCAAGAAGTCAAATGGAGCAAGCAAAGAGGGATACTCTGGTAAGAGTGAAAAACTGATTTTGTATGGAACTCATAGTGAGTTTAATGTGATCATTGATTCAGGAGCGTCACACCATATGACTGGTGGTATGAATCTTCTAACATAAATTCATAAAATAGATCCTTGCCCTATCAAATTGCCAAATGACAAGGTCACTTGGGCAACCCGATATGGCACACGAATTCTCGGAGGACAATTGATACTTCGTCACGTATTCTATGCCCCTGAATTGTCAATTACACTTATTTATGTGTCATAACTCTTACATGACATTGCGAGTGCTGTCATATTTACTAAACAGTTTTGTGTGATACAGGACCAAGCTTCGAGGACTTTGATTGGAGCGGGCACTGAACGTGATGGGGTTTATCATCTTGCTGGTGCGGTTATTCCTCAAATAAATCGTGTCAGGACAGTTGATGCTCGGGATTTGTGGCATAGGAGAATGGGTCATCCTTCTCCAAAAGTTTTATCTTTTCTTTCAGATGTTGGTGTTTTCAAAAATAGTATTAGTACTTTAGAAGAATGTTGTGATGTTTGCTTCAGACCAAAACAAACTCGTGTTTCGTTTTCAGAAAGTTCAAATAAAGTAGATGATTTCTTCTCTTTAATTCACTGTGATGTTTAGGGTCCTTATAGAACAAAAGCTACTTGTGGAGCAGTTTACTTTCTCACCATTGTAGACGATTTCTCGCGAGCTGTTTGGACTCAAATTCTCATTGAAAAACCATCGGTATCCACAATGCTCAAAAACTTTGTGGCATGGGTTTTTCGACAATTTGACAAGAAAGTCAAAACAATAAGAACGGAAAACGGTACAAAATTCATGTGTATGAGTTCTTATTTCGCAGAAAACGGTATTGTACATCAAACTTCATGCGTTGATACACCACAGCAAAACGGGAGAGTCGAGAGGAAACATTAACATATACTGAATGTTGCTCGAGCATTGTTGTTTCAAGCAAAGCTTCCAACTCGTTTTTGGGGAGAAAGCAATCAAGCTGCTACTCATTTGATCAACCGAACGCCTTCAATCCTACTTAAAGGGAAAACACCATACGAAGTATTATTTCAGAATCCTCCTTCTTATGATGATATAAGGATATTTGGGTGCCTTTGCTATGCAAAGCTAGTAAGACGTTCGAATGACAAATTTGAAGATCGCAGTGCTCGATGTCTTTTTCTTGGATATCAATTTCGAAAGAAAGGATGGTTAGTGATGGATTTTCAAACTGAAAGAATTTTTGTTTCCCGAGATGTTGCTTTCGAGGAGGAATGTTTTCCTTACTCTGAGAGTGCTCTAGCAAGAGAAGATGATTATAACAGTCCAAATTCGACTATCGCTAGTCGACAGGGTGAGTTTCTTTTACTCCCAGATACAAGCTCGATCGATCCAGATGCAAGCCTGCTCGATCCGAGATCAAGTCAAGTTACAGAAGAGAATCAACCGATCGATCCAGAAGTTAGCGTGATCGATCTAACAAAAGAAAAAGTTTCAGACAAAAACCGATCGATCGATCCAGAAGATTGATCAATCGATGCAAACATTCCAGATAGAGATGGATCTATCGATCCTGACTCCAGATCAATCGATCAGGCTGAATCGAGTGACTCGATACCTAAAAAAACATAAACAAGTGCAGAATCTAACTTTGAAGAACTTGGGGTTGGTAAAAGAAAGAGGATGAGGCTCGTACTTCTAGAGCCATATGTCACATATTCGGGAACACAACTTGATAAACCCCCTCACACTTCAACTGCCTCCATTCAAATCTCCTCAAGTAAGTGTCTCTATCCTCTCACTGATTATGTATCAATTGATCGGTTCTCCCCTCCTCAGCAAATGTTCCTAGCTGCAATAAGCGCTAATTCATAACCAACTTCCTTTAAATAAGTGATGAGTGATCCGCGATGGACTAATACAGTTAAAGGAGAGGTTGGGGCTCTTGAAAAGAACCAAACGTGGGATATAATGTCGTTACCGGAAGGCAAACATGCTATAGGTTGCAAGTGGGTTTTCCGAATTAAGTACAACTCTGATGGATCCATAGAAAGGTTCAAAGCTCGTCTTGTTGCACTTGGGAATAGACAAGAGGAAGGAACATATTATAACAAAACTTTTGCTCCATAGTAAAGATGACGACAATTCGTACACTCTTGAAAGTTGCTTCTGCTCGAAATTGGGAATTATTTCAAATGGATGTTCATAATGCGTTTTTACATGGGGATCTAGAGGAAAAGATATACATGAAGCTTCCTTCGGGTGTTGAAAATGTGGATCCTTCACAAGTGTGTAAGCTCAAAAAGTCGCTTTATGGGCTCAAACAAGCTCCAAGATGTTGGTTTTCAAAGCTCTCAAATGCATTTATAGAATTCGGGTTTGTGCAGAACTACACGGATTACTCATTTTTCACATACTTCAATGGGAACTCGTGCTTGTATATCTTAGTATATGTGGATTATTTCATCGTTGGAGGCAATGATTCCAACTTAACTACGGAGTTTAAAAGGTATATGAGTGAATGTTTTCACATGAAAGATTTAGGTCCTTTAAAATTCTTTCTCGGATCAAAGTTTCTAGAGGAAAACAAGGGATATACATTTCGCAACGCAAATATACCTTAGATATTATATTTGAATGCGGGCTGCTAGGAGCTAAACCTGTTGATACTCCCATTGAACAGAATCATACTCTCGCCAAAGAAGATGGTGAATTCTATTCTGACCCAACTAAATACCGCAGGTTAGTTGGTCGGTTGGTTTATCTTGCTATTACTCGACCGGACCATTGCTATGTAGTTCATCTTCTAAAGCAATTTCTCGGACAACCACGTACACGTCATTGGGAAGCGGCTGTTCGTCTGGTACGATATCTAAAGGGGACTTGTGGTCAAGGCTTATTGCTAAGCAAGGATGATGATCTTCATTTGAATGCCTATTGTGATTCGGATTTTCAAAAGTGCCCAAAAACACGTCGTTCACTGTCTGGTTATGTTGTTTTACTTGGAAAATCTCCTATATGTTGGAAGACAAAGAAGCAAGAACGTATGTCACTTTCTTCCGCTGAAGCCGAATACAGAGCTATGGCTTATACTTATCAGAAACTCATATGGCTCAAGGAATTGCTTCTTATCTTTCAGATTCCCCATCCAGAACCAATAATTCTTCATTGTGACAATAAGGCTGCACTACACATCGCAACCAATCCGGTGTTCCATGAGCGTACGAAACACATTGAAAGAGATTGTCATTTTGTTCGCGATGGGATAAAAGATGACATTGTGTCTACTCGACATGTTCGTACGAAAGAGCAATTGGTCGATTTTCTTACCAAAACCCTTGGTCGAAAACAGTTGCAGTATCTACTTGGCAAGATGGGTGTTCGAGATCTCCACTGTCCATCTTGAGGGGGAGTATTAGAGATGGGCTTAGAGGAAAACAAAGATGATTAGAAAATGGGCTTGTACGAAGCCTTATTAGTTTGTGTATTAGGTTTAAACTCGACATGTACACATATATATTTGTATCGTCACCTTCAATATGAATAACACAACAGAATATATTCAGAGCAATCTTTGACTTTACATTAAGCGAGATGGAGCAACGCCATGTAGGAGAACGATGAGCGGAGCTGAAACATGAGACGACATCAAGGATCTTTGGGCTGAGCCCGAGAATAGATCTGCCCACGGGTGGAGCCGAGATTTAGTAGTAGTCTTTTCAGAGGGTGGAAACCTTCCAGTCCAACCACACACACCACCGTTAGAGGCTGTGAGCTTCACCTCGATCTCCATTCGATGGTTGAGAGTGATGGAAAACCTACCATAAAAAGAAAAAAAACGAAAACAAAATTGAAAAGAGAGTATCGCAGGGAATCCCAATGTCGACGAGCCATAGCTTCATCAGCTTTGGAGAACTGTGGCAAGGAAGCTTTCTCGATTATGGTGCATGGGTTATTTTTATAAAATGGGTTTTTTCTGAAATTATTTTTTCATTGTTTGTTAGTTATGAATTGTGATTGAAATTTATTTTTTTTTAAAGATTATTTTAGGATTATTTGAAAAAGGAAAAACGCTTTGAATTACATTTTATGTAATTTTACCTTCAATTTGCAAAATGTAGATCAATCCAAGAATATCGAATTTTATTCGTAATAGAATTCTTTATCACGCATTTCAAGTTTTTAAAATTTTGATAAATAATATATTAAAACGAATTTTTATGATTATAAATTTAAAATTACTCTTAGATTAATATAGAAAATTTTAATGTATGTATATGTAAAAAAGCTGTTAAAAATATTTATAATTATATTATAAATTAAGTTCGAATTCATAGGTTTGACCCGCATTTATTATAAACTAGTTAAGAGTAAACAATTACAAAAAAAAATAACATTTGAAGAGTTGTTTTCTTTTTCTTTTGCAGAACATATTGTAGTAACAATAACAAAACTAACGACATAAAGTGTTTGAAGTAAATAAATCATTATATTTTTAATTATCTAATATATTAAGGATCTGTTAACTACTACGAAATTGCATATATTACACAGTGAGCAGCCTCTTTAATTTGACGAAGTAAATCAACATGTTTGGTTTGACTTGCACCCGGTTTGCTTTCTTCAACCCATTTTATTATATCTTATCGGAGTTGGAATCGGGACTTTTGGTGTCATATGAAAGACTGACTAGGTCATCAACTTTAGTTGTCTTATATTTATTGATAAATATGAGTTTATGTGAACAATGCAAAATGTTTTTAGGCACATAGTTTGTTTTTTCTTTGTAGCGGTATGTGTTCGACACATTCATTTTTATATTCTTGACTAACAAAACCAATATAGTTTTACGATTTGGATAATCCAACTTGATTAAAGACCTACGCTTTATTCTCTGTGTTTTTTTTTTCTCGCTTTTATGCACATGATTACTTTGTACTACATAATATATATATATATATATATATATATATATATATAT
>Ga0041059_1003222_pt1 | contig 11351 bp, 9 predicted proteins | sample AraColnosormetaG_FD_56232 | JGI IMG/M metagenome (GOLD analysis project Ga0041059, IMG submission 56232) | Arabidopsis roots microbial communities from North Carolina, USA - Col MF nosort | ecosystem: Host-associated > Plants > Roots > Unclassified | place: USA: North Carolina | collected 2013-09-02 | reverse complement strand
AAAAAAAAAATCGTCTCGTACCCCAAGAAATATAACTTATATGAGACATGAAAGAGATAATCAAATGGAACCGAAGAGGAAAATAAAGAGCTCTTACGAAGTCGAGTTGACGAGGTGCACCACTCTTTGTTTGTATGTACGACACTGCTCCACCAGATCGACCATAACCTCTTGTTTGAGATCCTGAATAAATCCAAAAACGAGAAGAATGATCATTATTTAGTATATTTTGGGCTATAGCCTACACTTGTAAACAGGTAGCTCAAACACTCTGCAACTAAATCGTGTTACCTCCTTGTTTCCGGGCTCTAATGCACTCAGCATCTCCGCAAGCACATCCATGATACCTTTTGCATTTTGAATCTCCGACAAACTGAAAAAGAATTTGACATACAGCAGAATAAAATTTTGAGAAGCAATAAATACTGAGCAACAAAGGCATACATATACGTCCTAAACAAAGCAAGCAAACAGACACAAAGTTAAAACTAGCAGACCCTAGTGAACATGCCTATTAAGTCTTACAAGAAAAAATTGAAACTCCGTTACTGCAAATGCGTGCATTTTTCAAAAGCTAGAAGGCTTTTGCTTAAGTGTGATTATTTTCTTGATTCCTCTTTACTTCGATTCATCCTATATATAGGCTTCCAACTAGGGAAGGACGTTGAACAAAAAGTAGCTAAACATATATTACGACAATTTGTTAGATATAGCAAGGACGTTGAAATTTTCCCAACAAAATATTGTATGCTTTTGTTAAAAATTTATGAACTTAAAACTGCGGAGTTGCAACAGAAGATATCTACCTTAGAGTCGGAAATTCTGGCTCTGCTGAAGGTTCAGGCACATCATTACCAGGTCCAGCGTTACGAAGATTTGGAGGGTAAGATGTCAAAGGCTGTGTTTGAGGAGGTGTGAACACAGGAGCTGATCTCTCTGATCTCTGAGGGAAAACAGCACCAGCACGCTGAAAGGGACATGAGTCACTGGTGGTTAGGCAAGAGTAGTAGAAGATTTTCTAACAGAACTCACAAAAGGATCTAAGAAGAATTCATTATGAGATGTAATAAAATTTCAGTATGAGACATCTGGACACCCAGAATCAGAAACACTACTCTACTGAAGGAAAAAAAAATGAAACCCAAAATAAGTATATCAAACAACTAAATTATGTAGACATACCAACAATTCCTGGTATCCTGCATAGTATTGTGGATATCTTGCCCTAGGGCCACCAAAGGCCTCTTGCCATGTATCGATAAGGACCAGAATCTTCTCTTTGACATGGAAGTCCGGCTATATGCATCAGACCAATTAGGATTAGAGAGGCAGAGCAAGGGAGAGAGAAAGAGAGACCAATTTGGAAGAACCATTACCTTCTTCTTAACTATCCGGACCATCTCATGAATAACACCTTTCTCAGCCACATGCATATGAACCATGTCACCACAGTTCTTCACTATTGTCTCAAGCAGCTAGAACATAACAAAAAGCATGACGATGAGTGAATAACTATCATTGCAAAACAAACAAGAAAGATGAAAAAACGTGAAAATAATGTATCAGCATATCATTCTTGTTAGAAAACTTGTAAGTCATTAAAATCCTCATCATGTACATTAGTATCATGAACAAGTAATCTCTGATCATGTCAACTTCCACTAATAAAAGAGGTTTGTGAAACAAACACGCTATCCAAATGCACCGTTTCAGAAACAACAGTGGCTATTTCAATGAAGTAGCCATCAAGGAAAATAAAAAGGAGAGACAGTTATCTAGGAGCTCACAGTTAAGGCAAGAAGCTGAGCTTTTGGATTCCTGCTACCAATCCGTTTTTTAATGCCTTTCACAACATCTTTTGCTTGCCTACAAAACAGGAACCAGTTTCAGACATCACATAGTATTGGTGCAGTTAGTACACACACTGAAATCTCCTTCTTCCAATCACAAAGCATATAAAGAAAATAACTTGAGAGCTTCTACAATTAAAGCCCTATGAAAGATGACTAAATTGAGCAAAACAGTAGGCCACAAGTATTCCAATTGGTCCTAGAAAACATGGAAATATCTAACTCTGGTAAAGAAACGAAATTTGATTTCCATCTTACTGTTAACTCTCTCTCTCTCTCTCTCACTGAACCAAAAATCCAAATCCGTATAGAGAGTTACAATAGTTTACAGGAGACTAATCGAGAAGTATAGAAAACAAAAGGTAGAGAGAGAGAGAGAGATAACAACAAAAACAAAATCGGAGGGAGCAGAGGGAAACATACGCTGGATCGCTATTGAGCATATCACAGATCTCGAGGTTCATAGCCCAATCAGGCCCGATCAGCATCTCGCTCGTCGCTCTCTCCACCATAGCGTTCACCATCTTCGCTTTGACCCCCAAACAGAAAAACAATTAACCTCCGATTGAAAGAGAGAGACGAATTTTGAAACCAACGAATCAGGCGAAGACGAATTAAGCAGCCGGTAAGATCACGCAAAGAGATTACTCCGGCGAAGAATCTCTCGCTCAGGAATTCACGCCCTTCTCTCTTTCTACTAGAAATCTTTTTTTTTTTCCTTTTCTTTTCTTTTTCTCTAATTGTTAATTTTCAGAATTTGTTTTTTAAAAATGTATTTTCTGTACTTCAGATCATTTTTTATTTTCCACGAAATAGCAAAAAAGGAAATAAGTCGAATATCTTCTGGAAAAGGGTCCACTAAAAGATTGCCACGTGTTCATATCGTTGTGTTTGGATAGTTACACCAATTCAGTCAGGTCATTGCTTTCCATCGGACCGTTGCTTTTGACCCACCTATAAATCCGACGGTCATCGTTTCACTAACAGTAAATGTTAGTTATTAGTATTATTATTTTTTCGTTTTTGGGAGCTAAATATAATAATGTTATCCAATCTAAATGAATGAATTAGATTTAGATGGAACATTACAGTTTGATGATTGGTCGATTCTCAACAGCTTACAATGTTTTCTTTTTAATGATCGAAACAAAGTATTTGCAAAACAAAACTAACCAGCGATTACGATTGCGATTGCACACGTATGCAATTAATTATGAGTGTCATTTGATAACGCTATGAAACCGTTAAATCCACATCTTTACAAAATTCATCATAAAGAAAACATTTTGGTCTTATGAAAGTCGTGATTGGTGTGATACAAACCTAAACCAACTTGCTACACATCTATTTACTCTCTATTCTATTCTATTGAGTTCTCGTTTCTTTATCACTTTCTGTGTTGGATGTATTCACCCACTTGCAAAAAATAATTTAGATTTATAGACATCAAAATTGCATAAGAGTGTTAGTTCTAACTTCATCAGTTGAATTAATTAGGACTCTATAGCTAAGCATATTCTAATTCTATGATTATGATAATAATTGAGCGGGAAGTGGGGATAGATTCGAACTTTAACAAACTATTGGGGGTCAAACTGTAATTACACAGAAGTTATCAAAGCAAGTACCTTTACACGCGCCTAATTGTTTCTGCATCACTAATACTTCTTCCTCATTTCCCCAGTTCGGTGTTCATTGATTTAGGGTTCCTGATAAACTTCGGAAACCCCTATTTTGAATTGTTTCGGAATTATCTGGTGAGAAGGGTCTAATTCGATTGTGGATTAGTTTTTTTTTTGTGTTTCTTCAATGGCGATCATTGGAGATGCGTTGCGTCAAGCGTTTATGCCAAAGCAAGAGTACGAGAGCCTTAGGGAAGAAGATAGAGCCTGGATTAAGCTTCAGAGGCCGACTTTAGTCTCGATCGTGGCTTTCCTTTGTTTTGTCATCTTCACTTGCACGATCGTCAGCTTGAAAATTGTATTTCCTTCGAATGTTCTTAAGAGGCCATTTTGCAGCGACATAAAGCTACAACCTTTGCCTATCTATGGCAAAGCTCGTGACTCCGATCTCTTTCCCGGTGCTTTTTACTTGACCGATCAAGAAACTGTTGATTATTACTGGATGGTCGTTTTCGTTCCCTCGACTATAATTTTCCTTGTATCATCTGTTTATCTTGTAGCAGGTGAGCGTCAAGTCTCTAGCTTTTGTTCTTCGTTATTTCATATCTACAGAGCTGGGTTTGCATTTGTGTTTTGTTGGCTGATTTCATTAGATGATGCTCAGTTCTGAGTGGCTTTACGCTAGATATTGATGCTTAGCAAATTTCTGGCAAAATGGCTTCTGAATTTTTCGATTGGTGAGGTGAAATATTGTCAGAGAGGGTTGATTGATTGATGTGTCCTCAAAATCTGAATGCTCGTTGTTATGTTTAGTTCTAGAATCACTCGTTTTGATTGAAGCCACTATATAAAGACAGGTCTGATGATGGTTCAGGTTTATTGGGATTTTAGGGGGTTAGCCATAGAGCAAGCTGTGGAGTTTGCTAAATCCAGTTAATTCCTCTGCTAGATTTTGTTGGATTTGAATTTTATATGGATGTAACTTAGTGGAGCTGATTTATTTCCTTTATTGCTTTCTGCCTCCACATGGCAGCCCTTCTAAGTTTTACAGGTGTGGTATGTCTGCTGCTTATTATTCTCGCTATTTTGTTGCAATACTGCAGGAATTTTTGTGGCTTATTCCGCTCCTCACCGTCATGGGTTTCTAAAAGTCGTTGAAAATAACTACTGTGCTTCAAGAAGAGGTATACTCTCTTCTCTCTTTAATATGTATTCAGCTTTCCATATTTGTTCTTTGTATATCCATGCATTCGTGTAATAGATTCATTCCTTTTCAGTGCCAGACTTTATCTTATAAATTTTTATGTGTAATTCTATTTCATCTGCTAGTAATTACTATGTTTCTACCTTTGAGAATCTGGGCTCTTCAGAGTTTATCACTAAGCTTGGACCTCAAAATAGGTTATTGATCTTCTTTATCATGTCCAATAAATTCACAGGTGGGGTCCGTTGTCTGTCAATTCTGAATGTTGTGTTTGCTATCATCTATGGTCTCCTTGCTATATTTCTCGGCTCAAGCCTCCTCACATTAGGAAGCAGCTGTTCTGTGCCTTTGTTTTGGTGCTACGAGATTTCTTCATGGGGTTTAGTAATCTTGTATGCTGGAACTGCTTTCTCCCTTAGAAGAAGAGCTGCTTTAACTATTGACGAAGGAGAGTTTGGGAACAGAAATGATCAGGGCTTGGAGATGCTTGAAGCTAATCCGTTGGAATTCACACCAGACGTTGAAAGACGAGTGAACGAGGGGTTTAAAGCATGGATGGGACCATCTTTATTATCATCTGATGAAGAAGAAGACGAACCTGACTTTTACAATGAAGTGCCGAATGTAACTCATACTCTTTCAAGCAGGCAAAGATCTTGATTCTTGCAAAGAAGAATTTGGTATGACACTTATGCAAACCTCCAAAGATGATTGCTTCAGAGATTGGGCTCACCAAATTGTTCCCTCAGTGATTCTCGGGTTATTTCATGTCTCTGCTTTCTGCTGATGTTGTTTATGGACGGATCATGAGAAGATTTTGATCCGGAAGATAAATCAGAACGGTTAGGACTGTTGCTGTTGTAGATATACACATAGTGGATCAATCAAGATTGTGTTTGGTTCTGTCTTTTGAGCAGTTCATGGTCGGTTTTGATCGTTTACATTGTTCATTGTAGGAATCTTGGGTTTGTAGTATAGGCCTAACAATACATTTTGATTGTACAATAACCTTTAGATCAACAGTAATAGCATCATAAAAGGATTAGTATTAACTTCCAAGTCCTATAAAAGAAGAATCTGTGTCTACACAATATCATAATACAAACTTTGCTGGTTTTTAATGGTTTTATGAATCAGTATCATACCTGAACATTGTGAAAAATTCTTAGCATTTAACAGAACAAGAAGAAAATCACTTGGTTCATCATGAGGACGAGAACTTTTGGAGTTACAAGTTAATTACTTGAGAACAAGTTACTTTTTCGCTATTTAATCAATGGTATGATGTCCAGAGTTGAGAGATCTACACATTTAAAAAAATTAGAAACAAGAAAATTGGACAAGGAGGGAATAAAAAAGACATACACATATGGGATCAAAAAATTGAAGGCGAGACTCCCTTCAGAACTCTATGAACAAAACCACCCTTCTCTATCTGCAACTCTTCAAAAGGTAAGATGATGGGCTTGAGTAGCCTCCCGGAGAAGCCGAAGGTACCTTAGCTTTCCCTGGTGTCCCACAATCGCTGAAGTCTAAGGCGCGACACTCCACCTGCATTCCACAGAGAATTGGTTCACAGTACGTCAATTTATAAACTCAAAACTGTTATTCCTTTTAATCTACCAAGTTCAAGATCCAATTTCAACATTAAGCTAGACCAGGTGTATTGATTAGAGGACTTGATCAATTTGAAACTTATTGAGAGTTTGTATGATATATAAGGTGTAAGTTGAAGCTGAAACCTGGGATCGGTTCCCAAGCTGATCATGAGGCTGGTGCTGATTTTCTTTCCCTTGAATGGACTTGTTCAGCTGTCTCTTCTTGAGTATCGATTCAGGTGTGTCATTACCCAGAACTTCCAAGGCATCTGCATATGCCGTAGCTGAGTGTTCACTCAAATGCTTCATCAGTCCTATGGCATCATAACTTCTCTCGCCGGGACTCATAAAACACCCAATATCCTGGGAAGAAAAAATGATAAACAACAAAGAAGATACGTCCATTAACAGGCGCTTCAACTTAAAACAAAAAGTAAAACATCCAGAAACTAAATTTATTCCATCTCATATTTACCTCAAATGTGATTTCTGGAGGCAACTTTGGACTTTGCAAGAAAGAACCAAAGAGTAAAGGAGATTTCCAAGGTGATGGGGTATCAAGGAGTTTTCTGAACGGAGTTCCATCAAATCTGGAAAACGAGTTGTACCAAGACAACTTAGGTTAGAACTTTCGAGCTAATATGATTCAATAGCAAAATGAGCTATCAAACACATACAGAGGAAAAGTAAAACTTACATGTTGAAGTTTTCAATATCAAAGCTGGTCTCTGCAGTGTTAGTTTTATCGATTGCAGATAAAGGAATAGAGTCCACTGTGCATAGAGGTTCTGATGACATTTCTTCTGTTGGAAAATCACCTAATGATATTTTGTGCTGGTTTGATAGATCTTTCGCACTTGCATTAACTTTGTTATCTGGTCTAGCTCGAGTCATACCAGGAGAACACAGTCGTAACTCAAAAAAACTTCCAGAAGTTTCTTGGTCCTGGTACAAGGGCAAGTAAGAGATTTAGAGATTAAAGCTTATAAGATTACGTTATGGAGATTTAGACCAACTATAAAACTATAATCCTCTACAAAGACAGCTGAAATAACTAGATGCTATCTGTTTGAGCAAATGTGATTGATACGATCTCACATGAAGAGAATTCAACATACTAGATGATGTGTTAAGCAACAAGAAGTTCACTAATAGACTCAATAACCATGTACCAGACATTGCACCTTACAGCTATAGACATCAGAGAATGAGATGACTGGGATTTTATAACTGATACCAGATAATATGCAAGGACAAAGACGGACTTACATTTTTAGCTGAAGCACCACCGTCATTACATCCATTTTCATTTTGCATAGAAGTCACTCCACCTGATTCTAAGGTTTCCTTTGGTTCCTCATCTATCGGAATCATTTCTTGATATAACCGAGCTGATGCACAATTTCTGTTATCTCTGGCTATGGAAGGGGAGGCACATATATTTTTATCTTCAGGAGACTCTGACGGACGAGAGGTCATGCAATCATCTCCTTCATCAAGCATTACATCTAAGCGCGAAAAATCATTAGCCAAGGAGGAAGTCGCAGCCCTTTTAAGCTTTTTGTCTTTTCTTCTATCAAGCACAGGTGAAAGCAAGTCTCGATGCCGCTTCTTTAAGATGGATGGTGCACCACTAAAACTTTTGGCAGTATCATTAAGCATGACATCAGGGCTCCTATCGTGACACGGTGAATCCCATAACCTTAACGGAGTTGTACAATTCATTGAAGAAATCATCAACTGACGGATACCAAAGGGACTGTACTCTTGCCGTAAGTCACTATTTGATGGTACAAGATCACAGCTGAAGAAAGGAATATCTGCACTTGGAAAACGTGGAGGTTCATAACAAAGAGCTCCTTTGTCTTTTTCAGCCGGCTTATCGTCAATAGGAAAATAAATCTTGTTCACTCTAGAAGGAGAAGAAAAACTATTCAAAGGTACTAGCTTCAAAGAATCCTTGGGAATATATGACAGCCCCTGTTGTTCTGGGAAACCACCATTATCATCATTGCCATGGGAAGTTACATGTCCGTAAGTATCGATGAAACCGTCATTTGTATCAGTCTTACATTCTAATTCGGTAGCTCCAAAAAGGCGACAACCTTGTATAGGAGCGTTGGAATCATTACGGGGTAAAAGTGAGTCCTTCAAGTCTGAATCCAACAAAGGGACACAATTATGACCCGCCAGGCCCTCAGAACTTGAAGGATGCCACGGTAAAGCTGGAACTTTTCCAGTTTCATGAGCATGGGTTTCTGCAGCCTGAGAACAAAGAGATCCTTTGCCGTTTTGAGGGTCAACCATATTCCGACCTTGCTCACCAGAAGATGTACTGCTATCTTTCATGTTATCTGGAAAAAGAACCCTACAACACTCCTCATCCGTGATCAAAGTTTGAGCTTCTGGATCTGTGTCCGAGTTTGACAAAAAAGGTTGATCACTTAATCTTACTGAACTTTGAAAATCTTGTTGAAGTGCTTGGTTTTTTCCACCGTTGTCCATGTTATGGGTCAATAACTCTAGACCACGGTCCTGTTTAGCATCATTAGATACACCCGGCAATTGATCCTCCGTAGCTGTGGTAGTTCTTAGCTCGTGAGAACAATTAAGATTCTGAAACTTCTTCGAACATTCTGTTTCACAAGAAATTTCGGGGACAACAATTTTGACATCTTTAAAGGAAGGGTAGTACGGTTCTGCATGAGATGCAGCGTTTGAGATTTGCTGCTCCGTTCCTGAATGAAATTCAGGCATGTAATATTCCTCATTTCCACGTTGAACTTCATCTTGTAAATCGTTGGTTGATTGTGAGAAAACAGTTGAAGCTTGGCTGCATTCTGATTCCTCAGCATCAACCCCTGGCCTTGAACTACCTTCATCTCCATTGCTGTGCATCCACGAGGAAGATGAAGCGATAGATTTGTTCTGAAGGGCAATTAATGGCGAGCTTTGACACTGATCTAAAAGACCTGATGCATAGTAGGAATCCAACTTCTTCTTAACTGAGCTGTTCCAATGATTTTTTATCGAATTATCTGACCTACAGGAACGTAAGAAAAAATAAGCAAATCACCAAAGCAGGAACGATAGACCACAACTACCAGCATCAAAAACCTATTATTTCATTTATGAGGCCACCAATTTTACGGACATGTTACACCTATGTTGTTATACTAGGACCCATGGAAAAGACATATTTACCTTCCTGGCAAAAATTTCATAAGCTCTGCCCATTTATTCCCATAAATTTGATGCGCACGAATAAGAGTCAGTTCCTCTTCCTGAGTCCATGCATTTTTATTAATCCCAGGGTTAAGATGGTTATGCCACCTACATCACCCACAATATTGTTTATGTGCGTTGAAGTACCACCCAATGTATGTAAATATCATTTTATCGGAAAGAAGTTGAGAGCCTTTGCATTACCTTTCCCTACATTGCTTTCCTATGCGCCCAGGTAAATGCTGAGATATAGTAGACCATTTCTTTGGCCCATATTTTTCAACCAGGTCAATTATTGTGTTATCCTCCTTCAAAACATGGAAAAGTAATGTCATGGAACACATTACAAATGCTAAGGTGTATTAGACTCAAACCGAGTAAAGCATATAAAGCAATTCACAAAATCACCTCTTTTGACCACGGTCCTTTCACAAGCTCTGGGTTCAAGACCTTTTGCCATCTATGAAGACACTGAACATCAGTCCGATCCTTAAAACATTCAGCTGAAAAGGTGAATCAAATAAAACCACATATTACTTTCACCGTACTAACTAAAGACTACAAATAAACATGGCAGCTAAAGTAGATTATTATTGATATGATCTTAACATACGCTGGAAAAACAAACTGGGAAAACAAGAAGAAATCAGAATTTGCTATTCGATTTACCTATCTTCTTCCAGTTCTTTCCTTGAAAACGCTCAACAGCTTTACACAAGACTTCGTCCTGATCCAGAAAAACAGAATTGATACAACAGAAAACTTCATAGAGACGAATTCTTCAATAGATGCAAAGGATAGCTAATGTCAACTAGTTAAATGGAACTGTGCGAAGCAACAATAGGGTGTTACAGAGACAACTGATTAAGCTCAGGCAGTGTTCCAGGATACATAATATGAAGCATGGAAGAATCAGATAGACAACAAAAAAGACACAGGAACGGAACGCACCTCTTCAGGTGTCCATTGTCCTTTGGTAGATCGTCTAGCAGGGCCAGATGTCCTCCTATGAAAATGTCACAAAGAGCTTGCATCATTATTAACCTGAGAATGTCTAGTTGAATGCAAAATTTGGTGCCAAAAGCAATCCAACTTCAACATTGAAACCCAATAGAAGAAAAGGAAGAGAGATGTAAGCGTACCCTTGTTTTCCTTTGAGGTCACCTTGGAGACTCTCTAGTGGAGTAGTAGGTGCTTTCATCTCACGCTTCATAGTTAGCAAGGAAAGCAATATGAAAAACCCCAAAGTCCGTTTCTTTGATATGTCTTAGAAATCATCATAAGCGAAGCACATTGCTGTAATTTGAAACAAAGATAAACCATAAAATTAAAAACACAGTCGGACTCAGACTAAGAATCAGCATTAGCTTCACAGCAAAAGAGCAAACTAAAGTCAAAACAAGGAAGAAGTTCACAGAATGAAGAAGGTAGCTTTAGATATTGAGATTGGATCCAAAAAAACCTAAGATAAGAAGCCCGAATTAGTTTCAGAACCCAAAACAAAAACCTCGAGAAAAAAGCTTCGAACATCATCTGAAGAAAATCGAAACTTTATACGAAAAAAAGTAAGAGAAGTTCAAAGAGTAGATTTTTGAAAAATCAGGAAGAAGTCTCCGTGAAAACTAACAAAAATGTGACCATAATAAGAGAAGGAGACGAGGTCATACGAGTAAAGCTCACACCTTGCAGATCAACGAATTCCAAAATTAATCTGAAGTAATTAAGACGCTGAGAATCCAGATGAAGAAGAAGAAGAACACAAATCGAAATCGAAGTCGAGAGAGAGAGAGAGAGAGAGAGAGAGAGAGAGAGAGAGAGAGAGAGAGAGAGAGAGAGAGAGAGAGATATAAAA
>Ga0041059_1003221_pt1 | contig 11356 bp, 11 predicted proteins | sample AraColnosormetaG_FD_56232 | JGI IMG/M metagenome (GOLD analysis project Ga0041059, IMG submission 56232) | Arabidopsis roots microbial communities from North Carolina, USA - Col MF nosort | ecosystem: Host-associated > Plants > Roots > Unclassified | place: USA: North Carolina | collected... | reverse complement strand
TATATATATATATATATATATATATATATATATATATATATATATATTAAGTAAGAGCTCCTAAACACCATGTATATGTAACATGCAGATGTTTACAATGATTAACGTATCCCACAAATGTTGAAATCTTGAGATGACGTACTGCAGAGGGTGGTGGGAAGATGGATTTGAACAATCCAGTGGCCGATGAAGAAGACGAAGAAGAGACTCTTGGCCCAAATATATGATCGAATGACGAAAGAGATGAGGACGAAGATGAAGCGGAAACAATCTTTTTCTTGTTCTTGTTCTTGTCCATGCCAAAGATGTGTAGGTGGAAATGTATGTATACAAACTTTTTGTTTCTGAGAGATGTATTTAAGAAAAGGCCAAAGGGGCCTAGGGATGCCGAAAAGAGAAAGGATTAAATTTGTAGAGAGAGGTGAAGAAAGGAGAGAACATGTGATGAAACAAAAGAGAAGACACGTGAAGATTTGCAGTTTTTTGTGCGACTCTTATAACTGTCATCTCTGCATATTTATAGTTGAAAACTTTGACTACATGTGATCGGTCTTTTAGATTATTTGTCACATCTATTATATCTGACTTTATTTATTAAAAATTTCTTGATATTATCTATCATATGTGCATGAATATATATGTTTTGTTTTTGTTTTTAAGAAAAATATGAAATATGGAAAGATTAAAAAGTAATTATTTTGGCTATGATATAGTTAGAGACATTTTTGTTTTTTAATCTGAAAACAGTTGGAGATCCTTTCTAAGATCGGTTCTATAGCTTGTTTTTCGGATTGAGTGTAGTTTCGTTAACCCTAAATTTGTATGGCACTAAAAATTCTTCAACATCTTCGACGATTTTAGCAGAAGTCTCCTTGCCCGATCCTATAAATTTCTTTATAAATAGCTTATTTAAAAATGTTAGAGGAATAAATAAACGGCTGAACCGCTGAGCAATGTAACGGTCAGTACCAAATTAATATATATAGCATTTTTTTCTCAATCGACAAGGCTCCAAATGTGACAACAACATTACTCAGTTTTGGTTTCAACCAAAGACGACCATCCTCAAATTTTAAAATAAGATCTATTGATCATCAAGTGGAAAAAAAAAAAAAGATCAATTCATCAAAAACTCGCAAGGAGTTTCAGGCTTCAAGCAATACCCATATCGATAAAAAAATATTAAAATAAGAATACATATGCCCATATGGTTCATTTTCTGTCTTTTGTAAAGCCAAACTAATTTTATATATTTTCCTATATATGAAAAAGGAGAAAACTTGTCGAAATCGTTACGCGGTACGTACGCTACTAAAAGTGGTGATCGTATCAAATGAAGTAGAATCCTCGAAACAATTCCCGTGAGTGACCTAATTTCGTGCCCACACTAAAGTCAACGAAGGTTTATGAGGCAAATAATATGCAAAATGCTTTCCAAAGTATTTGTAAATAACTTTTGTCGTTCTAGAACATTATATATAGTTCTATAACCGTGTCCTGTTTCAAAGGAATCAATATATTCATTCATCTTAACAAATAAATGTTCTATAATATTATAGTTTGTAGGACTAGTAATCAACCTTGTACATTAATTAGCTTAGATTTGGAGATAAGATTTATAATTCAAAGTAATAGCTTTTTTTAGTATAGTTTTGTTTTATATGAATGGGGATAAATTTTTATAGAAGGCCTCTAGTATTAGTTGAAAAACAATTTAAGTTGATTGGCAGAAAGATATATGAATAATTAAATCAGGATCTTCGATGAAAAATAAAGAAACTTATAATATGGCCAACAACAACATTTCTTTTTTAGCTTATGAAATCATGAAAGAAAAGGAAACACCAAAAATGACGTTTTAATATGTAAACAAAAACGTTTTAGATGGAAGTCTTAAACGAATTAGCGGATCGATATATACCGTTATTGATGAATATTACATCTCTATAACGTAACTGTTGTTATAAGCTTTACTTCAACTGGAGAATATAAGTATCTGAAGGACCAGAAGATTGATAAGGTCAAAGATAGATTCCATATATTGATGTAATAACTAATAATATTCATCAACAACAAAGGGTTGACTCTATAGGTTGTCTTCGCAACTTGCAAGTTGTGATTCAAAAGAAACAACAGCCAAAAAACGAAACAAAGGATTTGCAAGTTGTGGAATCAACGCGACATAAAAAGAAGAAAAGGATATATCATTCGATAGATCGTTAATACATAATAACATAAGGGTAATTCTCAAAATATTGGAGAGAGAAACATAGCCACATTTAAGAAATTAAGAAGATATTGCCAAACATATATAGCCACATTTTATGAGCTTTGGTGCCTTGAGCCCATTGATAGACCGTTAGCCACACATAAAAAGTTTACACTAGGGTAGATGTTGGGTCCCACTGTAAAGTGAGAGCCCTCCAAAAATAGGCGTATGCCACTTAGCGTGGAGAGCACACGGTATTCTTTAGTAAAAGGCGAAAGAATAGTTCGCTTTGTGCTTACCACATGGCTGCGTGATTTTAAACTCCCTACAGAGTGAAGTGTATTTATACTATCAATTCCTCTATCAAAGTCTCTTAGCTTTCCGATGTGGGATACTTGAGGTTGAAGCTCCTTGTTAAAAGGCTTTCTCGGATACTCAAGCCCATTACCATCCGAAATTTCTCCACCATTTATATGGGTCATTAACTAGGACTGTACAATGTTCACTTCGTATATTGGGCCCTCAATTGATATACGTATTAACCAACACTACATATACATAATGATTCTACATTTCGTATAAGCCATGTAACAATGGAAAAGGATTGTACCAATACAAATGTTAATCTCGTATAAGCTACATCCAACAACTACATATATAATTCTACATTTCGTATACATTATCATTTTCCGCTGTTTGGTTTTTACAGTTTTTTTCCTCTCACCAAAAATAGACCTAAACAAATCTACCAACCTTTTAAACCGTTATAGATTCGAAGAAAGATCCTTGAAGTAAAGCTTGAGTGTCTCGTAGGTCATGAAGCAAATCCCTACACCAGGTACCACTTTGTAGTACTCTGGAAGAATTCCTCTGTACAGGCCTCTCGCTCCTTCCGTTTGAACAATACGCTTTAATGTGCCTAACAAACCTGTCTTGTACACTACCGCTCGCCCGCCTATTCCTTCCAGCTGCTTCCTTCTTCTCACCAGATCCAATGGAAACGTAGCTGCAGTTTTGTTTTTCTCACATTAGATATGACATTATATGAAATTTGACCAATGCATCAATGCTATGAAGTGGTTCTACTTGCCTATGAATGCAGCATGAGACCAGCCGTGAACAATAAGACCCGACGTGAAACTCATATAAGGGCCAAAAGAGATATTATCCACAAATGGAGTGATATAGGTAAACATTGTTTGTGTTTGATTAAGTAAATGAGACACTATATGAGTAACTACCTTTATAGAAGTAAATTCCTCACATTAGACTGTGTTAAATGCTTGCAGAGAAAAATCAACTAGAAAAGATCATGGTAATCATATCTATTTGCTAAAGACAGAAGCATACATATGAGAAGGAGCAACAGATTTATCATTCTGTAGCAAAAGTGGAACTTAGAATGCACCATGTTCAGCTATTGTGAATTGAAAGCATAGTACAGAGAATTTTGAGTTTGAGACTATTGATGTGATGCTTGTCAGCAATACGAAACTGATTGATGCTCATGCTAAGTCAATCAGTGTTTATGAGCAAGGCATAGAATGACAAATTACAGTCAAACAGTGAGTCTCATGGCAAACAAGAAAGCAAAAGGCCAACGAATAGCTAAGATAACTTACCTGTTGAAGATGCTATTCCTGAAAGACTTCCACAAGCTAGACTGACCATGATAGGGGAATCATGGGGCCTTAAGAAAATGAAAACCAACAAATCATTTTAGGAGTAATTATAAATGATAAGTGGCATAGTTAAACTGCAAAACTGTAATATCGAGATCGACTTATTACCTAGTTGACCTCCAATAAGATCTCAATGATTCATACACAGAAAAGCTAATGGCAATACTAGGCCCAACACCCTGTTTCAAAAAACAAAACCTTAGTCAGGATAGTTAGGAAAGTGAAAGGATACAACATTTATGATGTATACATCTTTCTGTGGAAAATACCACAAGCGTTGTTCCTAGTCCCTTGTAGAGGCCCAAGATACCTTCATCGGTTGTAATAGAGCGCAGAGTATGCCAGATACCCGAGTAGTAGATTACTTTTGTCTACCATTGATGCAAAGAATAATGTCAACAGACAGCTAATGCAACAATGCTTCAGTTATGAAATCTCAACAAGTAAAATTAGAAAACAAGGCTGTGTAACAAAGTTCATATCAAATAGACAAATACTTATGTTCAAAAACTCCAACCTGAGCAGCAAGACGAGTTCTAACAAGATCAAGTGGATAAGTGGCAGAAGCAGCTGTGATTCCAGCCAAACCACCGGCTACAAAATGTACAAAAAGGTTTGAACTTATACCCTCCTTGTGATTTTCCATCCCAGTAACCATATACATGAACTGTAAATAATCGAGTAAAAAAGTCCAAAATCAGAAATAGGCTCAGTGGAGAGTAATGTCACACTAAGAATTTAGTTTAGATTCTCAGACCTTCTTGTAGTGTTCATATGCGTAGAAATTAACAGAAGAATATGGAAGCCGGTGAGCAATAGTAACTAGATTCCCTTTCCAAAAAGCTTTCAATCCTTCTTCATTCAATATCCGTGAAGCCTCGTGTAATATGCTTGGCTTTCTTAAAGCTGCAGCATTTGTGTGCATACCTTGCACCTAAATACAACATAGTGTATACAATCAAGAAGCTGTCCAAAAAAAACTCAGCTTTAACACAAAATTTCCCTTTTTAAGCATTCAGAGTTAGAAACAAGTGCAGCTAAGAAGATTTGGTATAATCAAACACTAATAGATTTTCTATCTTTACGCAGAGCTCAATTCAGCTTTCTCATTTCCACAGATCCCCAAATTGTTTGATTATCCCATTACACATTGAACTTGAAATTTTGAATTGGTCTTAGTTCAATAAACCAACAAATTGGGTTGTAATGAAACAAAAGGTTGAATTTTTCTTCTTCTCGCTCGATGAAATGACGAACCTGGAAGAGAATGGTGAGACGAGATAGAGGAGCAGTACAAGTCTTGCTAAAAGCACCAGCGAGTCCTCCGGCTAAGAGCTGCGACGCCGATTCGATATGTGATCTCTGGTCCTGCGTTAAACGATGAGAAGACGAAGCTACGCCATGTCCTGAGCTCACACCAACCCTAGCTTCCGTCTGCATCACCATTTTTGCCGCCCAAAAATCCAAATCTTTCAATCTCCTCACCTATCAAAATCCTCAATCTCAATCTCCGAGAAGCTTATCCAACAATACCCAAGCTCAGATTTCGGAAAAAAAGGAAACTTTCAAAGATCTTCGATTTGGTTTTTGATTGAAATTGAATTGCTTTGCTTGAAAGTTTTGGTTTTGTATCTCTTTTTGTGTGCCTCTCGTCTTTCTTTTTTCTTTCTCTGCTTCAAGACTTTGTTGTATACGCTTGGTTCCAACGCCACACCTACACGGCAACACTAAACACTTTAAAAACGACAGCGTTTTGGATGCAACGAACGTTTTACCGCCACGTGATTCACCTCTTCTTTTTTATTTCTTTCTCCTTGTTTCTTTTTCTGGTGACTGGTGAGATTCCTTTTCCATTGCTACATCTACTCTTTGAAAGCTTGGCCACTAGTACTTTAAAATCGGTGTCTTCGGTGTTACACAATTGAAAACGTTGTATCTTGTAAGATTTTGTTGGACCCTTGCTAGTTTTATTCAGCACGTGTTCTGTGTTTTGCTAAATCATGTCGAAATATCTTTTCTTTTCTTTTGTTAAATCATGTTGTGAGATATATAGTCATTACAGGCAAAGATTGGCCAAGAATACATGGCAGAAACATATTCATTTCTTGATAAATCTCAAGAGATCACCCACCAAATGTAATGAACCAGTTACCAACACCTAACACCCAAAATATAACAAAATCCCACTTAGGCCGCTTTGTTGTCACCTGAAACCAACATTATACGTAAAAAGTAACACACTGAATTTACCTGAAAACGAACTTGTTTACTTTGGCGAGCATTGTCCCGGAGCCAGTCAACAGCCACAGGAAGTGACGAGAAAACGAAACTCTTCTCTTCTTCTTTGCCTTTAGAATCACTTTTTGAATTAGATTTTGCTTCACCTCGAGCTAAACTCTCCCAAATCCTCTGAAGACCGAACTGCCACGACATCGACTCGACACGTGTGCCAACGTTTGTCGAAGATCCCACTTGGTTGTACACTGATACGTTTGGCACAAAAACGGCTCTCTTGAAATCAACTCCTGAGAATTTGAAAAAACTCTCAAATGATATTTCTTGTAACATCTTTATAAAGTTTCTATCATGACATAAACAGTTAAAAACACCTTGATCAATGCATTTACTCCTTAATCGCGGAAGAAGCAAACTCGGGTCACGAACAGACATACAATTGAACAAGAGTATCTGCATCATATTACATACCAACATTAGCAAAACTTTTTCAGAATTTTTTGAAATCTTTAAGACACAATTTTAAAAATCTTTACCTGCTCTGATCTTTTCTGGTTTCTTTCTTGGTTTTGTTTGATCTGTTTTGAAAACCATATAGCGCAAGCTTCCATGCTTTCAGGACTATGAGCTCCATCAAGGTAATACACAATCTCTTCAGGGAGTTCTGAATCAGGCACTATCATAGCTCGTCCCATCAAATAAGCATTTGACAATCCAGAGATGAATTTTTCGGGTAAACCGTTCTGTTTCATGTAAGAAAATACCGTTACTTGTTAACAGAAGAAATTCACAACTCAAGAATGTTTTTTTTAATTCAACTTACTGTCTGATCCAAACCATTCTTGTCCTCAATACCAATCTCTTTAAGAAATGTAGAGCACAACGCAACAGCAAGACCAGCGTTTAGATATTGATGTTCGCCTTGAAGCCCGAGTCTCTGGCTTGAGTCCAACGGTTCCACCACCTGAAGATTCACCTTCACAACAAGTACTAATTCATAGATAACCTTATGTCATCTCAACCATCTAATGATTTGGTTGTTTTGTGAAGCCTTACCTCCAATTTTGAAGCTTTTTCATTGAGTACACGCATTGCTTCATCAGGTTGAGCCACTGTAAAAGCAGGAACTCCACTCTACAACAGAGAGAACAATTAAGAAGGAAACTGAAACTCGAATAACTTGGAAGCTTTTAGTCTGCACCTTGAAGATACCGGCTTTCTCTGCAGCAATTTCAGCAAGTGTGTATCCTAGATATATAAAACCGAGTGATTAAAACACACACACTGGATCCATTTTTGGGAAAATGGCGCAAAAGAGACTAACCAAGAATCTCCATATGGTCATACCCTAGAGAAGAAATACCACAGACGACAGGTTTCTGAATCTATATTAACATATGCTTTGTTAGTGACAAAACCTGGTAAAACAAATCTTAATCTGACGAAAAATGACTTTTCTTACCACATTAGTCGCATCGAATCTCCCACCTAAGCCAACTTCTAGTATAACAACATCAACCTGCACATACCATCAATGACATATATGTCTAATTAAATCACATGAGTTAAGTTTACCTTAGTAGAAAAGAGATTTAAGAACCTGTTCTGTTGTGAAAATCTTGAAAGCTAATAAAGCAAGGAAGCAGAAATAAGTAGGCATTGGAACCTCATTGCTGGTTTTCTCCTGCGCTTTAATGTGGAACCATATAACGAAATGAGAGAGACAGAAAAACCGGAAAGGTATCTATATGAATGTTCTGTTTTTACTCCTCACCTTGAGCTTATGAAAGCAACACCAAAAGTAGTTCACAAATTTCTCCTGGCTTATCTCAATGCTGAAGCAAGAAATTATGTTTTTGAACATTTTCTTTGATAAAATCGTTGAGATGAGTGTATGTTTTCAGAAGCTTACCCGTTAAGACGGAATCTCTCTCGGACATCGATTAAGTGAGGAGATGTGAAGAGACCAGTTCGAAGACCGTAACAACGAAGAATAGACTCCGCAAATGTACATGTTGATCCCTTCAAAACGATCACAAAACTTGAAAATCTTCATTGCATAATCTCAAGGAACTTTAAAGTCTGTACCTTTCCTTTAGTTCCGGCCACATGAATGATTTTCATTTGTGAAACTGCATCTTCAAGCTCAAGAACCTTTTAAGAGATTCATGAATCTTTCAAAAACCTCGTAAATTTTGGCACGACACACAAAAAAGCTTAAGTGATTTGTAACCTTGAGATAATGAAAGAGCAAACGGAATCGGTGAGATTGGTTGTTACTAGCTAAACGGCCACGTTTTGTGATCAAAGACGACAATGCATCCAACGTGTTCTGGTAACGAGCTGACAATTCACCATCGTCTTCTTCATTTTGTTTCCCGGCAAACAAACAGAAAACGTAAAAGAATGAACACACAAAGTCAGAAAAAGTCATAAATCAGTTATAGAGAAACAGAAAATTTACCAGTTGCCATAGAAGAAGAACAAATCCAAAAATTTCCCAAGTTTCAATTTTGATGTCAGCTTCTCTAATCGTAGAGAAATGGGTTTAGAGATTGGAAATGAAAGGTCCTAACTTTCAGTTTAATCTTCAAACTATCTAAACGAAAAAGGTGTTAACTTTATCTACACACATATAATTGCAGAATTCGGATTTGTACCGAACAAAACCGTTATCCATTCACCAATGGTTTCTTCTCCACTAAAATTTGAACCTAATGTGGACCCCAAATTGAAAATTGAAAATGTGTGTAGTATTAAGGAGAATTTTCTTATCACTTACTCAGAAAGATTCAAAGAGACATCAACAGATTTCCTTTAAACTGTTAAAAACCACACAAAAATAAAATAAAACAGCTAATTCTTGCAAACAGTAGAGTATGAAAATTTTCTGACATTGACACATTGGCGATGTTGGGATGTGTGTGTCATCCAAACAAACAAAATTTAAACATAGGTATCGATCAATGACTTCCTCATCTCATCGACGATAGAGCTGGGTTGGGCTTCCCTTAGCTTGAAGATGCTGTCTATGACAGAGAGCTCAGTCGCAGTTGTGTCTGAACCGCAGAAAGAGGTCCAATCATTAACGGTCATACCCGCAGCGATAACTTCACTACCACGGTTCACGGTTCCTGCAACGAGAGGGACTTGAAGAAGTGTTGAGAGTTCTTCCAAGTCTTCCACTGAGGTGTGAGGATGGACCTATTTGAGAAAAGACATTCAAATTCTAATGAGAGACCAATGCCAATGCCATCCATTTCCGAAGGGAAGTTATGTTTTTCATTCTCTTACCATTCCACCTTTGTTGGATAGGGCACAGTAACTGCCCACGAGAATGTTGCCTGCAATTGTCTGACGGAAAACTTCAACGCCAAGTACATCCGCTATTATTTCCTCGGTTTCCTATCAAAGCAAAATAAAAACACAAGAACCAGAGGCATCAAACCAAACGCCATACGTACAACTCTGTTATCGTTATCATCATCATCAGAAGATATAAGATTCATGGTGATTACAAAGGCTTAATTACATTTCTGCTAACTTTTGTAAAAATGCGCACTTATTCTTTCACCATTTCTTGCCAGTCATGAAAAGAGTATATGTTTTTGAAAAGGTTTCATTAGAAAAATAAAGTATGACATGAATCTTTACCTTATCAAGATCGGTGTGGGCAAGAGCTACATAGTCATTGCAGGCAATGCAATTTCCAAGAGCAGACAGACGTTCATCAATTCGCTGGACCACAACTTGATCAGGTAGACTGTTCCTTAAGTGTTGAAGCTCTGGACGAGTAAACATAAAAAAATAAGCAGGACTCAGGAGATGCAACCAATTACAGACCTAAAACCTATATAGATTTCTAATATAAAAGAACAAGAGACTCAATAAATATTGCAACATTACAAAATCATCAACAAGTTAAGGAGGAAAATCATCTTCACCAAAAGCTTATTCAGTTATAAAAAGTCCACTCATAAACTGAAATGAAACAGGTATGGGCAGAGGCGCAGAGTAGATGCTTCAGGCAAGTTACATAAAAGATATTCACCAAAAACTCTACAATCTCTATCTCAGACAACTGGATCATGCTGGTATTAAACAATCAATTCTTAATTGTTATGAGAAACGATCTGAGGAAAGAAGTATAAAATTACCTTGGTCAGTTGTTGTATGAGGTACAAGAAGCCCATTCTTGTTTCCTATACGAAGAAACACAAAACCACATTCACTACGCTAAAGTAATGAAATAATCACGATGATTTGAAGCAAGAAAATATAACAGCTAGTTGAGAAAGCTAACCAGCACAAAGACGCCCAATAATTCGTGTTCCTCCAATAGAGGTCTTAACAATAGGGATAACATCTGCTAACTCCGACTCAAAAGCACTACACAAATCATCAAACCAAAAACATCAAAAAAGTGAAATAGAAGAAGCAAAAACAATACTGAAAACTTTACAGAGAAAAAAAAAAAAGGTACCTGTAAAAGTTCTCAGAGCCTCCTATAGCGACTAAGCAATAGGCATTAGTGAGTTTGGAAAAGACACCAACTTCGCAGTTGTTCTCAAACTGAAGACCTGCGTATTACCCACAAATCCCATTAAGGTCAAATACACAGAAGAGTAAACACAACAATATCATAAGTAAGCTCTGCAGAAAACTTACGAGTCGCCATTAGAGGGAGGAGGCTAACGTACACCTGCGTAGATAAAGAAACATGAAAACGAAATTAGGGTTTATATACGTCACAGATATCAACGATTCGTTAACAATTAGGGTTCACAAAATCCATGTCTCTAAAACAGAAAGTTTCGATTTTTCGATTATATTACAAGACGGGGACGGGAACAATTAGGGTAACAAAATCAATTGACTTGAAGATGGTGTTTGTTTGGTATAACAAGGAAATAGGAGAAGCTTACTTGAGATGGGGTGAATTCGAGAGAGAAGAAGCGGCGAAGAAGAAGAAGAAGAAGAAGAAGAAGAAGAGAGAAGAACAATTGGAATCAAAAGGTTTTTGTTAAGAAGAAGGGTTGCGCCGGCCCTGGGTTATAATCTAAAAGAAGCCACCGTTTGGGCCCTAATTTAAAGGAGGCTCCAATTATACATCATTAAAAAAAGATTTTAAATAAATTAAAAAAAAAAGAAGACAAATTATCTTGTTTGAAAGCCTTGGAGGAAAAGGAATGTTGAAAGTACAATATCAATAAAATGAAGATGTTAAAAA
>Ga0041059_1003220_pt1 | contig 11356 bp, 15 predicted proteins | sample AraColnosormetaG_FD_56232 | JGI IMG/M metagenome (GOLD analysis project Ga0041059, IMG submission 56232) | Arabidopsis roots microbial communities from North Carolina, USA - Col MF nosort | ecosystem: Host-associated > Plants > Roots > Unclassified | place: USA: North Carolina | collected... | reverse complement strand
AAAAAAAAAAAAAAAAAAAAAAAAAACATTGTTGGAAGGTTAGGAGGTTAATAAATGAAAAAAAGAAATGAATTAGAGAGAGGCAAAGGCACATAAACTTATTATTATTTAGTCCGCATTTAAATCAACGATATATACTTAATACTTGCACACACACTCTACAAATCTGAAATTACAAATCTCATCATCTCCTTCCTCCCTTGCGAGATCTGATCGTATCAATGGAGATCTTCTACTTCGTGGTGTTCGGTGGCCTGGCTGCGATCGTCGCCGGCTTGGAGCTGAGCAAATCGAACAAAGACCGCATTAACACCTCCTCCGCCTTCAACTCCTTCAAGAACAACTATCTCCTCGTCTACTCTCTCATGATGGGTTAGTTCTCACTACATCTGATCACGATCCATTTTCTGATTTCTATAGAGCTTAGTGTCGGTGTGTGATTTGACCGGAATGAATGAATGAATGCTCCCAATGATTGATTGATTGTCCATAGATCCTAAAATCCAACAATGAATTTATGTCCCTGGCGGCATTTAGCTGGGGACTGGTTGCAGGGTCCGTATGTGTACTATCTCTACAGCACTTATGGCTTTGGAAAGGGAGAGATCGGTCAGCTCTTTATTGCTGGTTTTGGATCTTCCATGTTGTTTGGCACCATTGTTGGATCTCTTGCCGACAAACAGTCAGCATTTCTTCTTCTGAATTATACTTCACCTATTGTTTGTTTGGATCTTCTTCAATGACTCTGTAACTTACTCTCTTAATTAGGGGTCGCAAGAGAGCTTCTATCACCTACTGTATCACCTACATTCTCAGCTGTATCACCAAACATTCTCCCCAGTACAAAGTTTTGATGGTCGGTCGTGTTCTTGGTGGTATCGCTACTTCTCTCCTTTTCTCTGCCTTCGAATCCTGGCTCGTCGCTGAGCACAACAAGAGAGGCTTCGAGCAGCAGTGGCTTTCTGTCACTTTCTCCAAGGCTATTTTCCTCGGTAATGGATTAGTCGCCATCATTGCTGGCCTCTTTGGCAATTACCTTGTCGATTCTCTCTCCCTCGGTCCTGTTGCTCCTTTCGATGCTGCTGCTTGCTTCCTTGCTATTGGTATGGCCGTTATTATCTCATCTTGGTCCGAAAACTATGGAGATCCATCTGAAAACAAAGACCTTCTTACCCAGTTCAAGAACGCTGCATCTGCCATTGCTTCTGGTGAATCTCTTACCTTACCTTGGTTTTTGACATACTGTAATATGTCTTTGCTTCCAGCTTTATTCTTCCACTAACCACCTTTTTATTAAATCAGATGAGAAGATCGCATTACTCGGTGCTATTCAGTCTCTGTTTGAAGGGTCCATGTACACCTTTGTGTTTCTCTGGACTCCTGCTTTGAGCCCAAACGAAGAGGACATTCCACATGGTTTCATATTTGCAACATTCATGCTGGCTTCGATGCTTGGTAGCTCCATTGCCTCTCGTTTGTTGGCACATTCGTCTCCAAAAGTAGAGAGCTATATGCAGATCGTATTTGTGATATCTTCTGCTGCTCTAATGCTTCCTGTTGTAACAAGCGTATGCTCTCTGTCTTGATATCTCTCACTGTTTACTCTCCATATTCAAGGAGTAGTACCGATAATAACTTCTCGATTTCCAAATTGGAACAGTTCTTGGTGGCGCCCTCAGGTGTAAAAGGTGGAAGCATATCCTTCTCTGGATGCATTCAGTTAATGGGTTTCTGCACATTTGAAGCGTGTGTAGGAATCTTCTGGCCATCTATAATGAAGATGAGATCGCAATACATTCCAGAGGAAGCTAGAAGCACCATCATGAATTTTTTCCGCATCCCACTCAACATCTTTGTCTGCCTTGTATTATACAATGTGAGTTTTCCTGTTCTCTTTTTATTCAGACTTCTTCGAGGCACTGGTGTTAGTATCACTGCTAGTACGGAACGTTATGTTCTGAACAGAATTGTTACACTTCTCTAGCTTTTGGGTAAATATTTCGCTTGGCCTGCTGAGCGTATCTAGATTCCCATTTCGTTTATAATTATTCAGAACGAGTTACCTTGCCCTTAGATACTAGTGTACAATCTATAAGTCATTTATTCAATATCCATCATATAGGTTCTTCCCTTTTTAATGTGTATTATCTGTGGCTCCCTTAGGTAATGTACAATCTTCAGTATCTATCATCTGGATTCTTTGTTTGGATATAAACCTGTATAGGAAAAGATGCATTGCCATGGACCTAACAAGCTTTTCTGATCTTTGTATGCTAAAGGTTGACGCGTTTCCAATGACCGTGATGTTTGGAATGTGCTCTGTATTCCTTTTTGTGGCCTCTATATTGCAGAGGAGGTTGATGAATGTAGCCGAGATCCACAAGTCAAGTAAGTCTTCTGACATTACTCACAAAATGCTTTAAAGGGAAGTAGAAATCATGTGGTACACACGCTTGATTGGATCGTAGAACTTAACTAGTGGATTCTATGATAGCATCATGCATGAATTTCTAACTGATGAACATTGCATTTGATCTGCAATTCCGTATCATGCTTGTAGATTCATTTATCACGGTTGCCTGCATTTCCATCAAACATTAGAACTGTTATATGTTCATATCTAACAGCACCATTGATCAGATCAATTATTGTGGACTGGTGATTCTAGTGTATCTCTCATTATCATTGCAGGATCACAAGAGTGGTCAGCAGAAAAGGAGATGACCTCAGAAGCTGACCCTCTAAACCCATAATAACCAAATCTCCGATGACATAAGAAAAAAGAAGAAACGCCGTTCCGTTTCTCTTTATGATTTTTCTACTTGTCTTAATATGTTCGTTGGTCATAAAGTCTTTCCACTTGTTTAGTTATATTTGGATTTTGTGCCTTCACCAGATGTAGCAAACACACCCTAATACCTCTGCACGTCAGCTTATTTGGGCTTTAGCCACTATTCTTCTTGAATCTTTCTACTTTTTTTTTTGTGCGTCAAAAACAATCTTTATAAGTCGATTTTGGCCCTAAACCATAGAAATGTAGTGTTATTTAAAAGGAAGCTCAATCTCTCTTTGCAATTCTGAATTCAGGCAATAATTGTCTCTGTTTGAATGTGGCGATAGTCAGTCATAAACTAATACACTTAAACACATGAATAAATCTATGGAACCACACGTTATTTAAGAAGTGGTGGCCATGTGAAACAACAATACACAAGCAGACATTATATAATTGCAAATGAATAATCGATTAGACCCATTTATGTACTGATACGATGCGACATTGGCCACTTCAGGCCATGTGCCCCATCTTCAGTCAGGGGTACAACCGTCATTCCACCTCCTTTGCTTCACCAATTTATAAGCTTAGCTTTTCAGGAGATCTGAGAAGCAAAGTAGACCAATCAAGATGGGAGTGATGAGTTTGAGCAAGACGATGGTGGTGGTGGTATTACAGGTGATGATATTGTTGGGACAAGAGATTGGTAAAGTGTCGTCGACTCTATACAAAGTTGGGGACTTGGACGCTTGGGGCATCCCAATTGATGCTAAAGTCTATTCCAAATGGCCCAAATCTCACTCTTTCAAGATCGGTGACTCCCTCTGTAAGTCAATATTCTAACTCTTCTTCTTCTTATAATTTCAAATCTCTCTAAAATCTAATCATTGGTTTGTTTTTGGTTGCTGCAACCAATAAAGTGTTCTTGTACCCACCAAGCGAAGACTCACTGATTCAAGTGACGCCCTCCAATTTCAAGAGCTGCAACACCAAAGACCCAATCTTGTACATGAACGACGGCAACTCTCTCTTCAACCTCACCCAAAACGGAACCCTATACTTCACAAGTGCAAACCCCGGCCACTGTACCAAGTACCAGAAGCTCCTAGTCTCCGTCGGCACCTACTCCGCCGAAGCAGAGGCCTTGTCTCCGTCTTCTGCCGCCGACGCTCCCTCTTACCAAAACGCCTTCGGGTCCATTCCTCTCTCTCAGAAATCGTCTGCTTCCTCCTCGCTCATTTCTGCTTTCTCCACTGTCGCTGCTTCGCTGGCTTGCGCTGTCGTCGGTGCAATCATGTGATGGAATTTTTGAATATCTTTATTTATTAAAGCAAACAGTCATTGCTTCTTTTTTGTTTTGTTTTTGTTATCATCTCTTAATTATTTATTCTTCTTCATTGGCTCCTATCTTTTTATATCTCGAAAATGAATTTGCCAATTTTCTAAACTATTAACAGATATGTACACACAATGACACAATCCATATAGTTCTAAATTTTGAATTAGCGTCAAATACATTTCATTCTTTCAATCTGTGATTCCTGATGCAATGCATATTTTTACATGTAACCAAAAGCTACGAGAAATGAAATAAAAGGCAAAGAAACAAAACAAAAAGTTGAGTAAATCCCAAAACTGTGGCTACGTTAAATGAAATGAAGGAATCATCAACTCAGCTTCATCCACTTCCGTTTCGCCTTCTCTATAGCTTCCTCTTTCATTCTAAGCAGTCGTTGACACGATTGGTTATATTGTGACTCTATCACATTCAGCTCCGTCTTCAGATCCTCCGACTGCTTGTTTGACACCATTGAGCATGAATCCAGAAACGAGGACAACAATGACTCTACTGCCTCGCAGCAGCAGCCGAGCCGTGACCCCTCGTTTGAGGAGACCCGATGGTAGTAGTCCGCTGATATCTCTGACTTCATTGATTCTCCAGCTTCTTCATCCTTGGACTGATATACACTGTTTGCATTAGGCAGGCTTCGATTAGCCTTCAGCTTCATTATCAGTTCATCTATCATCTCAGCTATCACAGTAACCTCATGGCTTGACAGATCAAGCTCTTCAACCATCTCCCCTGTAACTGCTCTTGCTGTGTCTGTCTTCAGATTGAAGTCAAAATCAACTTTTCTCGCTTGACCTGATATAAAATTTATACTGTCATTAAGCAATTCGAAAATATGCAAGAGAAGAGAAAAAGAAAATGGCCATAAGATATCGTGAAACAGACCAGATGAGCCCGCGATCCGCAGAGCCATTGATGCTGCCACATCATCTCTCCTCTCTCCACTCAGCTTGAATTCGGTACTTTCAGCAACCCTCTGGACTTCCATGGTCTGGAGCAATGCGCATTCTTGGCTGCTTTTAGCAGAAGAGCAGATGGAAACACTTGTATTCTTCTTATATTCAACATCCATAGGACGATATTCACACTGTGGTGGCATTGCAGGTTTGAATGTTGTGTTTGATGAAGCAGTAAGAGTGGAGTCCTTGGCGCCATCTACTGCAAGGAGTTGGTCCTTCAGGAGCTCTAGAGCAGTTGGTCTAGAAGGAGCTGGGAGAAGACACTTCTCTATGAATTGCTTAACTTGAGGATCATCAACTTTGCTGAGAGATTGAGGTTTTATACCCTGCTAATGCAACAATGGTCAAGGACGATCCCTGTGTCGAAGAGAAATGTAAGACTTATATATATCAGGTCAGACTTACCGAGGTAACCTTCTTGTATATTTGAGCCTGGTTTCTGCATTCTCTGTATGGATATTCACATGTTACCATCTCCAACATGCACATGCCAAAAGAATAGATGTCGACAAGTTCATTATATTCTTCTTCATAAAGCTCAGGCGCCATGAATTCAGGAGTGCCTGAAAAACATACTCAATATATTCAGTTCTAGAAAAGCTTATCCTAAAACCAACAAGACTTAAAGAGGTTTTAATAGTATTATTACCAATCACACTTCGAGCAGTGGGTTGCTGCATCACAGCAGCGAGCCCAAGATCTCCAATTTTGACCTTTCCGGTATTTCCATTGACAAAAATATTGTCGCACTTAAGGTCACGGTGAATTACAGGAGGGGTCTGAGAATGCAAATAGTGCAGGCCTTTAAGAATCTGCCTTGCCCAGTTCATGATGGCCTTGGGATCAACTTTGCGGTGCTTCTTGCGATAACTTTGGACCAAGAGAAATGACAATCAATGGAAAGGCAGACGTAGATATATTATAAGAGATAATGAAAAGAGAAGAAGAGAGGAGAGGAGTAAGTAGACATACAGGGTGAGACTACCAGAGGTGAAAAGCTCAGTGATCATGTTGATGGACTTGTTATGATCATCAACCCAAGAGTAGAAGAGTTTGATGATGTTATCATGTTTAAGGGAATTGAGGAGATGGACTTCGGAATATAGCCTATCAAGTTGGCCAGGCATCTGCAAGACATCTTCAATGCTCATGAGGTTCCAAGCAACTTCAATACCTTCGACTTCATCAAATGCCTTATATCTACACGCGGCGAGGTAACAACAACAACAAGAGATGAGAAAAATACTTAAAAAGCAATCAGAGTAACATAGGCACTGCAATGAAAAAGTAAAGGACGTATAAACAAACAAACATACACAGTTTTGAAGGCTCCTCTCCCGAGAACGTCATTATACTGAAGAAAGAAAGAAGAAGATTGTTATCCTAAAGTGACCTTCCAAGCCATTAACGTAGCTATTACTTATATAAATCTTATCGAGGAAAAGTCTATAGATTGACATTGTTATCCTAGAAACCATGGAAATTGCAGATAGCGTCGTACCCTAATGTAGCGACCAGTGGGATCTTTCTGGACGAAGTCAGCCTCTTCCATGGCAGATATTCTAACCTAATGATACTAATAATCCGGAAGCAGAAGAAGAAGAAGAAGAAAGGAGGGATGATGATTGGTGGTTACAGAAGGGTGAGGAGATGGAAGGAGATTGGATCGGAGAAGGCCTCACGGGCGAAGCAATAGGAGTCGATCGCCGATCGGAATCGAGATCGGGAACAGAGGAGTGTGGCGGCCATCTCCGAGATGATGACGGTGGTGAGATGGTTCTGCGTTTGTGTCAGCGTCGTGTCTCTTATTATTGTTATTGGATAGAAGAAGAAGAGCATCTCCTCCATTCATCAACCATCCACCATTGCTTTTAGACAACGACCGATGAAGAAGCTTCAATTTCGCCACCAAATTTCACAAATATCAACAAAAATCAATTTCTCTCTCTCTCTCGAAACCCTAAAAACAGATTGAGGATTTGATCTTTGTTCAACTTTTTATTTATATACAGTGTCTCCCCTTTATCCTCGTCAAGGATAACGGGCATCTATTTTCTGATTCAGTCAGTTAACTGTTATCCACCCAAAACGGTGTCGTTACGTTCCTTTTTTCTTTAAATGGGCCTTCTTTCTTTGTCTTAGTCAATGTTTTAAAGCCCATACAATCTTCTTCTTTTTTTTCCACGAGCCCATACAATCTTCTTTGATGTAATGTTACTACTATTTATCAACAGATTCTTGTGTTGTTGTTGTAACAAAAAGAAAGAAAATCAAAGTGGTAGGTATTATACTATGATAATAAATCATCATGTTTGGTGTGGTGTTGAAAGAGCTGAACAAGTGAGTACAAGACTTGAATCCTTGTGACTTGTGGCTTTGCCTGTACGATGAAGTGTGCCCATATTTGTCCTTTTCTTGTTTCCATCACTCCTTTCAATATCTTCAATCCCAATCCTCTCACCACTTGTCCTATCTCCAAGAACTCCTCTCTTTCCTCACACACCATCTCTATCTGCATTTCTCCTTCCCTGTTCAATTCCTCCACCATTATCGGACATACCACTCCTTCTTCCCCCACTTCCAACGCCCATGTTCTCTCTTTCTCCTTCACCAGCTGATAAACATCATTCACTCATCAATACTCAAACACTTGTGTACTTACTGAATGGATATATTTGATTCATTACCTTAGACTCGTATGGTTGTTTGAGTCTCTCTGCATACTTGGCGAGGCTTTGCATGAACACCATGTGTTTTATGGTCAGATCCAGCAACGTATCTATGCTACACTGTTTAAATATATATCGAAACTTATTAGAGAATGCATTTGTTAATCTATAATTTGGATGCCCTAAACTAAACTATATTATTATTCAATTTACCTTAGCTCCATTTGGAATCATCCCTCGCAACTCCTTGATACGGTCTTGTATCATCTGACGGTCCTTAGGCCTCGGCCTCCTGCTTTCTCCTGCCTTTGCTCTTTTCTTCTTCACACCTTCTTCGTGAGGCTTCTTCCAGTTCCCTCCAATACTTGATCTCTCATCATCATCAATCCACAAACTCCGACTTGTTACTGTCTCCTCCTGAGGGAACAAGCTTGAGCTATGCGCCGATGATGTATCAAGCTTCCGTCTTTTGCTCTGGTTCACACCAGAGTACTCTTGCACGTTCGTGAGAGAACTACTACAAGTGTTGTTGCTAAGACTGCTGCTTATGAGCTCTGAGAAGAGTCCTTTAGGTGGCAAAGCCATTGTAGGCGTTTGAGAATTCATCCCCAAAATGTCGAAAAGATCCTTGTCAACTCCTTGGATCACCATGGAAGAGCAGTTCTGTTCTGGTGGATCAGCGAGCAGCTGGTATAGATCGTCCAGAGAGTAAGACTGGAGAATGTCGAACCCATAATCATCTCCATTGGTCAGATCTTGGTTGGAAGAAGCTGCTTCAGAGGAGATCATCTCAGGGCTGAGCAAAGAAGGAGGATTGTCCTCAGCGAAGATGTCATCAAAGCTAAATCCTTGAAAAGATTCAGCTGGGAAAATCTCACAATCTCCCAGTGACTCAAACAGAGTATCGAGATCACCGGAATCATGTGGCTTTAAACACGTCTCCTGGAGAGCTCTTGTTGTTTGTTCCAATATCTCTGTGCTCTCAAGAATCTAAAGATTGATAGTAAGTAATTAGACCATGACTTCCACAACAAGAAAACATTGTTATATAATTATATATGCAAACCTTTTGAGTAGATCCTAGCTGAACAACGCCGCTGGATCCTAGTGGAATGATTGCGATAGTCTGTGTATAAGTAAACTGCCGTATAAGAATCTGATTCAAAATGGATATATGAATCCTTAAACTTGGAGAGAAGACAAAATATAAATTACCTTAAAGCCACAGAGAAACTGATTCTGAAACTCATGTTCCCACTGCAAAACAATCAAACGCACGAATATCAAATCTTTTTTCTTCTTCATCATGAAATGTTCTATGCAGTCACTATATTTCGACATACATTATAGCTCACAGATGAGAAAAATCAAACACCAAGAAAAAGAAGTGAACAAACCTGAAACAATGTGTCTGAGAACAGCCATTGATGGTTTCCGGATGAAGCTACTTCTCCCACAATTCTAATTTCATCAAAAGAAAAGTATATTGAAGATATATAAACACAAACACAGAGACAGATATATAAAAGATTTGAGTGAAGTGTAAAAGCATACCCTTGGCCTAAGATAGGAGCCTGGAGAACCATATCATCAACTAGTGCGACTGATTGTTCATCATTGTATGCTTCTTCAAATCTCAATATCCTGATGGAATTCAACAAAACTAAATTACATTTATGGACACCAAAGTAGGGAAGCCACATATAAAACCAGAGGATATGCAATTCAGTCTTTTGCCTAAATCAACGGAAAACAAAACTAGTTTTATGCAAATATTATCCAAGACAGGAACATGCATATAACATTCGAAAGAAAAAAGAGAGAAATTACATGGAATTGATGGGATCATAACGCCAAAACACAGCATAAGACCATCCATGGCTTAAACAGAGACTCTTCAATATATGCTTATACTCTGAACCCATATTTAGGAATCCAAGCCGGGAAGAGCCCTTTTAATTTCTGCAGGATCTCGAACTCTTAAAAAGGACAACAACTTTTGTCTTCTCCAGAAACCAAACTCCAAAGATAAAGAAAAGCTGGAAACAGAGGAAAAATGTGGGTTTTTGAGTTTTCTCTTTTTTTCTTTAATTTTCTGCAGATAGAAAAAAATACAGAGAAAATTCCTTTGAGTTTTGCTTTTTGTTCAAGCAATTAAAAAGGAGTTAAGAGCTTTGTCTCTCTATATATATAACCAAACAATAACATGAAATGTTTGTAATTCGATAAGAAGTGGAAGAGCCTTTTTGTCTGAGGAATTAAATATATTACTATTATTTATTTGATGTGATTTGTCTGCCGGTGTCCAGTCACGCTTTTGTCCCGGAAGTGACGTGAATTACACCGGCTATTGCCGGTTTAGTGAAAAAGTTTGCTTTGATTACTATATATTTATTTGTTGTCTTTTGAAAAATTTAGGACGGGAGAGGATCTTCGAGGGTATAATTTCCATAAAGGGAGATTTTATTTTGATTTTACTTTTTATCATCGATTCATTAAATACTCGATACGAATTTATGATATACTTTAATAGTATTCAATATATTTAGATATGATTAATTAACTAACATTTGATGAAAATTTCTATAGTGGAAACTGGTGCAATGGAAAAATAAAAATGAGGAGAATGTGATCCCCACAACAGAGGAAGATAAATGGTGCTGTGGAGTTTCTAGCGATCATCTTCTCCCTCGTATCCTATATCTTGAACATCATATTAAAGCTTAACATCGACCGTTTTTGGTTGGAAAATATGGTTTAGAGTTATAAAGAAAGAATGACCGCCTCTTTAGTGTATGGGCCAATGAGGTTCCCAAAATATGTGTCACCTAAATCTTGAATTCTCGGTATGATAATCTTGACTTAAGTAGTTCTCAAATCTCGATCCACTGCCTCATATAATTATATCAACAGTCTAACACCAATGTCGTCAGCAGTCACATACATTCGTAGAGTATGCATTCATATATAAGCCAGATATATACATATCATAAGAGATTTGTTATACCTATATTCATCCAAATGTTTAGTTGTGGTCTCTTGTGGTACCAACCTAAAAAAAATAAGGTTATGCTTCCGCCTTAAGTCTTGAGAGCTACTATCTTTTTTCTTTAATATAACTAAACATCTTATTATTATCAGGAAACCATGCATGTTTAATTTTAAGTTTATATAGAAGATCACAAGCAAGGAAAAATGTGAATGTTAAATAGACTTGAACATTAGTTCATGAATAGTATTAAACGTGTTTTAATTTGTTACTTTATTACTTTATTTTAGCTATTTATTTGTACATGGTGCTATTTTGTACCTATGTTTTGAGTTTTCAATGGATTATTTATATCTTAAAACTTTATACTATATAAACTCTGATATCAACCTTCGAATTTCATGATTTTACTGAATATTACTATGGAAATACGATATAAAATAGAATTTAGAGAACATCAAAGGCATATATAGCAAACGTTAGAAATACATGCCTCAATATTTGAGACCCATTTTTGTTACTCGCAAGTCGCGCAACATCTCACACCACACATTACATGCCTAAGCCTAAGTGCCACAAATACATCACCTTTAAAAAAAAAAAAAAAAAACT
>Ga0041059_1003219_pt1 | contig 11357 bp, 10 predicted proteins | sample AraColnosormetaG_FD_56232 | JGI IMG/M metagenome (GOLD analysis project Ga0041059, IMG submission 56232) | Arabidopsis roots microbial communities from North Carolina, USA - Col MF nosort | ecosystem: Host-associated > Plants > Roots > Unclassified | place: USA: North Carolina | collected... | reverse complement strand
AATATAAGATCAATAGATTTGTCATGTGTTACGATCGTATAAGTTATTAACTTTGATAATAAGATATTTTGTAAAAATTGTATTTGGCTATTTTTTTCTAGGATTTTTTTTTGTTTAAAGGATTTCATTGATAGAATGCGTTTGAATTATACAAAGCCGACAAAAAAGAAAATCGTTTAGGAGACAAAGCCGACCGGTACATATAAATCCCCAAAAACATAAGACCAAACAAAGGCAGACAAACATTACAAGCATTAGAAGAGATGAAAAATAAAATAACAACTAAAGAGGTAAAAACTAAAACCTCCAACACCACAACTCTGAAAACTCTTTCCTATAAGCAGCCGACTAATACTTCCATAGATCAGTTTGTCACTAAGGAGAGGCAATTGACAGGTGTCTAGAAGAGAGAATTAAACTGAGTTCACAAAAACCATCTCCACGGCAGAAACGAAGACGATATAACAAGAAGATGAGAGCATAGAACCTAACCACCACAACCACTTTAGAGTCAATGAACATGAAAAGACGAAGGATCAAGGAAAGTCCTTGAGATCCGAGAGGAGAAACGCCAATTAGGACCACCCATCCTTACACATGGACATTCGTAAACCCAGCCAAAGCCACCTACAGACTAAAGACAAATTACGCAACACAAAGAGAAGGACAAGAGATCGCCCCACCATAACGTCCATAACTCAACCGAAAAACCAAACGAGGTTCCAACAGAGAGCTAGTAGATGTTATTATAGGAGGCAACTAAATCAACAGCTACAAAAATCAACATAAATCTATGTCTCTTGTAAAAGGCATCATCAACATTTGTGTGTATTGATTGTTTCTAAGTAAATATAGGATTTAAACGACAATTCATCAAGACATTTTGTGATGTTGACAAACAAAAATACATCTCATCAAAATTCTTAATTAAGAACTAGGTTAGATGACACTCGTAAGATTTAGAAAATAATCATAATTCTTAGATGATTATGACTCAAACACATATGAAATGGTTAGAAATCTCTATATTGACTCTCCCATTAACTAAAGTTTACATCCTTTGACCCCGATAAAAATAATTCCTAACTCCGCCACTGAAAGTACTATTACTATTAAAGCACTCGCGCATCAAATCATTGTCACTGGATTCTCCTTCAACATTTTCACATTCAACTTTAGGTTTTTCTCCATTTTCCATGGTAACTTCAATATCATCTATGACCATGTCTTTACAATATGTGATGGCACTACATTTAAGCATTATAGCATCTTCGTTAAGTGTTGTTCCTTGAAAACCAACATATTTTACACTGCTAATTGCCACCGCTGAATCCTAACAAAACAAAATATATAAGTTTCAACAATTTATTAGTACTTTCAAAACAAAATGTATATCAAATATAACATAACTCCATTTATAAAGTATTTACCTTAGTGGCATCAAGAAGTACTTTATCAGTATATTGTTGGTCAATTATAATTGGATTTTGTACGTTAATGAGTGTGATATTCTCAAAACTTATGTTTCTTGCATAACCTTGTCCACCCTAAAAAATCCAAATCAAAATTAAATTCAAACATATTATACATGATTAGTTTATTTTAAACGAGAGAACAATTAGTATAAAATACCTGCCATGTCTTAATTCTAGCTCCATTCGTCGTTTTATTAAAAGTACACTGAGTCACGTAAACATCACTAACTGCTGCATTTTCTCCATCAGCTCCAAGACTTCCCACACTGTTCTCCAAGTTTATAAAACAAATTTTATTAGTTACGTTTTCTTTCAATGAAATCTTTCTATTTATAAATGTTTACTAATTTTGTAATCTAAGAAATTGAATTAGTATAATGAAATTACCTTATTCCATGACCAGGTCCACAATTCACTTGTGTGATGTTGATACTGGAACTTCCAGTGTTGATTGCTATGCAATCATCTCCTAAAAATTCAATGATTAAATTCATATAATTGTGTTATATATATTTGTATTAATAAAACGTGTAAATAAGTACGCACCAGTTTGAATTGTAGAGTCAAATATATTGACATTCGTCGAGTAACTTATATCAATACCATCTGTGTTGGGACTATTCTCAGGTGCCAAAATATTTATTTTCGATATTGCAACATAATGGCAATTTTTGATTGATATATGACTTTTTGGACTATCAATCGAAGTTATCCCGTTTATCGTGAGATTATTACAATTGCATATATGTAGTGCCTGCATGCAAATAAAATAAAAAATAATACTTTTGTGAGTGAATGTTTTATCGCGGGAAAAAAAATCACAAAAAATTGCGTAGTAAATTTGATAAACTCACTCTAGGCCGTTCAGAAGCTTTCAAGCTTAGCTGGAAAACAAAAAATTCATGATTTTGATATACCGATGAATAAAAGAAAACAAATTAGTAAGTAACAAACATAAAAACATATGATTAGGGTTAACTCGTGTCAACTAAGATGAGACTCAAACTTTTTGGAGTTATGGAAATCACGCAAATTTCTGAGTTTTGGCAACTCGGAATCGTGTTTTTTCTTTTGTTTTTTCTCAAGACTTATACTTTTTTCATTTGCTGTATTTTGTTATTGTCTGTTTTTCTATAGATTTTACTTTTTTCTCTGCTACTTGTATTATCTGTAATTTCTGTCGAAACTCGAAAATGGTATAAAATCTTTTACATTTTACCCCAAAAAAAAAAAAACATATGATATAACAGACTGTTACCTCCCAAAAGGAAGAACCACGACCATTTATCGTTCCTGAACCATCAATCATTAGACCAGGCACACCTGAAAAACTAATCCACGTTTGAGATTTGGGGTTGGACCATGATGTGATGTTGCTAGGTGCGACAATGATACCATCCAACTTCAAATACATAAAATAAAATACAAATTTGTTGGTGTTAACATTTCTTAGATAAATTAATTAACTATGAACATACCTGAAGTTTTATGGAGGTAGATTTACAAGGACCTTTGAACTCAATAGGTTGAAGTAAATATGTTTTTCCAGAGGGAATAAAAAGTGTATTTATGTTTTCTTCTCCACCACATGTAGCGTTCCATGCTTGTAAAAAAGCCTTTTAATATAATATCGTTAATTAAAAGTAGCAACACTATTTGAAAAAGAAATAGTAATTAATTTTAAGAAAATATTTATCAAAAATTCATATATTTTAGTGATAAAAACAAATAACTTACATTTGAATCATCGGTTTGACCATCTCCTTCAGCACCAAATTTGAGTACATTGTAAATTTGGCCGTTTACAAGACCAAAACAGATAAAATTTATCAATATGGATATACGTAGTATGGTTTCCTAAAACTCACAAGAATGAAAAAGTTAGAATTATCAAGTAGCAAACAAATACTATTTTAAAAAATATATTGATTTGATATGTACCATTGTGTAGATAAAGATGATGAAAATATATTGAATGTATAGGTATTAGGTAGTTTAGGTCTCTCTATGTATGTGTTTCCATCATGTATATATATACACAAAAATGTGCATTTACGTTCATCGAATCATATGATTATTCTTTCTCCATTCCTAGTCCTTTTTTTTGGTAAAAATTCTTCCTCCTGTCCATATACTATATAGGCAGCAATCGGGAGTATCTAATTTAGGAAGCAAATGATTTAGGCACAATTAAAGTCTCTTTTTCTAGTTTTTTTAAATCAATGAACGTAACGCAAATGATTTAGGCACAATTAAAGCAAATGATTCTAGTTTTTTTAATCAATGACTTTAATTTAGGCACAAAAATGTGCATTTACGTTTATTGAATCATGCATACTAAAGTCTTTTCTAGTTGTTGAATACATTGAAGTAGACATCTCCCTCTTATTAAGTGTTGAATACAGTGACGTTAAACAAAAAAAACATGTTCCATACAACATCGCTATAGCAATATGTTTTATTTATTACAAGATTATGATTTAGTTTCATAAAATTATACAACAAAATATCACCTAGCTAGTGACAATGTCATTATAATACAGGAAATGACATGAGACCATGCCATTGAGTGGTAACGCGGACGAATGCGGGTATATCACCGTTCTTTTGGATTGTAACCATGTCTTCCATTCATGATTATTCTTACAACATTGCGCTTTATGATTAAAAAAAAAAGTAGAAAAAGAAAAAAGAAAAAAATGGTTCAGTTTACATAGTAAAACTTGGTGAACGTGAACCGCATGGGTGTGTGATACACCAGTTTTGTCGTTGTTATACTTTTCATGTACAGTCCGTGTATTTATTTTTTCGTCTAAAATTTGTATTGATTTTAACTTATAATCATATTATGCAGTAAAATATTTCAGCTACAACATTTATGTTTTTAACCATTTTTAATATGTTTTTACTATCAATTTGTTTCGCATCATTCATTATATTTTTTTTACCTGTCTATTTCAACATATATTATATACTGTATTATCCTTTAATTCATATTTTCTGTATAATATTCATAATTTACTTTTAAAACTACTTGATTTTTTTGTTTGTTTGATCATACCGTCTGACCCGTTTACATCATTTAAATTATGGTTAGACGTTAGGGTTCAGTTTGGGTTTTTCAATTTTTTTGGATTTTTAGGCTCATATTTCATGTTAGGATATTTGTAATATTTGGGCTGGAATGGATACGGTTCAGTTTTTCATAGTTCGTTTTCGATCAGATTTTACTATTTAGATTAACTTTTATCTGGATTCGATCCGTATTCAAAATTACAAGAAAAAATATTGAAAAGTATTTGAAAATGTCCAAATTCTATAAATAAAACTCGGTAGAAAAAACAAATAAACAAATTATCTAAAATATTGGAAAGTAACTAATTTAATCACTCAAATTACTCGAAAATATATGAATTACTCAAAACTATATAATATGGATTGATGACTTTACTTAATTTTAATTTTTTTCGGATACTAACTAGTTCGAGTTTCGATTCGAATTATATATTATCCGATACCCAAAATACCTAACTCTAAGATTCATTTGGATATTTTTTTGGGGAATTTTCTAATCAACCTTCTTTGGTAGTGTTTCGATTAAGATTCGAATTCGGCATTTTTGCCTAGCCCTAATTCGAAATAATATTGGGTAGAGGCCGGTTTTAAACATGAAAACCACGTGGCCCGACTTTGATATTATCGTTTACATTCTATGATTTGACCGACTAAACCAAAAAAAGGAAAAATTGAAAAGGATGACGTCACCATCACAAAAAACAATCTTACACGGCTTTTTGTTTAAAATCCCAAGACGAAAATCATTCTCTTGTGATCGCCCATACCATCAATTATCATTTCTCTCTTCGAAGAAGAAGAAGAAGAAGAAGATATGGGTGTTGATTTGGATTTGGAATCCATCTCCGAAGCCACCTCCGGAGCCATTGGATCTCTTCTCAGCACCACCATTTTATACCCTCTTGATACCTGTAAATCCAAGTTCCAAGCCGAGATTCGTGTTCGCGGTCAGCAGAAATACAGGTTTCTCTCCTTCTTCCCTTTTTCCATTTGATTGCGACGCGATGATGATGATCTAGAATTTGAGAATTGCTTCTTTATGTCTCTGCATCACGCTTCAATTTTAGCTGTGTTCCTGCTGAATTGTTGAAATCGGTTTTAACTTTCAGTTTTTGGATTAGGTTTATGATTTCTATGTTGATCCCTTGTAGATCCTCGTCTAAATCGAAAATTTCAGTTCTCTGATCAAGGCTTCTCAATGAGCTTAAGCTTTTGAATCACTATTTTTGGTTAAGGTTTTTAGGTATTATAATGGTTCATATGTGATTGTCATTAGATAATATTGAGGTACCTAAAGCTGTTTTTGTGATGTTTACAGATATCTGTCAGATGTGTTTTGGGAAGCAATTTCATCAGGAAATGTTCTCTCCTTGTATCAAGGCCTTGGGACTAAGAATTTGCAGTCTTTTATTTCGTCCTTCATCTATTTCTATAGTTATAGCTATTTCAAGAGGTTACATTCCCAAAGGATTGGTTCTAAGTCTATTGGAACAAAGGCTAATCTCCTCATTGCTGCTGCTGCTGGTGCTTGTACCTCTGTTTTGACTCAAGTACGTTTTTTTTGTTTTTTTGCACTCAGCTCTGCTTCAAAACTATATGCTTTGCTTAACTTTAAGTTGTATGTTTTTGTAGCCTCTAGATACAGCTTCATCGAGGATGCAAACAAGCGAGTTTGGAAAATCTAAAGGGTTGTGGAAGACACTAACAGATGGTTCATGGGGAAATGCATTTGATGGCCTTGGGATTTCTCTTTTATTGACCTCGAATCCAGCAATTCAGGTACCATTTTCATTTCAAACCCCATTCATATTTATTTACTACTGTCTCAAGCTTGCGATAACGTGCTTAGCTGAAATATAAGCTTGTCTTTCTAGTATACAGTGTTTGATCAGCTGAAACAGAACCTCCTTGAAAAAGGAAAGGCAAAATCCAACAAAGATTCTTCCCCTGTAGTTCTCTCTGCCTTTATGGCGTTTGTGTTAGGTGCGGTCTCAAAAAGTGCTGCCACCGTCATCACATATCCAGCAATCAGGTATTAAGCTACCGGAGAATTACTCAAATCAATCCAGACTCTTTCGAGTAATATTGATGTATATACATTGATGTGTTTTGTAGGTGCAAGGTTATGATTCAAGCAGCAGATGACTCGAAGGAAAATGAAGCGAAGAAGCCCCGAAAAAGAATCAGGAAAACGATTCCCGGGGTAGTCTATGCTATATGGAAAAAAGAAGGGATCTTAGGCTTCTTTAAAGGCTTGCAGGCTCAGATCTTAAAGACAGTTCTGAGCTCAGCATTACTACTAATGATCAAGGAGAAAATCACTGCAACCACATGGATTCTCATTCTAGCAATAAGAACTCTGTTTGTCACAAAGGCTAGATTGAAAAGTCCATAAAAGATTACCATTCCGCAAGAGTCCCAAGGCCAAGTAAGAGCAAAGTCATTTGTTTGGCGATCAGAATCGAAAGATCAAGTATTGTAGTCTTTCTCATTTCAAGAACTATTGATTTTTTTTAGTAAAGATCTGATTGTACTAGGTCCACATAAAGCTTCTTGTTGTTGCCAGATTGAGTTTCTGGGCTTAGAGATTATTCTATGGTTATTATGTAGTTTATGTTTGTTTTCTTCAGCTGTAATAAAATTGGGGATTTATACTATTTTCCAAATTTTCATGTACTCTTCACTATAGTTTAATCTCTGCACAAACAAAGACATCATCTTCTGATTCCCATGTCACAAAGCTTTTAAAAACACCACAATCTCGCATAGAGAGAGACAGAACAAATTCTTCAGAGATAAACTAAGCAACGAAGACACAAATTCTTCAGAGAAAAACTATATTAGTAGTGTCATTACATACAGATTAAGAGATTAAGATCTATATTTGCATCGTAATGTAAGTTGATCTACTTACAACATCAACATGTAACTTGGATCAACATACTAACTAAGAGTAATAGAGTAAATTCATCACAGAATTTCAGAGGAAATTCTTCAACCTCAAGAGCTTGTTTAAAAATTTCTTAAACTTTAGCAGGTTGAATGGAGAAATCATCTTCAATTTCGATTTTTCTTGACGCAAAAACCGATGAGACAGCAGCTCAGACGCAGTACCTCTCTCCTTAGGGTTCCTTGAGAAACACTTTTGAATAAACGCCCTTGCGTCGCAAGGCAAACTCTCGGGAATCTCTGGAGGGTTACCATTAGAGAGGATATACACAAAATCCTCAGGTATAAACCCTATCCATGGCTTCTTACACACATACATCTCCAACACTAAACACCCTAATGACCACAAATCTAGGGTTTTATTGGCAACACCGTCATGTAGAGACTCCGGAGGCATGTAGTTAAGCGTTCCAACAAACGGGTATTCGATTTTCCAGTGATCAGGAACTTCTCCGACTTGTAATGAGAGTCCAAAATCAGAAATCTTCACTTCGTAAGAATCTCCACAAGGGAAGACAAGGACATTTTCTGGCTTGAGATCGCAATGAACATAACCGTGGCTATGAATCGATACCAAACCTTGGAGAATCATACGCGTGAAGTCTCTAATCATCAAGTCTGGTAACTTTCTATCCACGCAATTGTTCATGAAATCGCTTAAACTACCTTCGGATGCGTACTCGAGAAGCAACTTGTAGACTCTGTTTCCTTTATCGTCGAAACCCTCTTCCAAGTCGTTACCAAAGCATTGTATGATTCTTGGACATCCTTTGAGTTCGGAAAGAATATGAAATTCTTTAAGGAGAGAGTTTTCATCATCGGAGCTTTTTACGGCGGCGTGAAAAGAAGAGCCGTCGCTTTTTGTGTACTTGAAGAGATCAACGAAACTATAAGCACCTTCACCTAAAAACTTGACGTATTCTTCGTTTAGTTTCATCTTTGGAATGCAACAGATACAGAGTTGTGTTCTATCTAGGGTTTGTTTCTTCAAATTCGAAACGAGTTATAGAACCTGAAAGTGTGAGAGAAGAAAAAGGAAATTTTATAGAGGTTAGGGTTCTTTAAGTCGGTGACCTCGATCTCAACATTTATTTAAGTAGAAGTTTTTTATTCGTTGGATAAATATATATCCCGATTCTCTTTTGACTTTTTGTGATAAGTGTGTTAGATCTCGTCCGTTGATGTAATTCAGGCTTTTGTTTTATTTTTCCTCTTATTTTTTGGCGTTACGATGCGAACTTTTTTTTTTTTTNTTTTTGGTAAAATACGATGAAAAATATGTCCACCACATAGATAAAAGCTCCATGTAAATATCAATTGAGACCTATTTTAAATCCGGAAAAATGTCATTTAAATCACCATTTGGCCATTTGTGGTGATTTAAATCATGAACTTTGTAGTTTGTGAAGAAAATCACTAAGTATGTATTGATTTCAAATAAAAGCTGTAATTTTGGTTGATAAAGCCAAATTAGTCACAACGTTAACTGACCAAACGGAGCAATTAAACGCAATGATTTGTCCGTTAATAAGTCCGTTTAAGATGCAAACGACGTCGTCCTGCTTTTGAAACAAAAATCCCCAAATTGAATCGATCCCTAGAAATCGAAATTGAAATCAGAAATAAGAAACCCTAATCCCCAAATCTCTTCTTCTTTTCTTCTTCAAATTCACCCTAACTTGACTGATGGCTCCGCGAAAGAAGAGTAAGCCTCGTCCCAAACGAAAGAGGGATGAGGAACCAACTGTTGTCGAACCGTCTGCCCCCAAATCGACGGCTCTCGACGATGCTAGTACAAAATCGTCGGCTCTAGACGATGCTCGTAAGCAATCGACTCCCGGTGAATGTCAATCTCTTATGCTTTACAGAGGTGAGCCTGTTCCCTTAGAGCAGTGTTCGTATTTTGCTGCTGAAAAAACCTGTGATGACTGTGATGTTGCTGGTGATGAAGATTGTGATGAAATTGGATACGAAGCTGCTGGCGAGGAAGACAGTGAAGATGAAGACGGAAATCAGGATGACTTGAATAAAGAAGTTGGTGTTGGAGACAATAGGATAGTGCCTCTTGCTTGGGCTGTGGTTGAGATAGAGAATGACGACAATTGGGATTGGTTTATGAAGTTGCTATCAAGTACTTTAGGGCTTCAAGATGGAAAAGATATGGCTGTCATATCTGACAAACAATTGGTTAGTATGTGTTATTTTTGAAGATAAATTGGAATGCTATATCTTCTAACTTCTGTGTTATTTTTGTAGGGACTTGTGAAGGTTATACACAACATTCTTCTAGAAGCTGAGCATCGTCAATGTGCAAAACATATCATGGATAATTGGAAGAGAGATAGTCATAACATGGAACTTCAACGACTGTTTTGGAGGATTGCACGCAGCTACACAGCAGGCCAATATGCAAAAAATATGGAAGCACTGCAGAAGTATAATCCCGGTGCCTATACTTCTCTATTAAGCACCAATCCGATGACATGGTCTAGAGCTTTCTTTAGAGTAGGTACATGTTGCAATGATAACTTGAACAACCTCAGTGAGTCTTTTAATAGAACCATACGGCAAGCTAGGAGGAAACCCTTATTGGAAATGCTTGAAGAGATTAGGCAGCAGTGTATGGTTAGGAATGGGAAGAGACATATAATTGCTGGTAGATTAAGGACCAGATTCACTAAGAGAGCTCATATGAAGATAGAGAAAATGATAGAAGGGTCACAGTTTTGCGTAAGAAGAATGGCTAGGCACAATAAACATGAGGTAGAGTTGCATGATGAAAAATATTCTGTTGATATGGACAAGCTTACATGCGGCTGCATTAAGTGGCAGATGACTGATATTCCTTTTGTTCATGCTGCTTCAGTGATCATAGCAAAGAAGCAGAAGGTTGAAGATTATGTTAGTGAATGGTACACAACAAGAATGTGGCAGCTAACGTATGCAGATGGTATTGAGCCTGTTCAAGGTCAGATAGAATGGCTAGGATGAATAGATTAGGAGTCTTGCCACCATCATGGAGGAAAGGAAATCCTGGTAGACCACCTAACCATGCTAGGCGGAGAGGAAGGTATGAAGCTAAGACATCAACCACAACCACCAGAATGTCACTCAAGAATAGGGTCATGACATGTGGAAACTGCAAACAAGACGGGCACAATAGGTTATCTTGCTCAAACCCGACTGCTGAAGTGCAACCAAAAAGACCAAGAGGAAGACCAAGGAAGGATCAAGTTTGATACTTTCTTTATATTGTCTAATATAACGGTTGGCTGATTTTATAGCCATAAATTAATTGCATTCTCAGCTTTTCCCCCTACACTTTTTGCTCCTGAAATTTCCACCAGAAACTTTGATAATTTTTTAAATTACAGCATGTACTTTCAGATTCATCCTTAAAAATACATTTCCAATTGAACCGGTCATTAAATCGGGTTTAACCACAAATCCGCGTTTACTGTACCGCGATTGCGATTTACCCGATTAATCACCTATATATGTTAAGAAAAAGGTTGGCTGATTTTATAACCATAAACTAATTGCATTCTCAGCTTTTCCCCCCAGACTTTTTGCTCCTGAAATTTCCACCATAAACTTTGATAATTCTTTAAATTGCAACATGTACTTTCAGATTCATCCTTAAAAATACGTTTCTAATTGAACCGGTCATTAAACCGAGATTAACCACAAATCCGCGTTTATTGTACCGCTATTGTGATTTACCAGACTAATCCCACACCCGTTACGAAAACGACGTCGTTTTGTCTTTGTTTTGTAATGTGAATCTATCTATATATGTTATGTGTTGTGTTAATTGGTAAGGAAAATGACAAATCGAAATAGATAAAACTCCTAATC
>Ga0041059_1003218_pt1 | contig 11360 bp, 5 predicted proteins | sample AraColnosormetaG_FD_56232 | JGI IMG/M metagenome (GOLD analysis project Ga0041059, IMG submission 56232) | Arabidopsis roots microbial communities from North Carolina, USA - Col MF nosort | ecosystem: Host-associated > Plants > Roots > Unclassified | place: USA: North Carolina | collected 2013-09-02 | reverse complement strand
AAAAAAAAAAAAAAAAAAAAAGTTTAACTAAATAAAAAGTAACACATAGTGCATATCAAAATAGTTTTTGCGAATATTCAGCTTATAAAATAGTGCTTCAAACTGAATTTTTCCTAAGACTTTTGTTAATAAGTCCGCAAGCTTAGATGTTTTTTATTCATTTTTTTTTTAATGAAACCGTCTTGATCAACATCTCAGTAATATTCATTGATAGTCTGGCTAAACGCAAGAACCAACAGAATTGGTGATCTTATAAAATTATAACTAAACATTTCTTCCCCTCTTATAAAATAATAAACATTCTTTTTGCCCTGATAAACTAAACATTTTTTCTGTTATATATATTCTTTTTGCGGTAAGAAACGCACACAAAAAAAGGAGAGTCAAAACACGTGTCTTTAGGTTGATTGCTATTAGATTATCAAAAAACATTTATAGGTTGATTGCTAATCAAGTAATCAAAAATTGTTGCTTTGTTGGTTCTCCATGCACCATTCAATTGATTATTATTTGATAAATATCGTTTACTTTTCACACAATAACTTGATTAGGTGCCCATAAGTAGTCGACGAAATCTTGTTTAGATGTGCCGATATATACCGACAATATAGAAAATAAAATCGTCGATATTCAAAAACTAAATAAGTCAAATGATTTGATCAAAATGAATAAAATCTCTTCTTTTGGTACCGAACTTAACATGTGGTTGGTGTTGTACAAAGTAACAAACAATCGACACATAAAGCAGCTATCTACCACATTGATGTAAAGTTTGCAATTGGCACGGTTTGACTCAGAATGAGTCCAACATTATTTCGGTCTGATAACTCTGATTATATCTGTAACTTTCATTTGTTTGGAATAGTGATAATCATTTTGTTGCTCTATAAATAATGATTTTTCAAAAAGTTAAAAAATAACGATTTAAGTTTACTAGAAATAACCAAGAAATGGTCAGAAAAAAATTGTTTTGTATAACAAAATATCGGAAAGAAAACTGTAAATTTGTTGGATTATGCTTTCGTAACCCAATTATTTTTATGGATATAAAAATCATTTATTGAATGAGCCTATGAACATCAAAATGAAAAATTTCAACCCAACCAAAAAACGAAAATGATAAGACTTTTGAAAAAAGAAGGTATAACCAAAACAAAATTAGTCAAAAGGCTGATCCAAGAATCAGTTTTTCACTAAGCTTCAACAAGAATAGATTTCGGGATCCCAAAATCAGTATTTTATTGGTGATTGACCATTTTTTCATATGGAAGTGTTAACTTTGATGAAATCTCGTAAATTGATTAGAACCACAAATTTGAGTCCTGCGTAAATTGATAAGAACCACAAATCCAAATTACATCAAAAACTCGTTTTATAGTAAAGAAATCTTACAGGGTAACAACTACTACAAACTCAATAATATAATAAACAACACACTTTATTTAAATAAAAAATAAATACTCTTTTAAACTATTTTTTTTTGTCAACAGCTTTAAATTAAACTCAAAAGAGCCATTGTAGCTGCCATTTAAATTCTATAATGACTCAAAAGAAAATACATGAAAAATCAATATATACCATCGACTAATCACAACCTAGTTTAGTAACACAAGTTTTTAGACCTAAGGGTAAGAGTATATATCGTATACATATATACAAATTTTTAACTTGCAAGAAATCAAGTCACATGATCACATGAAGACTTATCAACAAACAGAGGTTAGGATTTTCGGAGATGAGAATTATTACAAACGAATCAATCAAAATGCAAAGTTGATTTTTCTATTAATCAACAAGGTTCACTTGTGTTCAAGCCAAATTTTAAACAAGCCAACTAAATTTGAGACGAGATTTTCAAATGATTTATACCAATCATATCATTGGACAATGACCGTAAATTCCGAAACTCTTGATGATCTGCTACCCCCTAAATCAAAAGAGAAAACTGATGATTCCAAGGATGAAAAGAAGCCTGCAAAATCTTTCTCATTGAGCAAAGACCAAAAATGGGTGTAACTTTCATATTTCAGGATTTGATAGAACATAATTTGTTGTCATTTTCAGGTATGAAGAATAGGTTAGTATCAGTTCAGGTTTTTAAACATTTTTAGACAAGTGAAAAGATAGTGTGTTTATTACCTTGAGAGTGTATGTATTCATGACCAAGGCCAGTTCGCATCTCGCCACGCAAAGCGACATCCTCCAAAACTACTACTACAACCATCTCCTTTTAACCCATCAAATTTGTTGGTTTTATCAGAATCAGACCCATCTAACCCGGGGCAACGAAGTTCTTGATCGCGTTTCGCTGCTTCCTCCCTGTATGATGGGTTCGAGTATCTCGGGTGTTGAATGAAAGGTACACTCTTCCACCAGAGTTGAAGTGCCTAAACAACGAAATGACGTTAAGTTGATCAACGTTTTGAGTATTTGTACTTAAAACGATTTTTGAGTAAATATAAGTCACTTACATGCCAATAGATCCATATCGCAACCTTATGAGGCATCAACCAGAAGAAAACAGCGGGATCAGACACCCGCGATAGGGGTATCCTTTTCGCCTTTAATGTCGCAGAGAAATAGTTACCGAAATGAGGATGTTGAGATGCAATGGAGACAGATAAATCATCTCCAGGTTCATTAGCTCTGATTTTCCAATTCCCAAGCATATCCTAAAAGGTTATTTAACCTCTAATCAATCACACAAAACTGATAAAACATCAATCAAAGAAGTTAATAATATCAAAGAACAACAACATACCATGAAAGGACTGACTTGTAATGATTTAGCAACCAAGTCAGATTCAGGGTCAAATACAAATGTCACTCGTTCCCCCCACGGCGTATTTGTAACCTACAAAATTCCTCTAATCAGATCAATAGATAGAGACACTAATACCAATAAAGCCAATGCACCATAAGGTTTCATTACTATGAGAGACATAAGCAAGAAACAGAGGAACAACAAAAACCTCTGATTCATATACCTGAGCAATGCATTTACTTAAGCGCTTACTTGACCCTTCCAAGTCATAGCAATAGTATAAACTCAATGGGTTTTGTTCATATCCAACGCTTGGTGGTATTGTCAATAGAAATCTGCACCACGAAAAAATTACAGATTCATCAAAACTACTTCCTCTATCACAATTACAATTTCTGAACTGATAAAGATTCATTCACCTAACAATTTCATTACAAAAACAACCAAACTACACTGTTAGAGAGCAAAACATAACCATAAAACCAAACAGAAACTAAAAAAAACACTCAATTTTGCAAATCTAACTAACTCCTGATCAACAGAATCTTTCAAATCTTGTTTGTTCCTCAAAAACATTACGCATTATAAAGTTTCAGTTCTAGGTATCAAAATCCAGATTCTTCCGATCTTGGACGAGTCAACAAACTTACATTGGCCCGGTGGTACGAGAAACACGGCGAGCTTCGTCGGCGGAGAAATGATCCGGCGGTGTGTTAATAGCTTTGTCGAGGTCAAAGAGTGCGTAACGAACGGAATAACGGAAAGAGTGGCGGACAGGACGGAGACGGTCGTGCCAGACTGTGCCTTCGTAGAAAGAGACATTAGGATCGACGGCGGCGCGTGAAGGAAGGAGACGGTGGAGAAGGAAGCGAAACGGGAGGAGAAGAGAGAAGAAGATGGAAGTGATTGAAGTGTAGATGATTGAACAGAGGAGAAAGAGCAATTCCATATCTCTACCTCTGTCTCTCTATCTCTATCTGATCTTTTTCAAAAATCAGAGATTGACATTGATGACCCTTCAAATGCAGAGGTTTGGTATATTTATGATTTAATGCCACGTTTAACGATAAGTATTAATTTAACGAGTAATTTACTTTTATTATTTTTGAATCTAATAATGCCGTTTTAAAATGCTATAAGTTAGTATTAATTTAGAATTTGTCTCATAGAGGCCATTGTTATCTTCAGTGACAGTATATTATTGTGTTGTGTGGACCCAAAAGCCAAAAAGGATTGTTTTATTTAATGTTGCAACCAGTTATTATCATAGGGTATTTATCGTATAATCGTGGCTGTTGCGTGGACGTTACTAAACCACTGTATATAATATGTATTTGCATATGGATAAATAATTAAATCATCTCTCAAATTTATAAAAATTTGCATTATGAGAATTCACAGAACTAAAACTCGTAGAATGAAAACTGCATACTAGAAAATCAGATAATAATTTTTTTAAAAAAAAATCAGATAATAAAATAAATAACTGCATACATTTGATTGGTAAATTTTTTATAATCGCATTAAAATAATATTTTACCATATATGTGTTACAAATCAGAGTATAAAATATACAAAACAATATATTGGTAGAGACTAGAGAGACTCAATGTAAATGCTTTAGTTACGTTTATATTTCGCTTATGAAAATTTGTTCTTTGTGGAGAAAAAAAAAAGTTCTTTTTTGACGAAAATTTGCTTACTGGATAATACTGATCTATTAATTACTGGGCCAAGACACTTGAGGCCCATCAACTCCTAGATCGGTGGAAACCTCAAATCTCACAGTTAACGTAATTAGGTTGGTCCAGGTGGTTAAGCAAACCCAGTGATAATCCACAAATCATATACGTACACGTGCCAATCCAGTCGTTAAGTAACACGTGTTAAATTAACATTGGTTGTTATACAATAGAGAAGCCACATGAGTTCGATGAAAACAATGTAAACATGTGGATTTGATTGCACAACAACAATACACATAATTTAATTCGATTTCGACAATTTCATTTAATTCTTCGATTTCTCCGCTTGTCACTGTTTCGTATCGCCATTTTCTGTTTGCATACACTTGTATATATTTATATTAACAGTCCAAAATTCTTCGAAATTGTCCCGAGCTTTGAGCATATAAAAAATGTCTTCGATAATCCATGGAGCTGGAGCTGCTACGACGACGTTATCGACGTTTAATTCCGTCGATTCCAAGAAACTCTTCGTTGCTCCTTCTCGCACAAATCTTTCAGGTTCGAATTTTATTTGATGATCGATCTGCATTCTCTGATTTCGATTTCTGGTGTTTTGGAGCTTCTATTGAGATGGATTTGTGAGATCTTAAAGCAGTTTCGTTGTTTGATTTTGATGCAGTGAGGAGCCAGAGATATATAGTGGCTGGATCTGATGCGAGTAAGAAGAGCTTTGGTTCTGGACTTAGAGTTCGTCACTCTCAGAAATTGATTCCAAATGCTGTTGCGGTAATGTCTTTGTCTCCGATTTTGTGATTTTTATGGTTTCTCCTTCTAATCTCTAATGATGTACGTTTTTGTTTTGTAGACGAAGGAGGCGGATACGTCTGCGAGCACTGGGTTTGTTTTGCACCTTTTTAGCTTTGCAAATTCGATTTTGATTTTACTCTTTTGTGCTCATTGAAGGATTTAGACACTGCTTGAACAAATCTCTAATTGGATCTTTCATGTTCTGTTCTAAATGATTAGATTGTTTCAGTAGTTTTATTACATTTTAGTGGGGATTCAAAGTTGGATAACGATGAGGAAGTTTTTAACTATGTGCTATTGGGTGTGGTGATGTAGGATCCTAGCCAGTTCTAGAGTAGTCAAAACACTAATCTATAGTTGATAGTGATGGCAAAAGCTTAATGTGTTGCATGTCTGCTTCCAGTAATCATTCTAGTGATGCCTTTGGTTGTGCTTATGATGCCAAATGTTTAGGTTAAACCGTTAAACCATTTAGTTCATTCCCATGAACATAGTTTAACTCTCAAGAACATTTCTGGACATCATACGGCAATTGGTTAGGCTTCTGTTACATATTATGCGACTTTCCATTTAGTGAATGTTTCTGTTAGGGGTTTGTGTGTTGTCTTCATTTTCACATAAGCAATCCATGATGATGTCACCATGGCATTTTCTTTCATGTATTAGTCGTCACAAATAGCACATTTTCTTTATCTACCTTTAAACTTCCATGCTCATATTCAATATAAGTGTCATGATGATGCCTTTTTTTTGTCAAAAATACAAAGTGTGACCAATCTTCTCGTATGAATTTACAGACATGAACTATTGCTTTTCGAGGCTCTTCAGGAAGGTCTGGAAGAAGAGATGGACAGAGATCCACATGTATGTGTTATGGGTGAAGATGTTGGCCATTACGGAGGTTCCTACAAGGTAACCAAAGGCCTTGCTGATAAATTTGGTGACCTCAGGGTTCTCGACACTCCTATTTGTGAAAATGCATTCACCGGTATGGGCATTGGAGCTGCCATGACTGGTCTAAGACCCGTTATTGAAGGTATGAACATGGGTTTCCTCCTCCTCGCCTTCAACCAAATCTCCAACAACTGTGGAATGCTTCACTACACATCCGGTGGTCAGTTTACGATCCCGGTTGTCATCCGTGGACCTGGTGGAGTGGGACGCCAGCTTGGTGCTGAGCATTCACAGAGGTTAGAATCTTACTTTCAGTCCATCCCTGGGATCCAGATGGTTGCTTGCTCAACTCCTTACAACGCCAAAGGGTTGATGAAAGCCGCAATAAGAAGCGAGAACCCTGTGATTCTGTTCGAACACGTGCTGCTTTACAATCTCAAGGAGAAAATCCCGGATGAAGATTACGTCTGTAACCTTGAAGAAGCTGAGATGGTCAGACCTGGCGAGCACATTACCATCCTCACTTACTCGCGAATGAGGTACCATGTGATGCAGGCAGCAAAAACTCTGGTGAACAAAGGGTATGACCCCGAGGTTATCGACATCAGGTCACTGAAACCGTTCGACCTTCACACAATTGGAAACTCGGTGAAGAAAACACATCGGGTTTTGATCGTGGAGGAGTGTATGAGAACCGGTGGGATTGGGGCAAGTCTTACAGCTGCCATCAACGAGAACTTTCATGACTACTTAGATGCTCCGGTGATGTGTTTATCTTCTCAAGACGTTCCTACACCTTACGCTGGTACACTGGAGGAGTGGACCGTGGTTCAACCGGCTCAGATCGTGACCGCTGTCGAGCAGCTTTGCCAGTAAATTCATATTTATCCGATGAACCATTATTTATCATTTACCTCTCCATTTCCTTTCTCTGTAGCTTAGTTCTTAAAGAATTTGTCTAAGATGGTTTGTTTTTGTTAAAGTTTGTCTCCTTTGTTGTGTCTTTTAATATGGTTTGTAACTCAGAATGTTTGTTTGTTAATTTTATCTCCCACTTTCTTTTATTTAGACCCTTAGAATTTTCTTTACACTTTATATGTGTTCATGGTGCTAGTTACAATAAATTTTAACCTGAGAATTTTCTTTACACTTATTATAAACACATACACAACTCATTTCCTTCTGAATCCAGACAACGACTTTATTACAATGACCCCCATGTTAAAATAAAACAAAAAAACTTTCTACGTACCAATAACCAATTTACAAAAATGAAAGTAAAAAACCCCTAGAGAAAGCTTTTGCATTCCAAAAGGGTTCTACTAAAAAGAACCGCCCAAAAAAAGAAAAACAACAGTTAACAAAAAAAATAAAAAGACAAACATTGGTTCTTGGTATCTTATATCACCACTTGGCTGATTTACATTTAGCAGCTCTTCCTGTGTCGTTTAAGAACGAACCAAAAGTCTTGATGACTTCTTCATAGGTTGGCCTTTTGTAATCCACTGCTTGCTCTACCACTTCTTCTGGCTTCGCCCATTTCCACTCCGCAAACTCTGAATCCGCTTCGTTGTTCGCTAGATTGATCTCTTTCTCGTCCTCATCGTTCCTCAGTCTCACTAAATACCTGTAGGAATTATTAAGTTTCAGAACAATGAGCCACATTCTTTGCTTTCACGAAATTAAGTAGTATCGAAGGGCTTACCATTTCTGAGCTTGACCATGCCATTCACCGCCCCAAAGACGGTTAACTTTTGCTTTTACTGCTGGTGGAAAATCATATGTCAACCAATTTGGGACCTGTTTAGACATTAAAGAACCCACATTAGTAAATATATCCTCTGATTCATATCGGTTCGCGCAAGTGTTAACTTAAATGTTAGCGACCTCAGAGACGATTTCAGCTGAAACAACACCAGTTTCTTCTTGTAACTCTCTCATGGCTGCTGACTTTGGATCCTCCCCATCTTCAATGCCTCCCTGTAATATCCTCAGTTTAGTGAGCTATTCAAACTCAGAGATAAATGCAAAGCAGAGAAAACAGTCTCTAGACTCTTTGACTACTTCGAAAATGTTGATTACTTCACCAATCTAGAAAATATTCTCTATCAAATTCTTGACCATGTTTTCATTAGAGTGGTGTTAAACATTAGTAATTTGCTACGTTTTCTCTAAACAACAAAAGTTACAACACCATGAATATTTTGAATCATTGGCTTTTTGGCCAATAAAAGGACATAGAAACAGAGAAAAAAATATCGAAAACTCGCAAAACTTTATGTCATAGTGAGTGAATAAAACACACCTGTGGCATCTGCCATGCTCCTGGAACATTCAATCTAGAAGCTACAAATACCTGTGAATGATAATCATGGTCAATAAACTGAGTACTATTATTACCAGTGGCAAATTAAAAACAGTAATTAATCAAAGAGCTTAACTAAATGATGAAAATGTTACCAGATTATCCGAGTTGATTAGACAAACACCAACATTGGGACGATAACCAGGTGGTAGATTCTCCATTTTTCTGAAACAAATCACCACTTAACCATTATTTAACAGAAGAAAAAGATAATTACAAGAATTGTTTTGGTATCATTATTGTTGGTTTACTGTTTTTAAGTACTTTGCAAAACCAAAAATGTTTTTGTTTCTTCACTCTTTGGCTTATTTATAAGCAGATGATGTAGTTTTGACAGATTCTCCTAAAAAGCAAAACCTAACTACTCTATTGTCTGAATTTGGATCGAGGAAAACAAACTAGAAACTATCATGTTCAAGTTTCTATTCACTAATCAAAGACAGAAACATCCAGAAATGTTTGCAATTCCACTCTTAAGTCTACTTTCAAATCAAAAGAATAATTTTAACTAAATAAAAGAGTCAAGAATCATAATCAGAGTTGGTCAATTCCCAGTAATCAAAAGTCAAAACACAGAATTAGATAACAAACACATAGAAACAAATCAAGAACATACAGATCTGAGAAACAAAAACGAGAAAGCATCGAAAGAAGGAACAAACCTTATTTATTTGTTATCTTTGACTTTGCAAAAAGCAAGAAACAAAAGAAAAGTTTTTAACCCAACGAAGCAGCAACGAAGAACATGTGTGTGTGTGTGTGTTTTCTTTCAAACACAAAGCACACGTATAAATCTTTTACATTAATATATATACAGAATTGGATTCGGTCTAGAACGATGACGTTTCGTAATATCAGCTCTGACTATTTGGCATCTTATTCTAACTGTTTGTATTGGGCCGGGCCCACCGACGACTTATTTTAACATAAATCCAGTTGCCACGTGTATAATATAATGTCGAGACAAACATAAATTAAAAGGTATTTTTGGTTTTTGGTGTGTGATAATTAATAGACGCTTAATTACAGTTTTTTTTGTCAACGTTTTTTTTTTGTTTTTTTATACTTATATGACCTGGTTGTAATTTTCAAATTAGTTGACAAAATTTGTTTTAACTTCTAATGTAAAATTAGTTGACTTTGAGGAGGAATAATATTAGTTCCAAATTAGAAAAACATGTATTTGCTAAAAAGAAAAGTTGTATTTGACGGAGGAAAAAGTGTGATGTCATTGACACTTTGTGATAAGGACAACAACAAAAGAATACATTAAGCAAGTTGGCAAAAAAGAAGCAATCTCTAAAGAACAAGATTTAGAAAATTATAAGGTAATGATAAAAAAAAAAAGGATGACGGCGCACGTTAATGAGATGAGGTGGAAATTAAGTTAGCACCAAGGAATGTAGGCGCACGATAGAGGAGAAAAGGTAGGGGATGGAGTCAATGAGTGGACAGAGAGACGAACGTGCGGTGGTGGGGAAGCCAGGGAGTTGACTTAATAGTGAATTAATGATTATTTTATTTTTATGTTTGTCTTTTTTTTTGTCATTATTATTTACGACAAAAAATGTATTATTATAAATTTGTCTTTGCACTCAATCACGGATCATGAATAAATCTGCCACCATCTCTCTCTGTTTTTTTTTTTATTGATCAAATGGAACCAAATTGATCAATCATGTTTCAACTTTCCCTCTAGGTAACACTACCCTAATTTATCTTTAAAAAGTAAAACTAGTTCATTCTTCCTAGAATACTAGAATCATTGTTTGGAGACCAGCGACTGATTTTCGATCAGCGACTTCTCTTTGAAGACCACCACACTTGTTAGTTTCTACATAAATGAAAACATTCATCAATGAAAATTTACCATCTTCTAGAGTTTCAAGCTTTTCCGTTGGTTATTCCTACAAAGAAATATGTGGATAATCATGTTGAATCCAATTTTAAGTGCATATGAGTGCGTAAACTATCATTGATGCGAGAGAACTTCAAAAATGATCAAGAATCCACCACTTGTGGTAAAAGAGGATTGAAATGCAACATGCAGTTTAAAACTAGTTCCGCCAAAAGATCATCATTAACGAGAAAAATTTATACTTTAAACTTGATTTCTTCCACCACATCAATATATTAGATTTTGAATCAAAGAACACATAAGTATTTACTCAGCCTAAAAACCAGACAAATCCATAAGTCTATAGTTATCACTTTAAAATTTATGGTATAAAAAGTACTCCGAGTGGGGATACTAATCCAGATTAATTCCCAGAGCTATGGCCAATAATTTATAACTGTCCAATAATGGATGTTAGCCTTGCTAGGTTATTTTTAATCGCCATTAAAACGTTTTGGGCCCTAAAAGGCCCATTAAACACATGATATATTTGTCGTTGAGGGCATGTGCTCCCCAATACGTCTTTCAAAGTTTATGTTTTTGTTCTCCTGCCCGTTTTTTGGCATGATTTGGTACTCTAGGCCATATCATATGTGACCCAACTCGTTCAGTTTTTGTTCTTTTATTGATATGAAATATTCAACAATAATCCAACTAATGAAATAAAATAAAACTATTGGTAATTATTTTCAAAAATTAAATGATTAAGTGGGAAATAAACTTTTATAAAATATCATGCGAGAGGCTTCTAAAATAATGTATTAGTCATTATGATATGTAGTATATCTAGGTACTAGCGATTGGTTCGCATTATGTACCTCAACTAGATTTTAACCCGCGGTACACCGCGGGGACAATTTATCTTTTTAAAGTTAGTATAATTTTTTTTTTGCAAATTGTATCTATCTATAATATATTTTTATTTTATAGTTTACAATTGTTATT
>Ga0041059_1003217_pt1 | contig 11360 bp, 8 predicted proteins | sample AraColnosormetaG_FD_56232 | JGI IMG/M metagenome (GOLD analysis project Ga0041059, IMG submission 56232) | Arabidopsis roots microbial communities from North Carolina, USA - Col MF nosort | ecosystem: Host-associated > Plants > Roots > Unclassified | place: USA: North Carolina | collected 2013-09-02 | reverse complement strand
TATCAAATCTGGAAATCTTCCTGATGTTCCCGAAGAATAAGGAAAATCTCCATTTATGAAAGATCTTCCATCGCCGACTCCGAGATAAATGAAAATCTTCCAAGAATATCGCGAGAGACGGTTTATCAAAGACCTATATAAAGCGCCTAATAGAATAAAGAAAAGGGGGAGAGAAAAAAGGCTCTCAACTTCAGGCTATTAAAACGCTCTGACTTTCTAAACACTTGTACGATCGAATCATCATCTTTTCAATAATAATATCAAGAACACCGTCCGCGTTAATCGAATAATTCTGTTGTTCTTTGAGAGTCTCGCAAAGATCTGCTCTTTGAAGAAACCCTAAATACAATTTCGGTTGTGTGAGTTTCGACTCTCACAATCTCCTCCTCCAAAACCTCAAGATTTCATCAATAAGAGCTTAAGATTTCAAAAAATTGTTTTACGGTTAAGCAAGCTACGAGTTTCTCGTCGAGCGCTTGTTCGTTCTTTTGATGATTGTGCAGGAAAAGAAGTATTCCACCCATACCTAAGTCCCACCCTGCTGATGCTTTTGTCTTCCTAGATAGACCTCATGCGCTAACTGCTTATACGCCAGCATGGATGATGAGAGGTCTTTCTCCGCGATATTTACTGCTACCTTTTGATCTAGCTTAAAAGAGTTCGACATTAAAAAGATAGATGAGTTTATAATGAGGAAATACAAGAGTTTAAATAGAGAAGAAGAGAAGGGGAAGAGTTAGTCTTGGAACAAGCTCCAAGATAACTCGGAAAAGGAGAAATCATAAATGAAATTTTGACCACAAAATAGACCCATGGCCTTCCAAATTCGTGGTCCTCTTAGTGGGCTTGGGCCGGATTGATAAGGGAGGATTTGGAAGTGTTACTTAGGCCTCGTTAAAAACCTACTAAGGAAAACCCAATGGGACAAAACCTTAGCAGGGAAAAATAGCACCCAAAGCAACACTTAGCCCATTACCAATCGTCTTGGAAAGATATTGCAACCATCATGGTTCATGTCCAAGTGTTTGGGTAGTCCGAAATAGCTTGGTTGAGAAGTTTGGTCTTCGAGCGAGTCATTTGTCTTCTTGGTTCGGCCAACGCTTCCTCCACTACATGCTGCTCCTCGGCTCCAAGTTGTTCCTCGGCTATAAGCTGCTCCGCTGGTTCAAGTTTCGGGTGGTGCTCGGGAATAGTCATATCATGCTCCCCCTCTTCAAAAGGATTTGCCCTTAAATCCGTTTCACCTACATCAAAAGGAAAAATTTAGGCACAACGAACAAGAAAAAGCATAAATGGACATTAGCAAAGTAGTATTTTAGAGTGGAGCATCCTTTTGCAATTGTGGTCGTCTTCCTTAAGTACTTCCAATTCCAAACTCCAAAGAGATGCGTCCTTGCTTCACTTGCTTTACTTGCTTTCATTTCGGACCAAGCTTGATCCATGTCTTCTTTTGATCCATAATCAAAAGGATTAGGGAAACCATAACTCTTCCTAATGTTTAAAATCGCATCCTTAACCGGTTTTTCATTATCTTTCACAAACACTAAAGGAAACACATTAAATGTGCGTGAGAAACCAAATAGCTCCCTATGAAAATGTTTAAACATGCTTTCACAACCTAAAACATTTGATTCCAATTCTAAATGAATTCCACTTTCATAGAATGATCCAAAAACACAAAAATCAGTTTAAAGCGAAATTTTCACACAAGGGAACACTTCATACAACTTAGGTTCATTTCGAGCTCTAATAAGATTAGATATGCTACCAAACTCAAAAACACTCAAAGAGGAATTAATTTCATGCAAGTCATTAGCTAAAAGATCTTTCGGTTTTAAAATAGTTTCAAGTGTGAGGTTTTCAAAGGTAGGAATCATGTCGCTAAACACAGGACTTGAAACTCTAAATTCCTTTACTTTTTCTAAACCAAAACGTTTTTCTTCTTGAGTAGAAACCAACACAAACCAAGTAGGCTCCTTTCTAAATAAATCAATTTCCTTATAGTGCTTTTGTTCGTATTCATTTGACTTAAGGATTGGTTCTGTAATGGAGATAGTTTGTTGCTCCAAATCGGTAACAATCGATGACAAACTCCTTTGACCTTCTTTTTGAGATCTTTCTTCAAGAACCTGCGAAAAACAAGACATACTACTCGGTTGCACCGGCTTTGAAAAGATTAGTTTTTCACAAGCTTGATTATTTCAAGCACAAAATCAGTTTTCTCATAAAGATCACAAGTATCTTTGGTAAATTCGGAAGGAAGAGCAATCTTAGCTTTTTTTGAATTAGAAGGAAGAGGATGCTTGGCTTTCTTCAGTTTGTTGTAAGCGTTGAGAATCATAAGAAGCTCATCCTTTAACTGTTCATTTGAGGATAGACTTTCCTTTCGGTTTTGCTTCATGGTCTTAACTTCTTTCACATCATTAGGTTGTTGTCTAGCTTGCTCAAAACGTCTATGATCATCACGAATATAGTAGTAACAATTTGATTCATCTTTGGTTGGTCTACTCCTCCAATTATGCTTCTCTTGGGGTCTATTTGGTTTTGCCTCTTTTTGATGCGAGATCTGCTCATATTGCTCTATTCCTTTGAGTTGGTCGTTGATCGGCTTATGTTTGGCATCAATTATTTTCTCCATTTGTAACGTGATAGCATCGATGATGGCTTGGTCATTAACACTCACTCCCGAGCTTGATTTGGATGTCACCATTCCTGCCAACAAACAACACTAAACCAGTCACTAGTTCAAGGAGAATATCAAACGTTTTTCTAAGAACAGGCAAACTAGATCGAACAAAATAAATTATCAAATCATGCTCAAAAATTCCAGAAACAATTGTATAAATTACTAGACTCGTCCTAGATTCAGATCCAATTGATTTCGCAATTTTATCCCAAGCCAGTTATTTATGAAAATTAAAGCAAGATGACAGCGAAGATGAAAAGACAGATGAGAAGATGAACGAACAAAATGAAATGAGGTGATGAAATGATGAATAGAATAAAACGAAATGATGAAGTGATGAAAGGATAGAGTACTCAACTTCAGAATGTGCTCTGATACCACTTAATATGATTTCCCTAAGATCGACACTCTTGAGGTTGAGTAGGGGATAGACTTTGCATCTAAGAGATCATGAGATCACTCAAACCAAAGGATATGGAGCGAATGGTCACACAAAGGATGCGGATGGCCTTTGATATACCTTCGATCTAGCTTAAAAGAGTTTGAGATTAAAAAGATAGATGAGTTTACAATGAGAAAATACAAGAGTTTAAATAGAGAAGAATAGAAGGGGAAGAGTTAGTATTGGAACAAACTCCAAGACAACTCGGAAAAGGAGAAATCATAATTGAAATTTTGAACACAAAATAGACCCATGGTTTTCCAAATTTGTGGTCCTCTTAGTGGGCTTGGGCCGGATTGATAAGGGGGGATTTGGAAGTGTTACTTAGGCCTCATTAAAAACCTACTAAGGAAAACCCAATGGGACAAAACCTTAGTAGGGAAAAAGAGCACCCAAAGCAACACTTAGCCCATTACCAATCGTCTTGGAAAGATATCGCAACCATCATGGTTCTTGTCCAAGTGTTTGGGTAGTCCAAAATAGCTTGGTTGAGAAGTTTGGTCTTCAAACGAGTCATTTGTCTTCTTGGTTCGGCCAAAGCTTGCTCCTCGGCTACAAGCTGCTCCGCTGGTTCAAGTTCCGGGTGGTGCTCGGGAATAGTCATATCAGGTAAGAATGTTTCCCATCACCCCATTGTTATACATTATTAGGAATGATCAATTATAAAGGTTGGATATATTTCGAGGGTGTCAATCCAGTTGGCGAGTTCCCCTTTGTTTACTCTTTAAAAAGAATAAGTTTTGGGGGAGAGAAAGAATACCAAAATAAAAGAAAATATAAAGAATGGTCAATTTATCATAGTATAGTAAATGAATAAGTCTAGAAGGTTCTTGAATATTAGCTTGTTTGATGAGACCCAGCGATGAAAGCATGGTGGATATAGTTGTGGAACTTAGGTACGGAATCTAGAATGTTGTGTAAGCTTGGAGAGAAGTACATGTTGGTTAGGATTTGAATAGAACTGCTAGGCATATGGATTTGGTTAGAATGATCATGGCAATAGGCTAGAGAATGTTGGGAGTTCTTGTGTTTTCAAACCTCTTCCACGGGTTCAGCTTTTGTGTTTTGCTTGAGGGCAAGCAAGAGCTAAGTCTGGGGAGTTGATATAACCCTATTTTTACTGTTTTAACTATGTTTTAGATATAGGATTTTGAGTCTTTTTGTTATTTCTAGAGTCTTTTCTAGTGTTTTACAGGTCTTTACATGTTTGGGATTCATTTGGAGATAATAGAGCATTCTGGAGAAAACAAAGAATTTATGCTGTAGAAGAAATCCGAATACTAAAAATCGCGTAGGTGTCGAACGACACTAATACCTGACGGCAATTCAAAGACGCAACTTATTGAAGTTTTGAAGATTTCCAAATTCGGCCCAGAACTTTCCCTTATTTCTAAAGAAGGCCCATCACGTTTTAGGTCATAGATATATAATTTTAAAGTTCATTATTTAGACCTAAGCTTGGAGAGGCTAATCTCCTTATCTCTTTTGTACTTGGGAGCAAAACCCTGTGGAGACTCGCTAGAGAAGATCTTTCTTACTCTTTCTTTTGTTATTTTCATTATTGATTTCTTATTCAGACTTTAATTTGTGTTCCTTTGATCATGTTTGAGTAGCTTTCTTGTTAGGTTTAGGGTTTCTCATTAAGGATTTAGATGATTTAGTAGATTGCCCCCTTGCTAGGTTATCTGTTAGGATTCTTTATCTTAGTTGTTCTTGTTCTTAATGCTAGTTCTAGAGTAGCTAACTAGAACTTGATTCCAGATAATAGATATACCCGCCATAAGTATCTTTTATTTGATGAGCCTGCTCTATAGGTGTGTAATAAGAATCGGCCTATTTACTAAGGTGACTTTATTGAATTCGTTTATAATGCATGATTAAGTATAAGATTTCTCGGCTTCTCTGGTTATTCTTAGCTCTAGGCATAGGGAGTTTCACGGACCGCCACCGGTTATTCCACAATAAGAGTTAGAGTTTATGAACGGTTTGATAACAACCTAGCTATCACTAGATATACTAATCATCTACCCTAAGCCTGACTATTTTTCCATCTAATTTACATCTTGATATTTATTGCTTTTCTTTGCTTCTTAATTTATAATCTACTGGTTTAGCTTAATTCGATATCCATATAGTCTATTGTGTGATTCGAGAGCTTTGTGGAATTCAACCCTGAAGTACTACAATCGATCTCTTATTTGAGAGAGTGGTCTTAAGGCAATTTGACCTACATTAGAACTGTTCGGCTTTGGGTCTTTTTTTCTTCTAAAACTCTTAAAACCGTCTTGGCTCGCAAAATACATGTTCATCTCCTTCGTGGCTCTAAAATAGCACCAAATTGTCTCTGAAACATAAGAAAACAATACCTAAAACGGGCTAAAATGCTGTGTTATCACCTGTTTGAAAACCCAAAACCAAAAACACAAAGGTACTTTAGCTACAGCATCAAAGCTTTGAGAAGTAAGAAAAAGCTTTATTACGGTTTTTGTATTCAAATATGATTAGATTTCATTTGTATGATTGTATATAAGGACTAGAATCACAACCAAATCGCGAAAGCTAAAGTAGTGTTTCCATGTTAGAAGATCCAAAACGGAAAACTCAAAGGAACTTTGGCAACACGGTCAAAGCTTTGAGAAGCAACGGAAAGGTTGGTTAGCGTTTTAAAGTCAAATATGACTAAATGTTGTGTATATGATTGAGTATAACAACTAGAACCGCAAGCGTTCCCGAAACTTAAAGTAGTGTTTCCCTGTTAGAAGATCCAAAACCAAAAGCTCATAGGCACTTCGGCAGCACCATCAAAGATTTGAGAAGCAAGAATAAGGTTGGTTAGTGTTTTTGGAGTTGAATATGACTAGATGTCTTGTGTATGATTGAGTATATGAACTAGAACCGCAACCGCATCCCATAAGCTAAAGTAGTAATTCCTGGTTACACGATCCAAAATAAAAACACATAAGGACTTCGGCTACACCATCATAGCTTTGAGAAGCAAGAAGAAGCTTGGTTGGTGTTTTGGAGTCAAAAATGACCAAAATGTCGTGTGTTTGATTGGGTATACGAAGTAGAACCGCATGTGGAACACAAAAGCTAAAAGGTCTAATACCAAAAAATCATAGAGACTTTGTTAGCGTCAAAGCTTTAAGAAGCAAGAAGAAGCTTCTTTAGCGTGTTTGGAGTCAGTTTTAACTAGATCTTGTGTGTATGATTGAGTATAAGAACTAGAACCACAACCGGATCCTGAAAGTTATAGTAATGTTTCCCTGTTAGCATTTTTGGAGTCAAATATGACTACATATCGTGTGTATGATTGAGTATGGGAACTAGAACTGCAATTGGATCCACGAAACTATAGTAGTGTTTTCCTCTTAGAAGATTCAAATCCAGAAACTCATACGGACTTCGACTACACCATCAAAGCTTCGAAAAGCAAGAAGAAGGTTGGTTAGCGTTTTTGGTGTGAAATATGACTAGATGTTGTGTGTATGATAGAGTATAAAAACTAGTAACGCAATTGGATCCCAAAAGATAAAGTAGTGTTTCATTGTTAGAAGATTCAAAACCAAAAACATCATACGGACTTTGGCTACACCATCAAAGCTTTGAGAAGCAAGGGAAAAGTTGGTTAGAGTTTTGGAGTCAAATATAAGTAGATCTTGGGAAAATGATTAAATATAAGAACTAGAACCGCAATTGGAATCTCAATGGTAATGTTGTGTTTCCCTCTTAACAGATCCAAAACCATATTATCATTGGTACTTCGGCAACACCATCAAAGCTTGAGAAGTAAGAAGAAGCTTGGTTAGTATTTTTGGATTCGAATATGACTAGATATCGTGTATTTGATTGAGTATATGAACTAGAACCGCGACCGCATCCCATAAGCTAAAGTGGTAATTCCTGATTAAAATATCTAAAGGAAAAACACGTAAGGACTTCGGCTACATCATCACAGCTTTGAGAAGTAAGAAGAAGCCTTGTTGGTGTTTTGGAGTAAAAAATGTCCAAATGTCGCGTGTATGATTGGGTATAAGAATTGTAGAACCGAATGTGGAACACAATAGCTAAATTAGTCTTTTCTTGTTAAAAGGTCTAATACCAAAAAATCATTGTGACTTGGTTAGCGTCAAAGCTTGAGAAACAAGAAAAAGCTGGGATACTGTGTTTTGTGTCAGTTATAACTAGATGTTGTGTGTATGATTGGGTATAAGAATTAGAACCGCAACCGGATCCTGAAAGATAAAGTAGTGTTTCCTTTTTAGAAGATCAAAAACCAAAACTCATAGGTATTTCGGCCGCACGATCAAAGCTTTGAAAAGCAAGAAGATGCTTTGTTAGCGTTTTTGGAGTCAAATATGACTAAACATCGTGTGTATGATTGAGTATAGGAAGTAGAACTGCAATCGGATCCACGAAACTATAGTAGTGTTTTCCTCTTAGAAGATTAATATACCTCGATTTTTACTGGTTTTAGCTATGATTTAGGTATAGTTTTTAGAGTCCTTTTGTTATTTGTAGAGTCTTTTCTAGTCTTTTTTAGATCCTTACATGTTTGAGATGCATTTGGAGATTATGGAGCATTCTAGAGCAAAACAGACAACTTAAGCTGCAGAAGCAATCCGGAGACAAAAATTGACGTAGGTGTCGATCGTCACAACCCCCAGTGTCGAGCGACACCAATACCTAAAACCAATTCAATTGCGCAACTTATTGATGTTTTGAAGATTTCCAAATTTGGCGCATAACTTTCTCCTATTTGTAAAGAAGTCCCTGCACGTTTTAGGTCATATATATATAGTTTTAAAGGTCATTGTTTAGACCTAACTCTTATTATTTATTCTGTACTTGGGAGAAAAACCTTGTGGAGACTCCCTTTAGAGAAGATCTTTCTAAACTCTATTCTCTTATTGTTTCTTACATTGATTTTTTATTCAATCAAGATTTGTTCTTCTATGATCATGCTTGAGTAGTTCTATTGTTGGGTTTAGGGATTTGGATGAATTAGTAGATCGAAAACCCTGTTAGGATAATATTTTTAGAATTCTTCATCTTAGATTGTTCTTAATGCTAGTTTTAGAGTAACTAACTAGAACTTGATTTTAGGATAATACGTATGCCCACCATAGGTATCTATTACTGGAACTATCTTAGATGAGCCTACTATTTAGATGCGTGCTAGCTTTGATTACTTAGGTGAACTTATCAAACCTGATTATAATGCTTGCTTAGTTCTAGGGATTTACAAGAGAGTTGGGATCAATACTATTAAGCATAGTAAGTTTCGCGGAACACCACCGGTTACTTTATATTAGTGATTTGTGTTCTAGAATGGTTCGTTAATAATCCTAGTTTACTGCTAGATCAACTATTCTGATATTTTCTTAGAATTTTCCTAAACCCGACGTCTTAATCATCTGAATCTACAACCAATTTTAATTGCTTTCTTGTCTTTTACTTTTACAATATTTTCTGTTTAGCTTTATTCAAAACTGTTAATCTATTGTGTGATCCGAGAACTTTGTGGAATTTGATCCCTAAGTGTTATAACAACCTCTTTATTTGAGAGAGTAGTCATTTGGGTAATTTGACTCATATTAAATTTGGCGCATTTGCCGGGGATTTTTCTTCGATTCACCATTAGATTAGGTGTAGAATTTAGTTTAAGCTTTTCTTTTCTTTTGTTACTTACGCGTTTTTATTTCTTTTTCTTCTTGTGTTTCAGAAGTTTAAAGAATTCAAACGCAACTCAAGATTCTGATAGTAATACCTGATGCTGCTGGAGTGTTACGCGACAAAGCTTGTCAGCATACAACGAAGAGGGTCAGAAAATAGATGAACAGTGAAACCTGATACCAGAAATCGTTGATGGTGTCGATCAACACCATATGGGTGTCGCTCGACACCAAGAAGAAATCAGAGCAGATGGTCGTCGGAGGACTCTTGATGACTACAACAGACCGGATCTCTTCTATTCCAATCGGTCTGCAATCCGACCACCTACATTCGAAAGAAGCGATTTTGAGATAAACCCTGCTTTCTATACACTCTTGTGAGTACCCACCCTTTTCATGGTCTAGCACAAGATCATCCTATCGATCATATTGAGCAGTTTGAAGACTTGGTTTCGAGTATTAAGGCAGAAGGTGTTTCTTCTGACTACCTTCCCTGCAAGCTCTTCCCATATTCTGGGGATGCATCTTCTTGGCTTAAGCAGTTGAAGCCTGGATCTCTGACAACTTGGAAAGAAATAAAGGTTGCTTTTCTTAACAACTTTTATAATGATGCAAGGTCCGAGGAGCTGAGAATGAAGATCTCTATCTTCTCTCAAGAAGCAGCTGAAGAATTTAAAGCCGCTTGGATCAGATTCAGAGCATTGACGTTATCAGATGGCATTGGATGCAGCTAGTCATGGGAATTTCATGTCAAGATATCCAGAAGATGCAACAATGTTGATTGACAACTTAGCTTCCAACATTAGTACCAAAAGTGTTGACATTGCAAGGAAAACGCAAGTTCAGTATGTTGCACATGTTGACAGTTTAGCCACTTCAGAAAAGATGGATCAACAGAGATACATGAGCTTCAATCAGCAATCTACACATCAAAAACCGGTTCAGCAAACTACAAGCTTCATTCAGAATCATGCTTCTTCAACACAAGCCCACCCTCCACCCGACACCACTAAAACGATCGAATCTATGCTCGAACAGATTCTCAAAGGTCAAGAGAAGCAAACAACAGATTTTGATCACAAAACTGGTTGCATTATCCGACGATGTGAATGGGAAGATTCAAATATTGAACAATTGGATCAAGCAATTGACTACAAACAAAGAAGATGTTCGTGCTATTGACTTAAGGAGTGGAAAACAGCTAAATCTAGTGCTTCAACGAGAGCTTCCTGCAGCCAAAATTGTCAATTTGGAAGAAAATGATGTTGCAGTTTTTGCAGACTAGACACCAGTGTCGATCGACACCAGCCAACACAGACACTATAGAACCCGACAGTGTCAACCTACATCAATTGTGTGTCGATCGACACCAACCCAGTCCAGCCTTGCGAATTCTCTAAAACCCGATTTCAGCTGCAGCAAAGGTAACCAAACCCAAGGTTCCTTTTCCCAAGAGTCCTAGGAAGTCCAAACAAGAGCTTGATGATGCTAGATGCAAAGTTATGATGGATAAGCTGATTGTAGAGATGCCACTTATAGATGCTGTGAAATCTTCTCCTATGATCAGACAGTTTGTGAAGAGGATCGTTACTAAGGATATGCTTACTGAGACCGTTGTGATGACGATGTCTACACAGGTTAGCGACATTATTCAGAACAAGATTCCACAGAAACTTCCAGATCGAGGTAGCTTCGTTCTCAATTGTGGTATCCTTAACGAGAGTTTTGATCGATGCTTGTGCGATCTTGGTTCTAGTGTCAACTTGATGCCCTGTTGAGTTGCGCTCCGGCTTGGTTTGACAGATTTAGAGCCTACGCAAATCACTCTTGTTCTTGCTGATCGATCTGTTCGTAGATCCGATGGTATCATATGCGATGTCCCTGTACAAGTCGGTACTAGCTACATTCCTACAGATCTTGTGGTTTTATCTTATGAGAAAGAACCTAAAGATCCTCTAATCTTGGGAAGGCCTTTCTTAGTCACAACTGGTGCCATTATTGATGTAAGGAAGGGCATAATAGGCTTGAATGTAGGTGATCTTACAATGCAGTTTGACATCAATAAGGTGGTTAAGAAGCCTACCATCGATGGGAAGACTTTCTATTTGGATACTATCTCTTTTTTGGCTGATGAATTTCTCATGAAGATGACACTTGCTGTTCCTTTGAAGCATGCTCTGATTCCCTCAATAGACAAAGTTCCCAAAGGGTATGGTAAGCTGCTGGATAGGATTGAGCATGTAATGCAATTGGTTGCTCAAGAGGAGTTAATTGGCACATCTTCCCAAGCAGCAACAATTGGCGATTGGAGCCTAGAAAAAGCTCCTAAAGTTGATCTAAAACCACTTCCTCCAGGGCTAAGGTACGCATTTCTTGGTGAAAACTCTACTTATCATGTCATTGTTAATGCTTCTTTAAACAAGGTAGAGCTCACTTTATTGCTAAGCAAGCTGCGCAAGTATCGCAAAGCTCTTGGCTATTCTCTTGATGATATTACAGGTATCTCTCCAGACTTGTGTATGCATAGGATTCACCTCAAGGATGAGTCTAAGCCCTC
>Ga0041059_1003216_pt1 | contig 11362 bp, 8 predicted proteins | sample AraColnosormetaG_FD_56232 | JGI IMG/M metagenome (GOLD analysis project Ga0041059, IMG submission 56232) | Arabidopsis roots microbial communities from North Carolina, USA - Col MF nosort | ecosystem: Host-associated > Plants > Roots > Unclassified | place: USA: North Carolina | collected 2013-09-02 | reverse complement strand
TTATCGTACCATGTGAGAAGATTTCTATGTCTTTTTTTTTTTTGCTAAAGAAGATAGATTTTAGTTTGTTGTAATAGAAATTTAATTTATTGTAAAAATTCTATTATAATATATTTTCATTATCCGTTTCGAATTAGTACTCACAATTATATTGATAAATATATGAACATGTAAAGCCCTCGTTGTATCTTCCATATAATCAAATCTCTAGGGTTTAACGTGATGAAGAGAAGAAGCAAAGAGAGCAACTACAATATCTCATCACAACGTCGTCGATACCGTGAAATCTCCACTAGGGAAAAGTCCCGTTATATTGATATCCCTCTCGATATAACGGTGGAGATACTCAAGAAACTCCCTGCGAAGTCTCTCGTGAGGTTCCAATGCGTCTCGAAACAATGGTCAACCATTATCGGATCCCGTAGAGACTTCATTGATTCGATCGTGGCCCGTTCGATGACTCATCCGCAGCAGTGGTGGGATGTCCTTCTCATCTTCCACTACCAATCAGACAAATCTTCTTTTTTCATCTTCACTCATCCTCTAAACACTAACCAAGAATTAGTATCAATCCCTGGATTAACGGTCGACTGTTATGGCTACATTCGTGGTTTGATTTTATGTTGTTCAGATAGTTCTATTTCTGTCGCTATATACAACCCTACTACGAGGCAGTCTCTTCTCTTACCAAAGATCTAAATGCTCATAGATGATTTATTCAATCACGTTTTCGTCTTTGGGTACGATCCTGTCAAGAATAAATACAAAGTAATGTGCTTGATGATTACTAAATCGGAGGAGTTTGAGAATGCTTGTTTTGTTTTCACATTGAGAGATCCCAAGAAGCAATGGAGGAACGTCAAATGCGGTATCCAACATCACTATCCGTGGCTACCCGCAGTTTGCATCAACGGGGCTATCTATTACCGAGCCACTGAAGATCATGGTTCTACATTTTTCTTGGTGAGTTTTGATGTTAGGTCCGAGAAATTTGATCATGTGAATGCTCCGAAAGAGCTGATTGATAGCAAGGATTCGACTCTGATAAATTACCAAGGAAAGCTAGGATTCGTAAGTTATGAGAGGAGCGTGGGAATATGGGTTATGGAGGATCATAATAAACAAGGATGGTCCAAGGTTGTAGATAGCTCCATTGGAAGTGGTGAGATTGTTTTCATCAATAAGATGGTTATCTGTCATGACACGGTATATGTAGTCTTTTTTTTATCCTAAGCGAAAAGATCGTATGAGACACATTGGAATCGAAGGTACTAGTGCGGAGGAAATAAAGCGTAATCATCTTATTCATATATTGGGTGTTCCATATCATGTGGAGAATACAATGTGTTTGTATTAGTTAGAAGTTTTCAAACAATTTTTTTTATCGATATAATGGTTTCGAAACATAGGTTGTTATATATAAAAGTACTTAACCATTGAGTGATTGTCTTCTCTATATGAACTCCACCTTTTCCTTTGCAATTCACTTCCAACATTGCTTTCATATGTGCTAACGTGCACGTCAATGACACTATTGTGCGCACCCTAATCACTTTTCGCATGATATGGCTTGTTTTTAGAGGTGGAAATAATTCATATAAACCTCATCGCGTTCACACAACCTCTGTTGAAAACCAACTCCAAACACACTCCCAACGCTCGTTTTTCGTGTTGTCTATAAACCCTACCTTGTACACCAAGCGAAAACGTCCTAACTAGTTTGGCCTAATAATCAAAAGATATGACGAGATCATTCTCTCCGGTGGTGTCTCTCTTCTTATTACTACTGCAAACGATATGTTCAGCCACTGTGGAAAACGCAGCGGATTGTGCGGCGGTGGGAACGCTGATATCGTCGTGCACAGAGTTTGTGAACTACGGGTATCCGGATCCGATACCAGGGTCGAGTTGCTGCGACGCGATGACTGTGATCGGAACTTACTCTGATTCGTCGGAGAAGAGAAAGTGGCTGTGTAACTGCTTCATGGATCTCATCAATGTCTATAACTCTAACGCCACCGCCATTTCTACTTTGTCTGGCTTCTGCGGCGTCGTTTTGGGCTTCACCATCGACCCTAACACCGACTGCAACTTGTAACTCACCCTTTCTCTATATATTCCTTTATGATTTATTTAGTATCAAATTAGATTCATTTGTTTTCCTTTTTGTAGCATTCAATGAAAATTCAAGGCTCAGTGTCAGTGGATTCCAAAACGGCCTCACATATAGATAAGGTGGATTCCAAAATTTGTACTACAAAATTATGAATGCTTATCTGAAACAAATCTGTATTAAACTCTTGATAAAACCAGTAACGAAAATTACATCAGTTAGTTTTAGTTTGGTTTCAGTTCTTCTGATATCTAAAAAAAGATACCATTTGAACCATATCTAAATTGTGGGGTTTGACTCAGTTTGATTAATCTTAATTGAACACTAATCAACAAAGATAGAGAACAGAGTGGTGTTCCTTCTTTTGCAAGCAATCGAAACTTGTTAACAACAATTTACACATCCAGTGTTAATACTTATCTCTTCTGGAAAATTACCAAACTCAAACCAAAAAAAAGAAGAGAAAGAGAATCACAATCTAAACAAGAAACGAAGAATGCATCCTCGATTTCGCACTTTGGTTCCGATTCAATCGATCAGAATCGCCTCCTCCTCCTCCGTAGTAACCAGCGCTTCCAACATCCAAACTCTCTTCTTCTACCGCTGTGTAGTAGTAATACTGTCCCTGAACAGATCTCTTGTAGCCACTGGTCTCATTAGAGACCTCAACTCTCTGTTTCGGCGCACTTTGTGACCGAACTTTAGCTTTATAAGACTCAGTGTTAGCCATGTAATTCGGGTGATAACCCGAGTAGTAATAGTTATTACATCCCCAAGAATACTCGCTTCTTGACGTCGGCGTAAAAGGAGTTCTTCTTCTTGACCCACTAGAACCAACTTGAGGACTATTCTCTGTACTTCTCGGACCCAACAAAGATTGTTGTCGTTTCCTCGGAGACTCATTGTTTCTCTCTGAACGTAACGGTTTGGGATGATAATGAGGCTTCCAAGTATCCACTTCTAGGATCTTGTCTCCATTTTCGCTTTCCTCCGCCTGCCAATCTAACCGCTTAGAGCCTCCACGGTGGTCAAGAGAGCTGACTTCAGCGTTTGAAACGCAGCGCGTGTGAAGAGAACGTGGAGAAGACGAGGAAGATGGGAACAAAAGAGCGGTGGAGGAGTGGAAAGAAGCAGAGGAGTGAGAAGAACGAGAGGCTCGAGCACGAGCTTGAGATTGAAGACGAACAAGAGTCTGCATCCTTCTAAGCATATCTGCAGTTTGTTTTCTCACTATGTGTCCTCTCACTAATGCTTGAAGCTTCACTAATGCCTTTAGTGCTCGTAATGCTCTCCTCGCCTGAAAATTTTCCAAAGTAGCCAAAGCAAACCAATAAACTTCATATAGAGTCTTTAATTTATGTTCAAAAAATGAATATTTACTCCATATAGAAAGAACTTGGAGTAAAAAATTGGCTCCACCATGAATAATCAAAATTTGAGTTTGCTTGAAAGTGAATAACAAAGACAAGGCGAGTTCAATCATTTGTTGAAGACATAATCATCGTTTTGCCAACTAACATTAAAACACACAGAAAAAGAGTAGTAAAGGGATTAGTTGTTTGTGAAATTATTCTATTTAGCTTTTAGTTTCTCAACCACTTCCACTTGTACCAAAAACTAGATTTAGTAATTACAACAGAGCCCACCATTCTCATAACTATGTCTCAAAGTCAAATGTACACACACAAACACACACGAGTTCTTCTTTACACATTGGTCAAGATTCGACAACACACATAAGATCTTGGAATAATTTAACGCAAATTAGCAAAAACAAAAAAAACTCCAAGATTCACAGATAGGAATTTGAAAAAGAGTAAAAAACATGGTCAAAATGAATCTTTGTAAGTAAAGAGAAGATAAATAAGCAACTTGAAAAAGTTTTTGGGCTAAAGATTTCAACTTCAAAGTTGCTGTCCTAAAGCAAAAAAGAACCCATCTGTAAAATACTAATTAGTCTTGTTAATTTCAATAAAGGTTCAGAATTATAAAGCACAACATAACGTGGAACAAAAAAAAACTTGGCCCATCTGACAACTAAAATCAAATGATTCACACCAACATTAAACTAAGTTCATTTCGACATTCTGATCAGATCTTTCATCAAAATTTTGAGTGATAAACTAACAGAAGAAGATAAAAAAAAAAACTGGAACTATTGATAACCACTAAAAATAGTGTCGGCAGAGTGTACAAGTTTCAAAGAACCTTCTTCATTTCACATTTGTTTGTCTTCTTCTTCTTCTTCTATAGTCAGTTTCTTTTGGGACCAAACCCCACACAAAACAATACAAGTTTTACCCATTGTTTCCATTTTCAAAATTTGAAATTGTGAATGAGAAGAAAAAAAATCCGAATTTCAACAGTTATTGCACATTATGTAAATTGTTTTATGAAATTTTCGAACAGTTTCAAAATTCAACATTTTGAATCATTCTTGAATTAATCAGCTAAAACGTTTGAGAAATTAGTAAACTAACCAGATAACCACGAAAAGCGGATTGAATCTTCATCGCCGCGATATTCTCCTGAGCCCACCGACGGTTACTTCTTCCTATTTGAAACACCGACGAGTTTCCACCGCCACCGACGTTTCTCCCGCCGTTTCCGCTTGTTAGTCTCACGACTTCAGCTGCCGCATGAGCAGCAGTAAGAGCTGCTTCCGCCACCGCGGCTGTCGCAGCAGCCACAGCTATCGCATGTTTGTCAGCATCCAAACCATTTTGCTCAACCACCGAAGCCGACGTCACCGCCGGAGCTCTCTTGCTGGAATTTGAAGATCTGGTGGTGAAGCTCCACCTCCGTTTATCTCTCGACGAAGCAGCTTTATCAGACTTTTTTTTACTCCCGAACAGTCTCCCGAAAAAGCCCATCTTTCATCGTCGGAAAATCGTCGGCGAGGTTTTGTCGGAGAGTTCTCCGGTTGATTAACACTTTATTTAATATCTGAGATTGTTTTTTGTGTTAGAGGAAAAACAAAACATAAACTTTTGTCTATAGAGAAGCTAAATAGAGTTTAACGGCTTATATATAGATTGCAGAGTACGTTTCCACGCGCCGGCATACAGCGAGTTAGTTACACGAGATTTTAAAAGGCTTTTTTATTTTTTGCTTAGCTTGACTTTATCTAAAGGGCGTCGGTTAAAGTCAATGGGCCTGACTAATCCTACCAACCGTACCAGATCTGTGCTTTGTGGTTTTGTTCAAACCATTTAATATCAATTACGTCATTTTTTATTTTATTTAACTTTTTCTGTAATGTGAATTGTGAAGTGAATATTAGATCTTTGAATTATGTAGAAAACGTATGAAAAATAAATAATGAAGAAAAGAGAATAATTGGGAGGACGTGTCATTCTTTGAAGCCCATAATTTCACTGCAGTCTAGTGTCTGTGACTTCTGCAATTTGGCAGCTTTTTTCTTTGCTTCAATCCAATACAATGACTGCAAACTTTACAAATGTGTATGGAATATGTTTTTGAAATCAGAAATATATTTTGTGTGGATGATAGGTGTTTATCTTTTATCCAGGCCATACAAATGTTACATAGGTTGTTATTCTGGTGGCACAATTCAAATTCTTCTTGTACTTCAAATTCTATAAAGAGAAGTTGTTAATCACTAGCTAGATTAACCCCTCGATTTTGAAAGGTGTTGTTTTCTTCGTTTATTCATCTATCTATTTGTTTAGTTATCTATATTTTACTGTTCAGTAGGATGCAGTTTAGAAGTAAGTCTACGAAAAAGGAAAACAAATAGGGAACATTCGAAAATAAAGACTAGCTGTGATAACGATCGTCTATAACCACTAATAAATACTATCCTCCTCAAGTCGTATTCAGCAACAAGCACTAGAGGGGTCAGGTGCAATTTTTAGACTTTCTAGCTTTTAAACAAACATTGTTAGCTTGGCAACAATGAAAACTAACATGATTTTCCATGCATATTAAACAAGTCACTAATCTAATTTATTTCTGATGTCTAGACTTACGTACGTACATGTTTAAGAATAATTTGGTTTCAGACCGGGAATGTTTTATTCTCATAATTATCAAAGCTTTTTATTATACTAGTAGTATCTAAATTTCTAAGCAAAACTACTAGAACTTTATTATAGTAAAGCAGAAGTTAGAAGAAAAAACATAAGACTGGAATATTTCTCATTATTCTTTATTTTCCCGTTTTCCTTGATCATCTTGGAATTGACTCGTAGCTTAACTAAGCATTTATACCTGCACAACCCAAAAACAAAACAAACAAAAAAACAAAAAAACCTCAGAAACAGATATGAAATAGAGGTCTATATATCATTAAATAAACACATTACTACATTAGCCGAGTTAGCTAGAGCTGATATATGAGGTTTTATCCTACTTAATCTACTTGGAATCTTAGGCCAAGTCTTTTTGGTTTGGCCATATATTAGGCCAAGTCTAAAATGTTGGTAACTAAAACTAAATATATATTGAGATTTGTTTTATTCATCCTCATCTTGGGATAACGAGCCAAATATCAAACTTCTTGGTTAAAAGTAAATAAATCCGTACCACAATCCACAGGAGGAAGGTTACAAAGCGAAGGAAGAGAGGTGGCTGCACGGAGAGCGTTGCATAGACAATCTCTATTAGTAGATTGAAGTGCGGCGCAACACTCTGAATTTGGTCTGCCTGAACCGGGCAGCACCATGGCGGCGCATACCTGCACATTTGCTAGATCGTTGCCACATTCTTGGGCTTGAACTACCGTTTCTATAGCAGTCATGGCAAGAAAAAGGACACTGAGAACGGCTGCGAAAGACTTGAACGATGCCATTATTGCCATGGATAAGTTTGTTTCTATAGATATCTGATGTAGTTCTATGTATATGATATCATATGTTTAGATTTATCATTTATATAATGTTTTGAGTGTATATTTTGAGTGATTAATTAGATGAGTTGAGGAGACGTTTGGCATGGTCACATGGTCTAGTTAGTTCACAAGATTTACATGTGAAAGTAAATCACTCTGTTCTCTATCCACCACGCTGAGTGCAAGGTTTTTTTATTTATTTATTTTATTCTTTAGTGCAAAGCAAAAATATTTCATATACAAAATTATGTAATATATGAAATTAACTATGGTAAAAGGAGTTGACAAATTATCTCTTGTAGATAGTAGGATGGTTGGTATATTGAAGATGAAAAGTATTACTGTATTAGTGCAAGTAGATGAAGATTACATATCCGTATTTGTGGAATTTTGTATGATTTAAAATCACGTCACAAATACATTTTATTAAAATTTCAGAGAAAAAAATAGCATGTGTCTGGCTTGTTTGTGACGTGTTACCGATGTTTGTAACTGTATCAGCTTTAAATAAACGAGGCTTAAAAAAAGTCATAAGAAAAAAGGTAAAATATTGATTGATAGCGATGAGTTCCTGAAGAACAGTCTTTTTTCTTTTCCAGAATTAGTAACACTTTCCAGAAAAACCTCTTCATAAAAAGAGAAGCTTTAATCTAAGAAGAAGAAAGAACAACAACACAGTAGACACGTTAACATTGAATCCCCCTCATCAGATTCATATACCTAAGAAAGTTAGTCTTTAGTAACTCGTTCTTTACAAAGACAACATTGGAGCTAACTATCAAAATGCCTCTCATGACTTCCAAGAATATCCTCCCATGCTTTCATCAACCTCATTGCTAAAAACCCCGTTATTCCCAAAGTTGAGCGATGTATTAGAGATAATACCTTCCAGGTTTTGGCTTTGGTCTAACCCCTTGATGCCTCTGAATCTGTTGGAGGTGCTTGGTGTTTCAGCTGCTGCGGGAACATAATCTGTTCTGTTTCTTCCCATGTTGGTATTGCAATTCATCATGTTCTGACCAGAAAGTGACTGTTGTTGTTGACCGGAGCCTCCATTGCTGTTTGCCATCTGTTGCCATATTTGATGAATCATTTGTTGTTCCAATGTTTGGTTACCGCTACTACAGGAAGGTGGCTGTTGGTGGTATTGCTGGGTTGAGCCATTATAACTGGAGCTTGGCATTTGCCGCTGAGGAGATAGATGGGAAGATACACCACTTATTGATGGGCTATGCACAAAACCAGGTAACAAGGGACTAGTTCCTTGATAGCTCGGGGATGCACTCCGGTTTCTTGATGGTTCTTGCTGGATTGTGGTGTTGTTTAGGTCTGAATTCAGATGGTTTTGTTTCATGAGCATGCTCTGGTAGTTGGTAAGCGCAAAAGCGGCAGCTTGTGCAGAGCCGGGAAGAGATCCTTGACCGCTCATGTTGTTCATTGGTATGTTTATCCCGGAATTGCGCAAGGCCATTAGCTTGTTGAGACTGTTCCTATCAGGTGGAAGCCCTCGGGCAGCCGCTAGTTGCTCCATCTCCTGCATCTGAGGTTTACCAGCCTTCATTCGATATGGATAGCTCTTCAAAGCCTCTGCAAATGTTAAAAGGTAGCAAGAAAGCTTTTTATAAGCACAGCCAAGTAAAAAAAAAGCGTTTTGATGAATCTCAGGGACTCTCTGGGATTTATGTATTAACTTACCGATTGGACCCACTTTTTGGTCACGGCAAAAGTCAATCATATCTTTCATGCTGCTGACAACCTCAGAAATCTGTTTAAAGAAGATGGCAAGAGTTAAACAGTAAAAAGGAGACACGCCACCAGGAAAATGCAAGAAAGTAGGCAGAGAGATACCTGCAGACACCGAACATATCGTTTTGAGAAGCCTAAGTCATTGAGTGAATGTGACTCCAAGCTTTTTGCTAGTTGACGTCCAGCAGCCATGACCCTGGAGCAAAAGACTTGGCATCAGTACATCATATTTGTATATATTAAGCTAAAATCGCTTTGATCTTCTTTGCATCAGTGAAAAATCTTACCTAATTACCGTACAAGATGCAAGAAACAATGAAATTGAATTGATTGAGAAATATGGAAGAAAGAGAGTGAAATATTGTCTAGAATCATCAAGACTCACATGTTGCTATTAGCTTGCAAATCTTGTTGATGAATCCCATCTGATCCACTTTGATCAATTGTGCTCTGACATTTCTCTGCAACCTGAAGCAATTGGTTCACCTGCACGACCATAGGGAGCAGACATTCAAAAAATCTCAAGACCAGGGATTTCAAAAAGAGTCACAAAGATTGTAAGAACCATTAATGTTACCTGTGGAGCTACTAGGCGACGAGGAAGTAGTTCTTCATGTCGACGAGTACAGAACTCCCATGAGAGAATCTGGCAAAAGGAAAAAGGATAAGCTAAGTTACTTTAATACACATTAATGATTAAAAGTATTTGGAATCAAAAGCTCTTTAAACCACCTTCAGCTCTTGGGAGAATATAATCCGAAGATGGCCTTCGCGAACAACACGGATATGTTCGTACACACTCTCCTGAACTGCTTTTCCATACTCTAACACCATAATTCCAGATCCATATCTGCGTTCAGACGGTACACCCAGATAAAGAAGCTCGTCCAGGACACCACTTGCGAATTTGATTTCGTTAAGCCTTGGCAAGACATCAAAAGTTGCTTCTGCAGAATCCATAAGAAAAAGTTACTAAGAGAAGATGTTTTGCTACCATAAACATTTTTGAAATTTCCCTCTTCTTCATCAGGGTATAAGCAAATTGGAACTTACCAAATCCTCTTCCCGATTTAGAACCACATAGATCACACTGCCATTCATCCTGCAAATGGAAAATACAAAAAGCAAGAATAAGTAACCTATTTGTAACTACACCGTAAGATCAGCATAAAGAGTATGAAACCAAAAAAAACAAAGAGTCAGGGAAACAAACCGTGGCTGCCTGAGGAGAAACACCAAGTGCACTATGCCCCACATTATCATAATGAGAAAGACACCATCTTTTCTTTGCCCGGGGAGAAAAATACTCCGTCACAAATTTCCTCCAGTAAACAATACTGCTCTCCTACAAAATCAGCAATGACACGACTGGTATCTGTCAAGAGCTTTTTTCTAGAATACACATAAAACAAAAAATTTGACGACTACATGCACACTCACAGAAGGCCTTTGTCGCTGATGATATAGGTACTGCATCAATCTTCGAGCGCAAACGCTATTTTCATAAGGTCTTGGCCCACCGGTTAGTTGCATTTGCATTCCTTGTTGTTGCAACTGTTGCTGTTGCTGTTGGTGCTGCTGCTGCAACTGTTGCTGTTGCTGCACTTGTTGCTGCTGCTGCAGTTGAACCCGTTGCAATGGTGGGAGGGACTGGAGATATTGTTGCTGTTGCCTCAGCTTTTGTTGCTGAAGCAAGATTTGGAACTGTGGATTTTGGCCTTGTTGTTGTTGTTGCTGCTGCTGCTGCAATATATCCTGTCTCTGAAGCCACTGACGTAAAATCTGCTGCTGCAAAGCATCATCCTGCTTTGAATCTAATCTAGGTTTTTTCCGTGCTTGAGTTAAGTTGTTTGGATCCTGAAAGAACGATTCAGAAGCACGCCGAGCCATAGAAAGCGGGATTTGATTAGTTTGTGATGTAGGCAGTGATGTAGCACTAGAGCCACCTAGCTGAACACTAGGATCATGCCGTTGTACCACAGTCGACCCATCTACAACTGATGAACCAGATATGCTGATATTATTAGAAGAGAACGACATAGGAGACGCCGGTAAACGCATATATGACTCATTATTGATACTAGCACTACGCTGCAAATGAGGACCACCTCCAGAGAGCCCTGAATTAGCATCTGTGACAAGCGAACTAGCTCCTGCGCTTGGACCGGGTGTTGAAACACTCATCATAACCGGATTATGCATATCACCAGAAACCATACTGAGATTGTGATAGCCACCAGTAGGTCCACCACATCCAGGAGCAGAGTTAGATGAATTCCCATAAGAGGAAGTCAAGTGAGAGTTAATGAAGCTTTGAGATTCATCATCTCCTTGAAAGAAAATCCCAGAAGTTGAAGAAGCCATTAAAGGGTAGGTCCCAAGTGAGTCTGAAATCCAAAGTTTCTTCCTCAATGCGACACAAATGTCCCACCTTTACTACTGATACCTACAACATTATACATGTATCGATTAAAATCAGATCAATAACATTCCCTAACACATGAATCTGGTGCGTTATTAAAGATACACAGACATTGAACTTAACCACTGAAATAAAAAAAAACCAAATCAAAACCCTAATTTTAAAGTTCGTTACTTAACATAACTAACCGAGAAACTAACCAATCCCCAAAAAAAAAAAAAAAAAAAAA
>Ga0041059_1003215_pt1 | contig 11362 bp, 7 predicted proteins | sample AraColnosormetaG_FD_56232 | JGI IMG/M metagenome (GOLD analysis project Ga0041059, IMG submission 56232) | Arabidopsis roots microbial communities from North Carolina, USA - Col MF nosort | ecosystem: Host-associated > Plants > Roots > Unclassified | place: USA: North Carolina | collected 2013-09-02 | reverse complement strand
TTTTTTTTTTTTTTTTTTTTCGCCATTTAATCACTCACTTTTGACTTCATATATGTATTCTAGTAGTCGTACCCAATTGTTGTAATGGGCCTTCAAAGGCCTCTTGTAGTAATGGGCCTATTAATTTGTAAATAACCAAACCCGAAGTTTCGTCTCCTGAGTCATTTCACGACTGATGTTTTTCTTCTCCGACGCTACAATCGGTGTCTGTTTCCGAAGTTGTTCGTTCCATTAGAGCTTCAGATTTCGTCGTTTGGTAATTTCAAGTTAGAGCTACTTAATCTTTTGATCTGTCAAACCAATTTCTCAGATAAATTCACTCTAGGGTTTGTGAAGAACGATGATATGATCACATTTCACAATGCAAACGGTGCTAAGCTTATAGTAAATTAATGGTGGCTTGATGCTTAATTGAAAAGTCGGAAACTTTTTTATTCTTCTTTATTGTTTGAGATTCATTTCAATGGTTGACATGTATGCCAAGTGTTTGTTAAAATGTCTAAAAGAAAACTTCAAGTTGATCACTTTGGTAAAATTGGTTAGCTTGTTTCTGTAGAATGCATAATCTTTAGTGAAAATGTGATTGACTACTTCTGATTCTTTGAAATGTCACTGTTTCAGGCTGAAGAAAATGTTCATCAAAGTGAAATTGCCATGGGATGTTACGATTCCAGCTGAAGATATGGACACTGGCCTTATGCTTCAGAGAGCTATTGTCATTCGTCTACTCGAAGCCTTTTCTAAAGAGAAAGCAACAAAAGATCTTGGATACTTGATAACACCGACAATTCTTGAGAACATCGGTGAGGGTAAGATCAAGGAACAGACCGGCGAAATTCAGTTTCCCGTAGTTTTTAACGGAATCTGCTTCAAGATGTTTAAAGGAGAGATTGTTCATGGTGTGGTGCACAAGGTTCACAAGACTGGTGTCTTTTTGAAATCTGGCCCTTATGAAATCATTTACCTATCACACATGAAAATGCCTGGTTACGAGTTCATTCCAGGCGAGAACCCGTTTTTCATGAATCAGTACATGTCCCGGATTCAAATCGGTGCCAGAGTTCGTTTCGTCGTGTTAGATACCGAGTGGAGAGAGGCAGAGAAAGACTTCATGGCTTTGGCTAGCATCGATGGAGACAATCTTGGTCCGTTCTAAAAAGATTGTAATCTTAATTTTCACTCTATATATACATGTTATGTAAAAACGCTGTTCAATGAAAATGATCAATCTTTATTCAAATCTGTTAAACATACTAAAAGAAAAAACAAATCAATGCTTCATAATGTATATACTAATGTAAGATCAATTCAAGAGCCTCTTTCATGATCTCTTCTTCCATTTCAGGTAGCTAAAGAAGTGTCTCTCTGGAACCGGAACAGACTTCACTAACCATCCAATCGGCCACGATGCAGCTGCGATGGCAATGCAAACTCCCCATTGACCCAAGTTTAGCCTCTCTGTATCAGCAAATCTCTTGAGAAACTCAACCATCACAACTTGCAAAACCACAGTCACAACTATAATTCCAATGAAGAGTCTGTTCTTGTGTAACCCTTTAAACACATTCTTCTTCTCCAAACTCCTAGCGTTAAACTCGTTGAACACCTGACAAAGCACAAATGTATTGAAGATCAAAGTGTTCTTCACTTTCTCAGTCACGTTGAAAATCGATCTTCCTCTAAACTGAAGCACCAAGAGCACAGAGATTTGGTAAAACGCTTGAGCTAGTAGATTCCTCCACATGATGTTTGTGATCAATGGCGCCACTCTCCCTATCGGTTTCTTCTTCATAAGATCGTTTGTTGGCTTCTCTGTAGCTAAAGCCAATGCACCGAGTGTGTCCATGATCAGATTAACCCACAGTAACTGAACCGCTGTCAAAGGAACGTCTCCAGCTGAAACTGCAGCCACGAAGTTGATCACTAGAGCAGCTACATTGACAGTGAGCTGAAACTGAATAAACTTCTGAATATTGTTGTACACGCATCTTCCCCATTTCAAAACCGTTGCAACAGAAGCAAAGTTATCGTCAAGAATCACGATATCTGAGCTCTCTTTCGCTACTTCCGTACCTTGAATCCCCATAGAAAGTCCAATATCAGCTTCTTTCAACGCTGGTGCATCGTTAGTACCATCTCCAGTAACCGCCACCACATGACCTAACTCCTTGAGACATTTCACCATAAGAAGCTTATCAAAGGGTGAAGATCTCGCCATCACTTTGATTCTTTCGACTTTCTCTAATCTTTCTTCTTGAGTGTAGTTTCGAAACTTTTCTCCTTCTAACACAGCTTCACTATTCATCTCATCTTCAGGTGTCAAGATTCCACACTCAACAGCTATTGCTCTCGCCGTGAAAATGTTATCCCCGGTGATCATTTTGATGTTTACACCGGCGAATTGACAATCCTCAACAGCTTTCTTCACTCCTGGTCTACACGGATCTTTGATTCCAATGATCCCAAGTAAGCTCAACTTCTCTTCTTTCAACTTCTTGTTGTCCTCATTGTCTTCTGAATACGCAAAGGCGATGCAACGGAGAGATTTAGCTGCCATAGATTGAATAATCTTCTCAAACTGAATCTTATCATCTTCTTTCATCTCTCTCACAACTCCAGAACCATCACAGAACGTTGAACACATAGCTAGAATCTTCTCAGCAGCTCCTTTCCAATGAACAACATTGTTCTCTGTGTTTACGCCTTTCTTCTTCATCAACACACCACTTCTCTTCTTCTCTGAATTGAAACCTTCCACATGAACAACATCATGTTCTTCAATCACTTTCTCCATACCCATCTCCAGTTCCTCAACCGCCCAGCTAAGAATCGCTTTCTCCGTTGGAGAACCAGAGAACTCATACTCTGTTCCTGCTTTAGCCTTAAACACACTCCCTGTAGTGTTCATTGCAACTCCTTGATGAAACAATTCAACAACTCTCTGAGACACAGAAGAAGCTTTTCCTGATTCGAGACCGAACCAGAAATCGGTTACCTTCATCTGGTTAAGCGTCAAAGTACCGGTTTTATCGGTACAAATAACCGTTGCAGAGCCCATTGTCTCACAAGCAGAGAGCTTTCTCACCATAGCATTATCTTTCATCATTCTCTTCATTGAATACGCCAATGTCAATGTCACAGCTAATGGCAATCCTTCAGGTATCGCAACTACGATGATTGTAACCGCAGCTGCAACCATCTTAACCACAGCGTTCACTATCTCATCGCTCTTCGTAGTCTTTCCGTTATACTCACGGTTTCCGCTCTCGTCTTTCGTGGTTCCCGTGAAGTAACGAATTAACAGAACCAAAAGAACCAAGAAAGCTACAAGTAAACCAACTTTACCTATGGAAGAAGTAAGCTTATCGAGACGAGACTGCAACGGAGTTTGCTCGTTAGTGTCACGCGAGATATGACTCATCATTTGTCCCCAAGCTGTGTTCATCCCAACGGAAGTAACCGCCATTTTACCGAACCCATCAGCTATTTTAGTCCCGGAGAACAAAAATGTGTTTCCGGTTAGGCTAACCTCGACATGATCGCTTTCTCCAGTCATGCTTGATTCATCAACGTGTAACAAATGTCCTTCAACGAACACTCCATCAGCTGGAACTTGATCTCCGATGTTCAAACAAACGATATCTCCAACGACAATATCAAAGATCGAAATCTCTTGACGACGTCCGTTTCTAACAACATCGATCTTAATGTTACTACTTACTTTAGAGAGTTTATCAAACTGTCTGTTCTGTCTGAAGTTGCTGACCGCAGAGACAGCTACCACCAAGAAAACCGCTACGAATATACTTCCTCCATCGTACCATCCTTCTTTTAATCCATGCTCTTTGATACCAAACCCGAGAGAGAGCGTTGCGCAACCGAGAAGGATAAGAATCGTTAAGTCCTTGAAAGCTTCCACCACAAAATGGAAAAGACCCTTCGATGGTTGTCTTGTGTAAGTGTTGGACCCGAACGTTGAACGTCTACGTTGAATCTCATCACCTTCTTCGTTGATCCCGAGACGTGTGTTACTCTTGAGAGCTGAGACTAAGCCATTAGGACCACCAAGAGACTCAAGTTTCTCTTGGTTCTTGTTCTTGACGAGATCGTTTAAGGTTTCAGTATCAATCTTGAAGTGATCATCTCCATGATGGTGATCAAGATCAATGGCGGTGTATGAAAGAGAACGAGGGAACAAACCGGGTTTTCGGATAGCGTGTTTGGCGCAATTGAGGAGAGTTCTTGAACAGTAGAGCTTGATCAATGCTAATTGCCATTTTTTGTTTGATTTGCTTAGGGTTTTGGGAAGTTCCAGAAGAACCTCAACGCCCACCTTGTCCTTCTTCTCTGCATGATCAGATACGTTTCTCCGCATTGTTTCTGGTATTTGCTGAACCGGAATTGATAAACCGAAAATAGAACGAAAACCAAAAGTTGTAAATTTGTTGTTTTGTGAAAGCGATGGGTAAGAATGCAAAACAAGAGTTGATGTTGTGATGTCAATACAATCTGCGTTGGTTTTTTATAGTTAGTTCATTAGTCGGTCATTTTTGTAGCATCCACGAAGTTTCCTAGCAATCACAACGAAAGCCACATTCACCAAAAAAATCTAACGCTTTTAAAGCTCAATTAATATTACAAAATGAATGAATCAACAAATAAATTTAACATTATAAATCGAGGAGTATTAAAAATATTATTCAATTAAGCAAAAATAATCCAAATGAATGAATAAATGAATGAGTATCAAATATTAATCCACGAAAGAATAAGTCAACCAAAAATAAATTAAGTAGATATTTGCTTGATTTTCTCAATGATCCAAATCCCAATTGAACAGTGAAATTTCTGAGAAGCAACAGTTCGAAACAGTTTCGAGTTTTTTCAGGGAAACACGTGTCAGCTTGAGCTTTATAAGATAAACTCAAAACTCAAAAGTCTTTTGACCTGGATAAATTTTTTTTTTTTTTTAAACAGAGATGACCTGTATTTTTTTACTATAGTATATAGGATATGTATGAAGTGTGTATAGACCGTGTTTTTATTAGGTGTAATATCTAACATTCGTTATTATCAATATGAAGGAAATAAGAGAAAGTTGGCCAAGTAGTGGTATATCGATCGACATGCCTACTTTTATACATGTAAGTATAGTATATTCTTTGATTAACGATTAAGTTATTGAATTTGATAATTTTAATTTATTTCTATTAACTTCTTCAAAATACTTTATTAAACATTTAAAGAGTTTGATACGTGTGAAATTCGAATTAATCTCAGACTGTAGTAATGGCTGATCCTAACATGAAATCTATTTAATAATAAGGTGACACGTTTACTATTAAAAACCTAATTAACTCCTACATCAAGTGGAAATATTGTGGCTTGTTCATGTGTTCTAGTTTGTGGTTTCGAATACACAAGTTATTTGAAAAATCTATAAAACTTGTCCTCGTAATACTAGATATCAATCATATTACCTAGACCCTACGTTATCAATCTTGTTTATCCAAACGTTACTTTTTGGCTATATATTATTACCTACTAACAAATTACTTGGAATTGTTGTAAAGTTGTTACCAAAAAAAAAAAAAAGTTGTAAAAGTGGACAGTAACTTTTTGACGAAGTCAGGGCTTTCCACCTCGAATTATCCGAATCTGATCGTCAGGCGTAGAGAAATTTCATATGTTGTGGAAAGAATTTAAAGGTATTGCTTATTTTAGTTAATAAGCAATAATAACTTAGGAAAATGAGAACCAAAATTTCTATGGGGACTTAATGTAGCAAGTCTCAACCACTATTAATGGATTCCTCGTTGGAACCACTCATCACATTTTCGTCTACGTTATATATTTCCCGTCAAGAGAAACAAAAAAAATGGCTAGATATGACATAAGGAAGAAGACGTAAGCAACAAAGAGTCATAAGAAAGTGGAAAGATTTGGGAATAAATTGGTATATTATGGCGAAATAGGGTTATGGTTAGTTTACAATTGAGAATTGACCCAATTTTTTAACTAATTTGTGGATTACTTATAGCTGAACACATGTATTTTGCTTTTGCACTTTGTAGATGATATTTTTTGTTTTGTTTTTTAATCATCTGGTTTTCGCTTAACTTTTTTTTATCAAACTATATTTGCTGCACTTTAAAACCTATAGGCCATAAGCCCAATACAAATAAACATATTATGAAGATTCAAGAATGATGGATAGTGAAATTTAACATGTAAAATCTACCATTCAGGTTTAGTTTTAGGCTGTTGGACATTTGTGAAATCGAAAACTTGTCTTGGACATTTGTGAAATCGAAATCGAAAACTTCTTGATAAAAAAGAAGTCCCTAAAAATACATATCATAAACATTTTATGGGGCCCAAAAAATTCTGTTCTTTTTTTTTGTTTATAATTGAGACTTCCGTCGTTCATATAACTTTTCTTCGATAGTACGCTACTGCAATAACAATTATAAAAAAGAAGAAGCATATTACTATAACTTATCCAATGTGGAAGAATCTGTGGTCATTTGTTATTGACTACAAATTATATATAAGTCAATTCTTAATTCTTAACGTCCGTTGACCAAAGTCATTTTATTTGTATTGGGCTTATGTATAGTCGGTCCACTTTTGTTCTCTGAGTCTCTGACGCTGATGTTTTGTTCTTGCAATAGAAGCATGCTTTTCCATTCACACGGATAAAATTTAGCATCATAGAAAGTAAAAACTGTCAACAAGAATAGTGTTCTCTACATTACATTAGCAAAGCTAATTTGATCATTTCAAAGGTCCTTCTTCCCAGCTCATTAGCGTACACAGGTTTGCGTAAGTATCCTTAGATGTAAATCAATCCTTTGTAATTTGTATGATCTGCGATCAAAATTTTGTTAAGCTTATAAAAAAGGAACTACATCAAAATTGAAAACACTACTAACTAAAGGAACACCAACTGCTAAAAAAATCAAACTAACCAAAGCTATTTTATTTATCAACTCCATTAATCCACAACAAACAATTAATATAACCCTAAATCAAATCATTCCCCTTAACAGCTCTTCAATTCTCAAATATTCCGCTCAGATTTATACTATTCAGTCATAAAAAAGAACAAAAGATTGATCCGAAACGATAACGGAATAATACCCATATATATGCTAACGAAGGAGCCTCCTATCCTAGCCTACCAAAAGTAGAAGAAACTGAATCAAATCTAATTCCATTTTCTTAGAAAACTAACTCCGAACAAAGTTGAGAACACAATTTATTAAAAAAAAAATGAATATGTTGTTTGGTCAACATTAGTCAATGCCAGATTTTGATGATCGAAACATCAAAGTATGATGATTATGGTGTTGGCAACATTACTTATGTTTGTTCGTGTATGTCTGTATGTGATGTCAATACTTCGTATAACTAACGAGACATTTTTAAAATTTGCATGTGTGACAATGTGTTCGGTTGTACTTCGTGTAGCTGATAAACATTTTTCCAATATTAAATGGTAGCCAATTTAAACGGGAACACCAAACTCGGAATGCACGAAACACACCAAAACACCCAAATATTAAGCAACACATGCTATGGCAAATATCTTCTATGAGCTTACAACAGATTTTCTTAGTAGCAAATAATAGCTAAAATTTATGCTTATCATTCATTGATAGGCTAGCTATCTTAAACTCCAAAAGTTAAAACTAAATTAAACGAACCAAGACCAAAAACACATCAAAACCATGCAAGCAACAACTATATTTATAAGATAATATCTTTCAGATCTATCATCTGAAAGCCCACCGCAGTCCGCAATCACCACGGGCTTGTTATCCTTTGCTGTTTTAATTATGACCTCCTTCTCAATGTTCTTCATAAGATAACATCTTTCTGACCTATAATCTGAAAGCTCACCGCAGTCCGCGATCACCACAGGCTTTGAAGGCGTCCTTGTTGTCGTAGTTATGACCTCCTTCTCAATGTTCCTCATAAGATCCAATCCTTCAACAACTTTGCCGATCACAACGTGATCACCGTCCACTTGCAAGCCATAGTCCTTCATGTGGATTTGGAACTGAGATCCGTTGGAGTCGGCCATGGAGATGATACCTGGACCGTCTTCGTGGTTCAAGATAAAGTACTCGTCGTCTAATTCTTCGCTGTGGATGGGTTCGTTTTCGAAGATGATATCTCCTCCACACCACATGAGATCGGGAACAATATGGTCGAAGGTTGATCCTTTGTAGTGGATTGGTTTACCACACTTTCCGATGCCTCTCTCGCCGGTACACAGACCCCTGAAGTTCTCCGCCGTCCGTGGAGTCAAGTCAGCGAAGAGCTCTATCACGATCCGACCAGCGGGTTTGCCATCCACGGTCAAATCAAAGAAAACTTTAGGGTTAGCCATTGTCGGAGAGAAATCTAGTATTAGGGTTTCTATGGTTTAGCACAATTTTTATAACGTAAATACCATAATGGAGCAAATAGTTCTTATATATCAATAATATAGATTTTCCTTGTACAATTGCTATTTAGTTTAGGAAAACTAAATCCAACAGTTGAAGGGCTTTATAAGCCCAATAAAGAAAAAAAATCTTTAAGTAATGTTAAAAACTTAAAATTCAGAGAAACTTGCTAGTCAATAATAACAATTTCATATTGGATAATTAAAGCCCAAGTATTTGTGAATCCATCTCTTTTTATACAGTACTTTCGATCACCAAAAAAAAAGAAGTGATGAAGAATATATTCATCCAAATCATATCTCTAGTTCTTATTATTTTAGTATGGTTGAACTCAATGATATGATAGTATATATATTTAGATCACATGTAAATCTAAAACAAATTAGTGGGGAAAGAACTAGTAAAATTTATTTTACATCAATTTTGTAGTTGTAACTGAAATTGTATAAATAGCGGTTGTATAATGCTAAACCTGGTTGGGCTTGGTATATTTCAGCCCATTGGTCCATACTGGTTGGTTATAATTTGTAAATGGCTTATTCGTTGATTATATTCGGCTATTCGTCTCATAGAAGCATATATATCTCTTGGTCAAAGTCACGCACTAAAATTTGGACAAACTTCACATCGACTGAAAGAAACACACTATACATCAGATACATAGTAAGAATCCACACGCCTAAAAGAAAAATCTACTTGTTCAATTGAATATAAAAGCTTAAGATTAATTTATAATGCGATATTCCGAAAAAAGAAGAAGGATTAAACAAATTTATAAAAGATAATACAATGAAGAGTAAAAATGATTAGGATTTTTTAACCATTGATCATCATCATCCTGACAAATTCATCATAATTGACTTGGCCATCACCATCCAAATCTGCCTCTTTTATCATTTGATCAACCTCTTCATCTGTTAGCTTCTCCCCAAGATTAATCATCACATGCCTCAACTGTAATTATATATCAAAATTACAAAGATTATAGAATTACTATCTACTAATGATGTTTATTGTTAAGCATGGATCATGGCCAATGCATAAGATATCGTCCGTCGAATAGTTTTTGTAGATAAATAAATCTATGAAATTCAGAAACAAAAAGATAGGGAAAAAAGAGCAACTCTAACTAAATTGTAAAAATAAATGTAATAGATGAATACTAGTCTTTGTTGAGTTCTTATATTCCAAGAGCAAAAATGTTGAACTATATATTCGAACGAAAATGCATGATTAAGAAGAAGAAACTGGGTGTGAAAGTATAAACATATTATTTACGCTTAAGTGAGACATATGCTCTGCCCAATAAACCAATAGAATCATAAACACATTTTACTAAATGTTATCAATATTTTTAAATATTTCTTTTGACCTCGTTATCTCCAAAAAGTCATAATGCCAGCTAGCTCGAAGCCTCAAACAATTTAGCTTTTTACGACACAAGACACTTTTCAATTAATTAAGAAAAACATAATTAGCCATATCTTGTTGTCATTTTCTGCTCCAAGTTATGAATAAGACACATAAAGGATCTCTTGTAAAACTCGAAATATCGTCTAGACTTGTGATCTGATGTTTTCATTAATTCAAAAGATTCTAACCTTGATTTAGCTATCAATTTGTTGTCATTTTCTAACTAAATGCACAATTGTTGATAAAAATAAGAAAATACATAAATCTAAATTCCGAGCTTGTGTTCTACTCAACTCAAGTAAAATAAAAAATTAATACTATTTGTTTTTTGAAAAATTGGTTCATGTAACGAAACTAGACAAAATAATACTACAATCAGTTAACACATAAGTAACATACTCCTTTTTATGCTTCCAATCATTAATTAAAGGAGTATTAGTATGAATTAGAATTAAGAGAAGAAAGAGTAAATTATTTGCTTACCTCACTGGCAGAGATGTAACCATTTTGGTCTTTGTCAAACACTTTGAATGCTTCTTTCAGCTCTTCATCTGCATCAGTTTCCTATAACCACAAAAAAACAAAAAAAAAACAATCAATATATGTTAAAAACAAATATGCTTCATTGATGTAACATTTTAGAATTGAACCTGGAGTTGGTTAGCCATGAGGTTGAGAAACTCCGAAAATTCGATGGTGCCGTTGCCATCGGAGTCGATCTCAGTGATCATATCTTGAAGTTCTTGCTCGGTAGGGTTCTGATCCAATGAGCGGATCACAGTGGCAAGTTCATCAGCAGTGATGCATCCATCACCATCTTTGTCGAATAGACAAAAAGCCTCTTTGAACTCCATTATCTGTTCTTGCGTCAGTTCTTGTTGTTGTTGTTGTTGTTGTTGTTGTTGTTGTTGTTGTTGTTGTTGTTGTTGTTGTTGTTGTTGAATTTCTTCCATCCAATTAAAACTTGCTTAGTAGTCTTCTTCAGAGAGAAAAGAGAAGAGAAGAGAAGAGAAGAGAAGAGAAGAGAGAGAGCTGAAAAGCTTTGAAGTGCTTCAACTCTCATTCTGTTTTCTTATTTGTAGAAGTCTTTGCGACTTTCTTGCTTTGGACTCATTCACCTTTTTCCACTTCTTTTCATTAAAAGTTATATTGCACAAATTATTGGAAATAAAATACTGGAGTGGCATTTTCGTAAATAAAATTATTCTTTTTGCCATGCTGAAATTAAATAATAATGGCATTCCTGTAATATTATTTTTCCTAACAAAGCAAATAAAGGATATTTTAGACCAAAATATTACTCATATAACTCACATTTTTGATATATCATTCTAGTAATTAAACCTAAAATATGGGTCTCCCTAGTAAATTTCCCAATTATTTATTTGGAATTTTAATTCCAGTCACATGATTCAAAATATTATTTCCTTTAACAAAGTTTTATACGAACTTAGAGCTTTTTTTTTTTTTGAAAGGGATATTTTTAGGCTAAC
>Ga0041059_1003214_pt1 | contig 11363 bp, 8 predicted proteins | sample AraColnosormetaG_FD_56232 | JGI IMG/M metagenome (GOLD analysis project Ga0041059, IMG submission 56232) | Arabidopsis roots microbial communities from North Carolina, USA - Col MF nosort | ecosystem: Host-associated > Plants > Roots > Unclassified | place: USA: North Carolina | collected 2013-09-02 | reverse complement strand
CTATTTTACATTACACTTTACAATTGATCAAAGATTCGGAGACATGAACCGTCTAACAACCTTACTTAAATTTGTATATAAGCAGAATCAGACATAATGGTGGTGAAGGACTCAACAAATACGAATTTAAGACAGTGTTTTATTATTTCAAGGAGTGGATTTTGGGTTGCCTTCTACAATTAATAGACTTGAAATTAAATACTATGGTCTGGTGACACCAATAGCTCCTTGCTTCCGTGACGTGTAACCTAATTATCTTTGTGGTCTATAAACTAATTCAACTATTGGTTGATAAGGCCTTTGATTAAGGCTTTAGTCGCAAACTTAGTATTCTCCAGTTCCAACTTTGAATAAACAACTTACCAAATTGCCATTGTTATTCACTCAACACCTAATAGTTACAATTTCCATAAAAAAAAAAGTAAAGTACCAAAATAAGCAGAATTTTCAAAATTACTAGCATTTTTTTTTTGTTTTTTTTTTCAAGTGAATTTGATGGAGTAACGGTGCAGCCATGGAGTGCCACGTCATCGAGCTTGGTTCAGTATCTACTATTGTGTTGCCAGAAACAGAAACTGCCAAATTCTTATCTTTTGTTTTTTTCAGAGCCAAATTCTTATCTTATGAATATGATATTGGGATAAAGTTATGGGGGAATTTTGCAATTTCTGTGTATATTTCCCCTACAAAAGTCATGGTCTCATGGACTCATTAGGGCATATTTCCAATTCATACTTTTTTTTCAACATACAATTTTATTCAAACTAAAATAAATATTTTTCTATAAATATATATTTAGTTGTGTATAAATAATTATATTATCTTGTTTACTTTTTTTTAAAACGATGCTATCCGTTGCTGACCTTTTCATGAAATAAAGACAGACATGTAAGAAAAAAAAGATGAATGGCGTTTCGTTACTTTATCTACTTATTTTTAATTAGGTAGACGTTTCTTCCTCTTTAAAATCATAACTTGTCCGGATTTTAATTTTGCACACCTTAAGAAAATAAGAATAAAAATAATTGTGTATGTGTGTATAATAAGGTCTCCTGCTTCTGCACCACCCTCGATCTAAACATTCTTACCCCATTCTCTTAACCCAAATAAATCATTTTCTCTGTTCTTCTGCCATTGTCGCATGAACCTGTACAAGCTCTCTCAAGTTTCCAAAGGCTTAAAGACAGAAGAGATCCATCGGTACTTACAATCTTTCCAAAGAGTACGTTTCTTTTTTCTGGAATCATCACTCTTATTATATATTGTTGCGTGTGTCTATCTAAAGGCATCGAATTAGTAGTAGATCTGCACCGTTTTTGAGTTGCTACGCAAGAAGATGATTGTTTTCGATATACCATGTCATTTTTTAAAGGATCATAATATCACTTGTTTGTTTAATCAACCACTCCTTTGTCTTTAATTATTTAGCTTTTTTTCTTAAACAATAACGTGCTTTGGGATTAAGTGAAAACAGAGCAAAGCGTCGGAAACAGAAAGTGATTAGGTCAAGTCTTCGTAACTTCAACTTGTTAAAGAATATGATCCTTACTTTTTTGCGTCTAATCTTCTTCTTTTTTTTTTTTGGTTAGTGTAAGTTTTAAATTCAAGATCGATCATGCTAAGTATATACACAACAATTCTGTTATAATNTATATTGATCTTCATATTTTGATGATATTTNTTGTTTCTATGAAGTATCATTGATTTTATAAATCTCTAATTGGAATTAGACTTTAGTATTTACTATTTACTTATTTAGGTGAAATCTCATTAAATAAACAACGACTGGTCAAGTGAATGGTTGTTTGTCTTGTATGTTTTAGTAAAATGGAGATTGAGAAGGATGAGGACGACACAACATTGGTTGATTCTGGAGGAGACTTCGACTGCAACATATGTTTGGATCAGGTTCGAGACCCGGTCGTGACTTTATGTGGCCACCTGTTTTGTTGGCCCTGCATTCACAAGTGGACTTATGCGTCCAACAATTCAAGACAACGAGTCGATCAATACGATCATAAGAGGGAACCACCAAAATGTCCGGTATGCAAATCTGATGTCTCCGAGGCTACGCTTGTCCCGATCTACGGACGAGGACAGAAAGCTCCCCAGTCCGGTTCAAATGTACCGAGCAGACCAACTGGTCCGGTTTATGACTTAAGAGGAGTTGGTCAACGTTTAGGAGAAGGGGAGAGTCAACGTTACATGTATAGAATGCCTGATCCGGTGATGGGTGTGGTATGCGAAATGGTATACCGGAGACTATTTGGAGAGTCTTCGAGCAACATGGCACCTTACCGCGATATGAATGTCCGGTCTAGGCGACGGGCAATGCAGGCTGAGGAGTCATTAAGCAGAGTCTACTTGTTTCTACTTTGCTTCATGTTTATGTGTCTATTTCTCTTCTAATTATAATATATATGTGTATATAATATACCAATTGGAATGAGTATGCATATATGTAATAACAATTTGTATATTTTTAAGAGTCTTGAATCGTTGAAATTGTATGATGAGCATATAATAACGTCCAAAGAAAGAAACGACACCAAATGGCTTCTTCTTTATTCGATATATCATGGGATGATGTGGGAAGATGAGAGCATGGGTTAAAAAGGAGGCTTATCTTCAACTCAAATAGATTTGTGCTCCAAAAAAGCTGATAGTGGCATTCGAATGCGACGCAAATGGTGTTGCTTATGTCGGATTACAATCGTTTAAAACCAAACCAACTTTTACAAAAAAAAAGAAAAAAAAAAGTGAGAATAGGGGGCCCTAGATTTGATTGATAACGGCGAATCGAATACGACTGTTAGATAAAGAAGTAGAAACATTAATTTGCAGTACGAGTCTTTCTTTATACATTAAAAATGTTGCAAAGAAAATTGGTAAAGTGATTGGAGTGAGCTGGTTTCATTAAAAGCATAGACTAGTATGAGATGAGTTCATGGCCTTATGGGTCGGGTCCGATCGAGACAATCCCTCATTCATGGGATCGATTTTTTCTATCTGCAAAAGTTTTAATTTAATTTGCCTATTTCCACTTCTTATAGGTTTTAAAAAGTTCGAATTTCCTTGTTGGTATCTATACAGTTTTAAGTCATAAATCTCTAGACAGGAAAACAAGTTGAGACAAAAGAATAAATTGGGCTTCAAAGTAATCATCAGATAGTAAGAAAGTAAATGTAAATTTACAGTGAACTGTAAAATGAGAGACGAAGCCCTTATTTACACAAGAGGAAATGAGTATGTTTCCTACATTACAACTCCACTCGGTAGAAGCGAACCAGTTTCATCATCTGCACTCTCTCCTCCTGCATCATCCACATTTTGATCTCTCTATTTACCACCAAGTTTGTAACACGACAATAAAAAATGGATACGAGGTGCAATAATATTTACCTGAACCGGAATCTGTTCCGTCTCCTCAGCCTGCTGCGGAAAATGAAATCCGGTTGAGCAATTCTTCAATCTCTCCGGATTTTTAACCCATGCTTTTCTACCTTCACTCACTTTCACCTGGAACCTCCATGTCTACCACATCGACATATACGTTAGGTTCAAACCCGTTAAGAAAAACGCTATTTGAGTGAATCAAACACATATATACCTGAGAAAGTGGAAACGTGTCTCTCTCAATCACAGCTCCTTCGATATTTATGCCAGTGCCTTGGCATTCTGGACAGAACACCGAAAATATTTGCCAGCTCACATCGTTTGCCAACTCATTCCACTTTACACCAGTCTGACCACTATGCTTTGTGCATCTCTTTTTTCCTTTTCCACTCACCATCTTGTTCCCAAGTATTTCACTCTCACAGAAGAGAAACCAGTGTACGACACACGACACATGAAATAGATGAAACGCCCCCAGGAGGTTTCTGCTGCCACAAGCAAGATTTCCCGTCTTCATGTTTAGTATTGCTGCCGCATCTTTCCCTGGAAGCATCTTTTGTTTACAGACTTCGCATATTCTTTCAGAAAATATTCGTTGTTGCCTCCTCAGCTCCCGTCTTACCGTTCTGTTCTTCACGACTCTTTTGCTCATGAGACTATCATCATAATCAGCTATTAGATCTCTTGACGAGTTTGAATTATGACCTGAAGAAACCTCCTCAGAAGAGTCATACTGATTACACAGAGATTCACTGGTGTCCTCTGGATCCGAGAAAGACTTCTTTCTCTTCCTGCCACTGTCCTCACCATTCCCTGATTCTGACTGACTAGATGTGAGAAGACGGCCCGGATCATCAAGCAAACCCAGCCTACCCAAATTGTAGAAGTAGGAGAATGTGACAATGGCAAAGTCATGCTCCGGGATCGTAGCCTTCTCCTCATCTGAAGGACCCTCGTCTCCTAACCACTCGCACCATAGTTTATCAATCCAAGTTGTGCGTCCTTTCGTTTCAAACAACCTGGCAGCTATTCGGCCAAAACCAATGAACTTTGCTTCAACATCAAGAGTTCTCTCCTTGATCAGCACACCAGAAATTAGCAGATCATCTGCAGCGTGACTAGGTTCATCATCAGTAACTGCAGCAGGCACATTATCTCCATTTGTTTTGTTGTTATCATACTTGACAATAGCAAATCTTTCATCATCACTACAATGCTCCAACGTATCAGGAACCCCTTCACCACCAGAAACTGGAGATTTCTCTTCTTCTTCTCCAGTTGAACTATCAAAGAAAAGTACACCATCACTGAAAGGCCAAGGATTCGTTCCAAGAAGTGTGATCCTAGCACATGCCAATCTCTCCTTGTGAAGGTTTCCATTCAAGTGCCCAAGCAAGATTGTGTCGCTGTAGCAAGGAGCAAGACACAAAGTGCAGAAGAATACAAAACGTTTCCCATCCTCACGTAGCTCAATGTAAGTATGCCCTTGTAACCTCAGATTCTTCAGAGTAGTTCTTGCTAATTGCTCTTTCAAATTAATACTAGGCTTTGGTAACCCTAATTCTTTCTTCTCAGCCATTCAGAGATCCAACAGACACAAACAACTTCACGACTCAACAAACCCTAAAAGAAAACCCCCAATTCCACAATCCTAAGAAGTTTCAGAGTACAAACACAATCTTCTAAATTCTTCACCAGAAAAGATCACTTACCTAAAATAAGACTACACAAGACGCTACAGGTAATCACAGCTTCGATTGGATCTGGAAATTCAGATGCAAAGGAAAAACAAACGGAGGAACTACTAAAGGGAAGAGGAAGAGTCGAATCAACAGAGTTTACTTCCACATATTCGAGGCGTATTCGGAACAGGACTTGTAGGAGATGGTTTCATACGAACACCGGCAAAAAGGTCAACGCGAGACATGGAACGATGAAGATGGAGAGAAGAACGCGAGTCCAACGCCGCCAACATTTCCATGTATTTCACGCGGAACTCGCGAGCACAAATTTCTCTCTGAGGAATTCGAATTGACCGGAGAACGGAGAAGAAACGACGGAGACTTTGTTTTGTACAGAGCGGTGGTTTCTTGTTAAAAGAAGAAAGAACGAAAATGGTTTAACCGAAATTGAAGAAAAGCTTGTCTCCTCTTTTTACTCGTGGAAATTAATTCTTGTATTTAAAGTATTCACGGAAAGCATGTGTGTATCAATTATTAACCGTTGGATTTTAGATGGACGGTGGAGATCTACTTTTTAGTTTTATTTTTGTCGTCTAGTTTCTTTTTATTATTGGTGTGAGATTCGAATTTTCTGAAAAGAGATACCATGTCCCGCTGGGATGGATAAACTTCAACATTAGTTTATTTTGTTAAGAATTAAATGAGAAACTTATTCCTCATTATTTTATTTCGACTCCTTAGCTTTTTATATCTTTCGATATTCAACCCCTAACTTTAGTTATATTCTTCATTTGACCACACATCTTGTATTGATTGACACAGGCAACCTTGTTTTTGTTGTGTAGGCCTAAGTTCATGGCTACAGAACATAATTCTTGAAGATTAAAATGCTAATGGTGTTCACAAGGAGGAGTTTAACATTTTCTAATCTTTTTTGTTACCTTTCAAATAGAAATCTCATATACTAGGATAAGTATACATATTTCAGTAATCATATAACAAATATTTACCGCTGAAGTCATCAAACTTATATATCTGTGTTAGTGTGTGTAGTAGATAAAGCTACATATTTGCAACCTGATCATTGGCTGTTGTTGCTTGCTGTGAGAATATTGGTTCAAGTCCATCTGGTTTAGTATTCGTTTCTGGTTTAAAGAGCTAACCGAGTGGAGCTAAAACTACTAAACTAGGTTACAATTTGGGCTGAAATAGATTGTTAGGCCCAAACAGAGAAGAGCCCAGGTGAGAAATTTTAACGGCTTGTAACAGACCACAACGAGAAATGAAGCAGAGTATTGTCTTCATTTCAAGTTTCAACCTTCGTTTTGATTCTTACTATAATATCTATGACAAGAAATCTGTCTCTTAGTAAGCTCAAGGAAATACTCATTATGAAGAGACAGGAGTATAGGATCAATCCTGATAATGGTGAAGCTCATCAACGATTTGTTACCTCTTTAATAACTATGTGAAACTAAGTTCTACTACATGATTTCGTTTATTATTTTGAAATCAAAGACTAACGCAAAATGTTGAATTGTATAAAGTCAATATCTGGTGTAAATTGGAAGAAGGGTAGAGAGGGTTTGGTGGGATCAAGAATGATCTGATTCTGATGTGAACAAGATAAGATTCGAATGTTTTTAAAACCCACCTAATTAATTAGCATTCATTTATTTCATGTGAATCAGCTGTGTCATTCTCTATGGAGTATACATTTTGACTTTAACACCACTCTTTCACATTCTATTATCGTCTAATTATACAACGTATACGGAACAATGAAAATCTACCAAAATGACGAATCGTTTCTGCAATTTTTTGTAGTATCCAATGATTGAATTTTTTTTATAAGATGACGATGAATGTGAAATCTTGAAGTGAAAAATTTGCAAGCACTATTAATTTGGGTGCATACACCAAACAAATCAGTCATGTCTATTTATATATTTTTGTCACTACTCTTTAAATACCACTATGTCCCTCTATATAATCATCTATAATAAAACCGTAATTGACGCTAGAAAAATCTCTTTTATTTTAATTCTTTTTCCATGGCTTTAAGAAAGCAACGTTAAAGAAAAGTAGGGTTGTATAATACAAAGTAGAAAGTAGTAGTCATGTGCATTGTGATAAAACAATCAAATCGTGGATCCACTTTTATTAATTAGATTCGAGCCTGAGTGACCAATAGTTACTATCTCTTGCCCCACCAAAGTTAGTAATAACAAAAATATAAACCTAATTTGTCATTAGAAAGCTCTAGGTGGTTGTTCGTTACATCATACAAACCAGCGCAAAAACCGTTAACATTATCATATCTATGTATTTTTTAGAACGAAATGATTGATGCGTTGTGCACACGAGATTGGTCACTAAGATTTCGTTTGCGTAACATATCCACTCCTCTCTATTCATAGACTATACTCTATACATACTGATAACATACAAACAGTTATATTGAAATGCATTTAAAGTATTTGTTCTCTTATCTATAAGAAAACAAACTAACTTGATATCAATAAATGAAAAAACATATATCGTGAAGAAATCTGTATCGGAAAAAAAAAACAGAAATTAAAGGATTGAGTCAGGTATCTCTTAACGGATTCCTCTTCTCTACCACAGAATCTGCGGGAAATTTCAACGGTCGAATCTCATAAATTACTAAAGTACCCTTTTAGGTCCCTCTGACAATGACACGCTGGATCGTGCGAAATCGACGCCTTAACTGTCGGTGGGTCCTAATTTCTAGTGGCATTTCACCGTAAATAAGACCAATGGCAAAGGGACTAAACCGGCAAATAGAACTTTAGAAAACAAAAAGAGAAACCACAGAAAGCAGTTTGCTTCTACCTTTTATTTTTGTCTATATAACAACAACAACATTGACATATCAATTCACACATAAACTCACTCTCACTCTCTCACTGTCGGCAAACTAACTTATTCACTTTTCCGGCACTGATTCTGCTCGGGAAAAACAACTCCGGCACAAAATGCAGCTTTTTCCAGTCATGTTAGCCACACTCTGCATTGTCCTGCAGCTTCTCATTGGCTCGTCAGCTTTGGCTACGACAAATCGCCACGTGTCAAACTCTCATTGGCTTCCCGCAGTAGCTACATGGTACGGAAGCCCCAACGGTGACGGCAGCGACGGTAATTATAAGTCTATAACACATAATTAACCACACTTCACAGTCTAGTGATTCCTAGTTAAACACTAACATTAACTTATATACCGCAATTGTGTAGGAGGAGCGTGTGGTTACGGTACGTTGGTGGATGTGAAGCCGTTACATGCGAGGGTTGGAGCGGTGAATCCAATTCTCTTCAAAAATGGTGAAGGTTGCGGAGCTTGTTACAAGGTTCGATGCTTGGACAAGAGCATTTGTTCCCGGAGAGCCGTTACCGTCATAATTACCGATGAGTGTCCCGGCTGCTCTAAAACCAGCACTCACTTTGACCTCAGTGGTGCCGTCTTTGGCCGGTTAGCTATTGCCGGAGAGTCAGGGCCTCTCCGTAACCGTGGACTAATCCCAGTCATTTATCGCCGGTACGTATATTAATATTATTCTCATTATTCTTGTCATTTATTAATGTTTATGCTCTTTCAATAACTAACTCGTGACAGTGCACGAGCATATAGAAAAATAGGAATTATTTAGGTAAGAGGCTAAAACAGAGTTAATATAATTATTAGATTTATTGGAATGGGTGTGAATGTATTAAACAAAAGAGGTAACTTTAACGGCGATCTCGTTTTGTATGGTCCCAACCATTTCTTGACCATTGACCATTTGATCTCTTTTTTCTCACTGATATAATTTTACCTTCTTTCTTTCTTTTGCATAATAAAAAAAGGACTGCATGCAAATATAGAGGGAAGAACATAGCATTCCATGTGAACGAAGGATCAACTGATTTTTGGCTATCTCTGCTGGTCGAGTTTGAAGATGGAGAAGGAGACATTGGCTCCATGCACATTCGCCAAGTAACTCTCTTTTTATCTTTAATAACCAAACTCGTGCACGCACTTCTTTAATTTCCCTTTTTTCGTACCACAAAGTCACTTCCACTTCAAAAGTCTTCTTTTTATTTTATTTTACTGCACTAAATAAGAAAAAGGAGGAAACGAATCTCAGTGGAGTGAGCACATGTATGGATCTTTTATTGACCAGCTAGCTAAAAAGGCACACCACATCACTCAAAGTCTTCTAAAAAGTAACAATAAAAACAGACTCAAAGTGTAAAGACTGATGGGCTTTCTTGTGTTTTGTGAATGTTTGGTGCAGGCAGGAGCCAGGGAATGGTTAGAGATGAAGCATGTATGGGGAGCCAACTGGTGCATCATTGGAGGGCCACTCAAGGGACCATTCTCCATCAAGCTCACCACTTTGTCTGCCGGTAAAACACTCTCTGCCACCGACGTTGTCCCTAGAAACTGGGCTCCCAAAGCAACTTACAGTTCCCGCCTCAACTTCTCCCCTGTCCTTTGAACCATCTCTTCTACATAGTCAAAGACTATTATAGTTCTATTACTACTACTACTCGTGTGATCGTTTTTTTTTAGAGAGAAACAGAGTGACTGCTGGCCGTAGGATGGAAACAGTAAGAAAAGTACATCCGAATCAACGGCTATTGCGTTCTCTCCTCTTCCTTCTTGTGATGTGGATTTGTGTGTGTGTGATGTGTCGGTGAGTGTGTTATAGAAGTCACTATAGCCATCTTCAAAGGGGAGATAGAGCTAGGAGTAGTATTTGGTGGTGTCACGTCGTTTGTTTTTTCTATATAATTTTTGTCACTATGTCTTTCTATTATGGGACATGGCATAATATATCATATGAATAATTTATCACTATGTCTTTCTATTGTGGGACATTACATAATAATGTATGATATGAATATTATGTACACTACTTCAGAGAGAGCATTGGTATTCTACCAGAACCTTCAGAGTATCTCTTCTTGTTTCGTCTCCTCAAAACCCAAGAAATATAAAATATACTACGAACTAATACGAAGCTTCAGGTTCCACTTCAGGTTCCACTTCTGTTTCAGAAACTGCATCTTTTGGGGTTTGTTCCCAACTGATATTGGCTCCTAAACATTTGTCCTTCATGTATTTTTCATCTTTAGTATATATCCTCTTTCCTGATTTTGTTGGTTTTGGATGGAGGAAGTGGTATCACATATCACATATGTTGTAGGATTCGTCTTCAGAAACTCTGACACATTCTTGATAGATTTCTCTGTTTTCCCATCTCTGAAGGTTGTTTGTCTGCAACTTTTACCACTATGTTTTTCTCAATGTTGGGAACCTCACATGGGATCAGCTGTGCTTGTCAACTTATTTTTGGAATTTCTCTTGGACCAAGTAAAGCTGCAAGAGACACCAAATCCACTCAAGTCTAGTCATACAGAGAATCACCTGGAAAAAAAAGCAAGTGAAGTCAAAGGAATGTGATTCCGCGTAGCTATGATCTGATCAACATGCATTTTCTTTTCTCAAGGTGCAATGGCGTTTTAACTTGACCATCAAACATTGAGATATACAGTCTATACAAGTTAATAGTCATGGTTATTATAGTATTATCTGACGGATTCAAATTTGACATATAAGAATCGGGGAAAAGAAAATGTAGAACTGGTTATAGCCAAATGCAAGAAGATATGTGATGCAATAAGATAGTTTGACATGAGCATAAATGTGATAGACATATGCTTAGATTAGTAGAAGAAGCAGACAGGGCTTATCTAGTATAAGTGGGATAAGCATAATATGTGAACGGCCCACATCCTCACAAAGCCAAGTCCAACTATCACAAGATTCACTCATTCCACTAATAAACGTTTTCAAATTAGAATGACAGAAGAATATGATAGTTAAAACTACTCATTAATATATTGGTGATAAAATAAAATAAAATAAAATAAAATTAAACTACTCACATATAATTGGTTGGATTAGTCATTAAAGATAGCACTTAGCAAATCAAAGTAAAAACAAATACTCACTACTAATAATAAATTAACCGGAAGCAAAGGGACAAGAAGTATTGATGGACAGTAATATCACGTGAAGGGGCACGTGATGACCCAATAATCGGTTAACACGTAACCAATCCCCTCGTGGGACTCTATCCTAGTCTCTAGGCACCACCCCACCCCTCACATAAAACCATCGTTCCATTTTGGTTTTAGGCCGACCTATCGGTTTTTCATTTTCGTATAAAACAAAACAAAACAAAACAAATTTACATTCAACAAAAAAAAAAAAAAAAA
>Ga0041059_1003213_pt1 | contig 11363 bp, 6 predicted proteins | sample AraColnosormetaG_FD_56232 | JGI IMG/M metagenome (GOLD analysis project Ga0041059, IMG submission 56232) | Arabidopsis roots microbial communities from North Carolina, USA - Col MF nosort | ecosystem: Host-associated > Plants > Roots > Unclassified | place: USA: North Carolina | collected 2013-09-02 | reverse complement strand
TTATANTACATATAATATATATATATATATATATATATATATATATTAGTGCAATCATGTACTATATATTTATATATTAAGATCAAATTGTGAACGCAAAGAAAGACAGATGAATAAAATAGGTAGGGTCCAAATCATTTTACAGGATTGAGACAAGTTCCTAAATTAGCTTATCTCAAAGAAACAGATAATGATGTCAATATGTCATTCATGGAGCAATTATTTGTTTCACTATTTTAACTTTTAATAATTGACTATACTCGTTTCGGAACTGTACATTAGTACAATTTCTTTGTGTTTATAGATATAAACCTTATGTTTTGTTTTTCTAACCAAATTTATAAGAAGCAAAACAAATTCCAGTAGTTGATTTTTTGTTCACTAACTGGAATTCTTAAATCTGAACATAACTTCTCATTAATTGGAATCATTGGATGGATACAAAGTGAAATCATTTTACACAAGGCAAGTTGTCTTTTTGGGCCGAATCGCTAAGATAGTGGGCTTCATAGGTCGAGTTATAGGCACTTGCATTTAGTTTAATTGATTGGCCTTTTAATTGGGCCGAGACCACGAACCTGCTTAGTTACTCGTGACAGTGTGACACTATAAAACAATAAATTAGTTGGGGAATTGGGTTGAACAAAGTGATCACTTGACAAGTAAAACAATAATTCCAATTGTTTAAAATACAGTATTTTGGCCTGTACATATTCAACACGTGACTAAATGAGTTGTTCATATCTTCTCAACCAAAGAGTGTCTATGTCCCTGTCACATACATTTAAAATATCTCCCATACATAAAAAAAAAAGAAGCAAATCGAATAATTTATTTATCAGAGAGATTTTCTTCTTTAAAATAATTCTTTATCCAGTTCATATCCATCATGTCACGATCCAATCTGAATATTAAAATGTTCTTCGAATTAATCAGATTTAGTTATGAAATATGAGTCATATCTCATATGACACTTTGTATCATTTAATTATCTCACTAATTAACGTGTGACTACAAGTAATCTTTATTTTTGGTCAACAGCTACAATTAACCTAACTAATTAATGAGCATTTTTACTAAATCAGTAATTAAACCACCTGAGAATGAGATCACCACATAAACTGTCCAATTAACATTTAAGATTTTGAAAAATGACAACCGGAGATACAATTTAATTCTCTTTCTTTTACTAATAACTTTCATAAGATGTGTAACCAAAAAAACTATAATTAGATATTGCTTAAAGAAGCCTCAAGGAACTATAAATAATTGACGTCGTCGCCGGAGATCATCAAACAAATTCCGAGACTCGCTTTTTCCGGCGCCGTTATTACATCGTCTGTACGAAGCCAACATCATCTTCGTCGAAGCCTCTAGTTCTTTTCTATCATCAATCAACATCTGACTTTCTCTGCACTCTCTACTACAAAATCCCAAATCTCCTCTGTTTTCAACAAAAAAAAAAAATTGAGAATCAAGAACAGAACATCTTTCGTTTACAAAGAGTATATAATATAGTAATAAAAAAAAAAAAATATCGTACCTGTACATGTAAACATCTTTGTCTTGATGGAGTTGTTTATTGCAGAGATGACATGTTTTAAGGAAACAAAGCTCCGAGATGTTTGGATTGGATCGGTTTAGTCTCAGTGAAGATTTGATCACTATATTGTTTAGTTTTTCCCTCGAATCTCTTGTCACAAGTTGCAATCCAACAGAGATTTTAGTCATTCTCTCTATCTTTAGGAATTGGAAATCTGAGTGGAGAGAAATGTGAGAAGGGAGAGAGAGAGAGAGATGAAGTGGAAGCAGAAGCCGAATGGTTTTTGGGAATATATAAAAGTAGATATTTTACTGTATTGAGTGATGTGTCTTTTATGTCTCAATTAAAATGTGGAATTTGACTTTTTCGACATTGGCCAATTTCTTGTCGGGAATTACTACTTTTGCTATTCATCAGAAAATAACCCTAAGACCTAAACTCATACATTCAATGGAATGATTGGGAAAAGGAAAAAAAAACTCGAATTCAATATGTTATAGTTGTTGTTAAATGAACAAATGTAAAATGCTAAAAAAAAGTTTGTTGTAAAGTAATCTATTTATATTTTTAGTTTATACATAATCACTTTTCTAAAACGTGAAACTTAATCAAATGTTATAGACTAATGATATAAAAAAGAATTAAAATGTGGTGTGGACAGATATATTTGCCATCTTTAATGTCTTTACAAATATATTTTTAATTTCATTTATTGTGTTAGTATATTAGATGTTCCGAAATAATTTTATCTTTTTTCACCTTCCCGAATACAGTATACTTTTGTAAACAGTTGAGCACGAAGATAACAAAAAAAACGTGTATATGGGTAATTCCAGGAAAGAACGTAATATTTTTAAAAAAAACGTGGGATTGTAAGTGGCCGGTGTTTTATGAATCTTACAACGTTAGCAGTTAGATCCAAACATTAGCTATAGGCCTATAGCCTATAATAATATTCCATCTGTTTTACAATATAAATTGTTTTAAATAAAAACACGCAAATTAAAAATATTTACTTTTAAAAAATTCTACTAATCACAAAAGAGACTACATAACATAAATAATCATAAAATATTAAAATAATATATAATTTGTATAGAAACTTGAAAACAACTTATATAGTAAAACAAAAAAATTGTTCCAAAACAACTTATATTATGAAACAGAGGGAGTAGTTACTTAGACCAAGCATTAAAATAATACTAAGAATTTACCATCTTTAATTCTATCACGTTTCTCATGCTCTCATTTTCAAAACATCAAATCATATGATATTCCATGTTACATTATAGGTCATTTATCACTACACTGCAATAATTGCAACTTTTCAATATCCAGCGCATACCATACCATTTTTTTTTTTGTGCAAACATTTTAAAGTGTTAAAAGGATATATATACTTTTGCAAAAAAACACAAATGATTCTAACAATAATAAAACAATATAGCAATACATATCTCTAATCAAGAAATCAAAAACCAGAAATGATCATACTATAATATATACTAGTAACTATATATTGAAACTTGGGTGATAAATTTTGAGTAAAGATGACAAGTCACAAAGATCTCGCTACTACCAAAAAAAATGTGCATTAGCAGTAAGAATCAGAGACAAACTATGTCTGTGTATAGCCAAAAATATGGTGTTTTTGTTTTTATTTTTATACAAAAAATGAGAGATTTCAGACCAGCTATAGGAATTAGACAGCTTCACTTACAAGTAAAGCTGAATAAGCTCGTCACTTACTACAGATGGAGTGAGAACACCAAGATCAGTGAAGAGTAGAGTCAAGTACTGAGGAGGAGTGTAGTCCCTTGCAGATCTTTCTACCTCAACCTTAGGAGGAACAGGAACACTGAAATCAATAGGTCGCAAGGCTGGTTCTAAGTCCTTTTGATCCAACGGGTAGAGCCGTGCAAACTTCGCTTGCAAGAAAACAAGAAAGAAGATGATGGATCATTGATGTTTTTGCAATCAAGTTTTTAAAACTTTTAAAGTTTTGGGAGGTTACCTTGTAACTCTCTGCAGCTACATAGACTGGTTTATTCATACTCTGTGCGACTAGGGCGATTTGGTAAGTTCCCATCATGTTAATTATCCCGCCACTTTCAACTACTCCATCAGCTCCAACAAACACCATGTCTACTTCATCCATGCTATAGGCCACGGCTGAATCGATCAGAAGCTTCACAGGAATATCAAGTTTTGCAAGCTCGTTAGCTAGCAGTACACCTGTTTTATCTGGCCTTCCCTCTGTATTTTGTTTCCACGGATGCAACGGAAATGTGATTGTCAGTTAGGAAAATCAGAATGAGATAACTGGAAGATGTCATATCCAATTGATCTCTAAGTCTTAAGAAAAGTACCTGTGCACAACACTCGAAAGAGTTTCTTGTTTTGCGCTGATGTCTTTAGTATTTCAAACACAACTCTGGAGAAACCATGGACCAGAATAGTACACCCATCAAATATGAAATCTTGACTAAGCATTGCAATTATCGTTCGGGCCTGCAAAATTTCCAGTTACTGTTCAAACTCTTCTTCTACTAACTATTTATGTAAACAATTCCCGTTCGAAGAGAACACTGACCTTGCAAGATATTTCCCCAAATTTCTCAGCACGTTCAAGCACACGGGATTTCGCAGAGTTGAAGTCCTCAAATTCTAAAGCAGATGTTCGAGTCACATAGCGCATGAATAGATCACATCCCGCTGTTAAGGATATCGACGTTGTGTCCCATGACTGAAACATGAAGACAATCTTACATTTTTAGAGTTCTACCTCGAAAACACTGAAAGCTACTCAAATAATACCATCTGACACTCAGGACTAACGAAATCCATCAGCTACCAATTTCCATAGAGACATAATATTTCAAAGAAGTATAGCATCATAGAAGATGTAAATTAAAACCATAAACACATCATCCAGGAAAGATAAAACTTTCAACCTATCTTTCCCTTTAGAGCCACCAGAGAGTCTTAGCGATCAAGAAACTCGCAGAAATGCCAAGTACAATTCAGAACTCTACAAGTCAATGCAATGCCATAATCACATCTACCATTTTGACACAAACTAAACCTGATTTTTTGTCAAAATAATCAATGCTAAGTTGCAAACTAATAGCATGTTCATTAAAAACTGAAAGCTACGATTTGAGCAGGACTCAAATGTACAATCTGACACTCAAATCAAAGGAAACAACCAATTGCTCATTTCAAAACAAACAGAATATTTCAAAGAAGTATAGCATCACAGAAGAAGTGAAGTAAAACCAGAAGCATCAGCATCAAGATATCCAAAAAGATTAAACTTTCAACCTATCTTTCCAAATAGAGCAACCAGAGATTCTTAACACCATCAATAAAATCCACAATGCAGAGATTACTCGGACATATAATGCCAAGCAAAATTCACAACTCGACAAGTCAATGCAATGCCACGATGATGATCACATCTACCATTTACGCCGCAAGCTAATCCTAAGTTATCGTCAGGGCATGAACCAAAATACTCAATGCTAAGAGTTCGTTAAAGATTGAATCACAATACAGAGTCATCCAAAATTCAGAACCCAAATTTCAACACAAAGAAGAAAGTCTCTTACTTTCAGAGTATCAGAAGCTTTCTTGAGTTCAATTTCAAGTTCCATCATAGTAGTAGCTTCACTAGCCCTAATAACAGCCGCAAGAGCACGAATCGCCGCAACAGCCTCCGCCAAATCAGGTTGCTGTCTCCAACTATTAAAGTCCTCAATCACGCTAAAGGGTCTTCCCGAAACTAAGGAATCACGATCAGGGTAACGTCGAACCGCGGCTTGAGCCTGCTCCAACCACTCGCTAGTCACAATTCCATGATGCGCCGCTCTGGTTTGGTAATAAGCCGAAATAGGATTAGGGTTAGGGTTTTCATCCGCCATTGAAGCAGATGGTGGTGGAGGAGAATCAATTGAATGAGTTAGAGAAATGGGTTTGTTGTTCTGATGCTTATCGAGGATAAACGAAGCCGATTCTCTCCACATTTTGATGAATTCTTCGAAAATCTCAGTTTCAAGCTAGAGACTTTGGGGTTTATGCCTCATGCCTGTAATAACATTTAATTTAGCTTTAAGAACTTCATTAACAATAATATTATCATTTGGCTCTCCAAAATTGTATATTTACATTTACGACCCTAAAGTTTACACAATAGTTCAATCTCACCCCTACTAATTATCACAATTTACATTTGAGAAGACTATATGCTATAACAATACCCATTATTAAAGAGTGATCTACTTGTGGCTCCACCATCATTGTTAATACATCTTTCCCAAGATCTAAACTTTTGATATTTGATTGTTTCTTTTTAACTTCTGCCAATAATCTTCCTGATCCATCCTCGATTGTGAAAACCGATTTGCGTTTTACAATCTTATAACAAGATTGATGATCACCATCAACTATACGCGATCCCATTACAACTTTGTATGATGAAGATGAACCCTTTGGCAATATCTTGAAGTTTTTTCTTAGTTGAAATCTTGTCCCGGTTGAGTTATATCCTTTCCAAGATTTGAATAATCCCAATTTCTATAACCAAGAAAATAAAAGAGTTAGAACAAAATACTTTTAAGAAAACTATAAGAACATAAGATGATATGTTTTATTGTTTACCTTTTGACGTAATGTAAACAAGATTTTGCCGTATAAGTCCATAAGGTAAACTTCACTACAACTCTTGGAGTTATAATTATCCACTCGATAGATTAAGTTTCCTTTGGAATCAAAAACTGTGCAGCCTTTACTATGAAACACAAGAGATCTCATCCAAATCGTGAAACTCTCTTTCTCCGTCGTTAAGTACGGCGAAGTCTTGCCTTCTCCCACGCTAAAATCCACAGGAAACGCCTTGTCAGGATGAATCTTCACCATGTTCTTCGCCGGAGAAATCAGATTAAGTGAAAATTTGGTCCTCATCGTTCGGTTGTTGCTATATATTTGCATATGTATTGATTTTTTTTTATGTTTGGCTCTGAATGATAGTTATATGTCTTCTTCGCATTTATATATACTTTCTACTAGTAGTAGTAATTCAGTTTTTGGTGTGTCATTAGAAAATATATATATACGAAGGTCTTCGTCCACATGTTCAATGTGAGATACAAAATAAAAATAACAGAGAAAATCATGTAGCGATAACATGTATGGTCGTTTTTGTTAAACAAAAAAAAATGTATGGTCCTTTTTGTTTGTTACTACATGTCTGGTCGTTGTAACGTGACTAATGTGATTGTGAGATTCGATTAATAGAGCAAAAAATATTGAAAAAACTGTTCATACAATATAATAAGATAACTTCAAATTATTAGTTGCTAGGCTTAGAATCGGTCTTCAGTTGTGGTCCATTCCATTTGTGTTCTATCCGTTGTCCAATGCTGACAGTTTATCGGAATGATACTGCACAAAAGAATGTTTTGACAGGAAGATTAACTGTAAAAGCTATTGTTTATATTTGCAAAAATTGTGTTTTTTTTTTTCTTTGTATTTGCAAATAAATTTGATATCATTTCTTTTAGGGCACTTTCTTTTATTCTCTAGAACACTATAAATTAATTTCAATTCATTCGCATACCCAAAAAATAATGTCAAAGTGTCACAGGTTACGTTTTTTTTGTGTTTGAAAATTGAAACATGCGTAAGAAATTATATGTTGTTGCCACTTAAAACTAGGCGTGTACATCTTGATATCAGGACAGTAAAATAACACATAAATCGAGAGCAAGTAATTCACATAACAAAAAACATTCATGACAATTTTCGATAAGATAGGGACGAGAATTTTGGGTCGCGGAACGAGTTCAAGAAATTTAAGTAGCAAAATTTATTATTCAAATTCTTACTAATTTGGGTAAGGCTTGATGTCGGGACGGTTAAATTAAAGGTCACTTTCGATACGGGTATTTCTGAAAAACTTACATATTTAGATGATTTTCATTAATTTTATAAAAGCTGAATAACCAAACGAATAATACATATATATATCTCATTCTATAAACAATTTCAAGTAGCTATTTTTATTTTTTTTAAACACACAAATATGGGATAAAAATTGGAACATACAGTATATGAACAGTACCGAAATGGACAAGCCTATTTAAAACCATGTATGGAATATGAGATGGCTCATTCTGCTATTACAAATTACAATCTGATCACATGGTCCTTTAGTTTAATAAAATCGTATGATTGATATCTCTATTATCTTTTCATGCATTCGTATAACTTCCATGACCCCTTTACTATTAGTCTATTATCTTCTTCACCAATTCCAATTCTTTCTGCTGACTAAATTACCATCCAAATCTATTTAATTCAGTTTGATAAATATTTTAGTAATTCAATTATGGTTAACTCAGCTAGTTAAAGATATTGTTAACAGAAACATGACCCTAATTTCAAAACACTTTTGGTTTATGTTGTGGAATTGGTACTAGTATTAGTAAAACATACATCCGTATAAAAATCACGCTTAAAGGGTCTTCTCACGACCGGGAAAACGAGTAATCACGGTCATGATAGCGATGATTGAATGGCAGCTTGAGCTTGTTCAAACATACTCGTTGGATCAGTACTATTCCATGGTGCGCGGTTCGGGTTTGGCAATAAGCTGAAACAGGGTTATAGTTTCATCCGCCATTTACGAAGAAGTTGGAGGAAAAGAATGGATTGAATATTAAGTAAGAGAATTAGGTTTCCATACCAAAATATAAAAAAAGAGAGAACTGATTGGTTGTTTTGACTTTTATGAGGATGAACGATGCCGAGCTTCTCCGCATTCTGGTGCAATCTTTTCAATATCCAATTTCAAGCCAGATATTTGGGGTTTATGCCAACGTTTAATTAGCTTTAAAACATGCTTACCTTCAAGATTACCACCTGATTATCACAATTTACATTTGGTAAGTTTATAAGCTATAACAATACCCATTATTAAAGAATGATCTAGTTGTGGCTCCACCATCATTGTCAAAACATCATCTCCAAGATCCAAACCACTAATATCCGATAGTTTGTTTTTAACTTCTGCCATTAATCTTCCCGATCCATCCTTGATTGCGAAAACTGATCCACGATTTACAATCTTATAACAAGATTGTTGATCACCATCAACTATGCGTGATCCCATTACAACTTTGTAAGACGAAGATGATTCTCTTGGCAAAATCTTGAAAATCTTTCTTAGTCGAAATCTGGTCCCGGTTGAGTTATATCCTTCCCAAGATTTGAAGAATCCCAGTTTCTATATATATACATGCACACAACAAAAATGAACTTGCAAGGTAAAATAAAATAATAATTATAGGAACTTATAAATTCTTAGAAAACATTGATGAAATGTTTAGTATTACCTTTTGACGTAAAGTAAACAAAATTTTGCCGTTTAAATCCATAAAGTAAACTTCATTACTCCAACTCTTGGAATCATAATTATCCACTCGATAGATTAAGTTTCCTTTGGAATCAAAAACTGTGCAGCCTTTGCTATTGAACACCAAAGATTTCATCCAAATCGTGAACCTCTCTTGCTCCGTCGTTAAGTAGGGCAAAATCTTGTCTTGTACGACGTCCATATCCACCGGAAACGCCAGGTGAGGATAAATCTTCACCATGGTTTTCACCGGAGAAATAGGATTGTATATTTGCATATATTGAAAAACTTTTTTTTGGCACTGATAGATAGTATATATATAGATATCTTCTTCGTATTTATAGCCTCTACTAGCTAGTAATAATTCAGTTTATGGGTGTATCATAAAAATTAAAATAAAAAATACGAAGATCTTCATCCACATGTTGAATATGTGAGATAAGAGAAGTTTATAAAACGTATCTTAATTCTATTCAACACGTACATACACGTAAGGTCGTTGTCACGTGTGAGATTCGAGTATTAGAAAAATATATATCGTGCACATCGTCACATACAATATAGTATATAGTAATAGAACTATTAGTTGATAAGCTTAGAAATGGTCGTCCATTTCGGTTCATTGCATTTGCATTCTCGTTGCTGGTAAATGCTGACAGTTTCTTGATATGATAGTGCACAAAAAGAAGTTCTATAGGAATAACCATTGACCCCATGTTGCTAACGATGGTGCCAAGTTAGGGAGACAATTCATCACGTCCTCTTCAATTGGTCACATATTTTGGCTGCTTGAAGGATTTCCAACGTCCCGCTATATCATCAATTAATTAAACTATACTTGTTGCAACCTAGAAGACAATGTTGAGTCGTTGCTTTCACATTTTGGCCTATTTGGAGATACTTTGGAAATTAAGAAAATTACTTGAATTTTTCAGGATATATAAAAATCTCCTAGCGGATGTGAGAAAGGTACGAGACGGTGTAAAAGAGTGGACGAATGTGAATATCCCAGGAGATAAGTACCAAAACGATCTATAACATTCCCTTACAACGAATCAGGCAAATACAACTTGAACTTGGCACCACCCATCTAACGGATGGAGAAAATGCAACCACGATTGCAGTTTTAAAGAAGCAAATAATGCTCCAATGGGTTTGGGTTGGATAGCTCGAGACGACTTAGATGTCTTCATGTTTGCAAGAAGTTCATCTATTGGACATATCAAAGAGCGTAAATCCTATTGAAGCTAAAGATTTCAGTTTCCTTCACGCATTACCAATGTCTTTGATGTCAGGGAATCCGTTTGATCATCATTGAAGGTGGCTAGCAACAGCTTGTGATTTATGTTGAAGAAAAGACAGAAATATGTCAAACTTGATGGGTGTAATAATCGAGTAGCAGACAAACTAGCTAAAGCTAGAAACAGATTCAAGTTACGTCCATATCATTTCAGGATCAGGTCCATACGTTATAATTCATAATATTAGATGTTATAAGTTGTTGTTTAATCATATTTTGAAAATTGTGGTGTAGATTTTTCTCTCTAAAATCTATCTTTGCAAATAAATTTAGATATTTTTATTTTTTCATTTTCATTCACAGAAACTTAGCATTTTTCTTTCGTCAACGCTTTTTTGTCAACTAAACTTAGCAATTAATATTCATTTGTTCACATACAAAATTTTAACTAAAAAAGATCTTGCATTTTTTTTTAATATGATTGAAACATGTGCAAAAAAATATCTTGTTTTTTTACGGTGTTACCTGAGATGGAATAGCTCAACCAGTTGAACCCGAAGTTTTAAAGTTTTTGGAGAAATCAGATCTGGTCTTGAATACCAAAACAATCTACATTTTTATTTATGAAATAAATATATGGATTTTGGTGTGGATATTCTCAAATAATTGATCGAGATTCGCAACACCATTACGGGAAGGCGCTTTCGGAAGCGTTAGAGATCTCTAATGTTACTTTGGATCAGATAAATTTCTATCATCAATTCTAAGTATTGTAACCTTGTTTTTTATTTTCTTTTTGGCCAAGGTTACTCTAGTTTAAGTAATGCTTTTGTAATACTTCCACTTCATTTTCAATGTTATTTACAAGTTTAGCAGACAACAAAAAAAAACTTCTCAAATAATAAGAAAAGCTGTTTCTGAGATCACTCTACGGGCCCTTTATAGTCTTTATTAACCCATGGGCCTTTATATGATATTGTGATGATAATCATTTTACGAATATAGAGACAGGGGCCACATCTTTTGATGCATTCGTACTTCTCCCAAGAGTGAAGCGTCCATGACCACTCTATATACTACTACTCTAATTACTCTACTGTTATCTTCTTCACCTATTCCAATTCTTTCTTCTCTTTTTTGTTAAAAGGCTTACCTATTCCAATTCT
>Ga0041059_1003212_pt1 | contig 11363 bp, 8 predicted proteins | sample AraColnosormetaG_FD_56232 | JGI IMG/M metagenome (GOLD analysis project Ga0041059, IMG submission 56232) | Arabidopsis roots microbial communities from North Carolina, USA - Col MF nosort | ecosystem: Host-associated > Plants > Roots > Unclassified | place: USA: North Carolina | collected 2013-09-02 | reverse complement strand
TGTGGTTTTTTTTTTTTTTGGTTTTGATTGTTGTCTTGCTTCTTGAAGTCGCGTTTAGGGTTTGTGTTTTTTTGTGTTCTCTTTGATTTGTGAATTTGTGTTAGTTTAGTTTAGGTTTAGAGAGAGACTAATTTTGATTTCTGTATGAGCTCTTGGATTCCTCTGTTGTTGTGGTTTGGATCTAAATCTATGTTTTATACCACAAAGTATTCAGATTGAGGAAAATTTTGGTTACCCTTCGTTTTTGATTTGGAATTGAATTATGAAGAACTTATTGTATGTTGTCTATTTCCTTTAAAAATTGAATCTTTTTTCTCAATTTCTCGTGTTAGAGCCCATTGAAGTTTTTATTGAGTTGTATGTAGAAAGATGGGATGCAATGAAGTTTACATGTTGATATAAGTTTTGGGTTATGTAACCCTTCTTTTGCGTGACTTTTGTTTCATGAAATTTCTGCCGCTATTGTGTAAGTTTTTAACACTGTACTTATATTTTCTACAGCGTTCTGGTGTTTTCTGGCTTTAAGATCTACTGAACATTGGGTGTGAGCAATGGGGGAAGAAGATACAAAAGTCATTGTGGAGCCAACGGCAAATGGGACTAGCTCTCTTCAAAAGACATCAGATGCAATCAGTGGAAAGGAAGTGCAGGAGAATGCTAGTGGCAAGGAAGTGCAGGAGAGTAAGAAAGAAGAGGATACTGGACTCGAGAAAATGGAGATAGATGATGAGGGTAAGCAACATGAAGGAGAAAGTGAGACAGGAGATAAAGAGGTGGAGGTTACAGAAGAAGAAAAGAAAGATGTCGGTGAAGACAAGGAACAACCAGAAGCTGATAAAATGGATGAAGACACAGATGACAAGAACTTGAAAGCTGATGATGGTGTTTCTGGCGTTGCTACTGAGGAAGATGCTGTAATGAAGGAAAGTGTGGAGTCTGCTGACAATAAAGATGCCGAAAATCCAGAAGGAGAGCAAGAGAAAGAATCAAAGGAGGAGAAACTGGAAGGAGGGAAAGCAAATGGAAACGAAGAAGGGGATACGGAAGAGAAGTTGGTTGGTGGAGACAAAGGGGACGATGTTGATGAGGCTGAAAAGGTAGAGAATGTGGATGAAGATGACAAAGAAGAGGCACTGAAGGAGAAGAATGAGGCCGAACTGGCTGAAGAGGAGGAAACAAATAAAGGAGAGGAAGTGAAGGAAGCAAACAAAGAAGATGATGTGGAGGCAGACACTAAGGTCGCTGAGCCAGAAGTGGAAGACAAAAAAACGGAGAGTAAGGACGAGAATGAAGATAAAGAAGAAGAGAAGGAAGATGAGAAAGAAGAGAGTATGGATGATAAGGAAGATGAAAAGGAAGAGAGCAATGATGATGATAAGGAAGATGAAAAAGAAGAGAGCAATGATGATAAGGAAGACAAAAAAGAAGATATCAAGAAGTCTAACAAGCGAGGGAAAGGGAAGACTGAGAAGACTCGCGGGAAGACAAAGAGTGATGAAGAAAAGAAGGATATAGAACCTAAGACTCCTTTTTTCTCTGATCGCCCTGTCCGTGAGCGAAAGTCTGTTGAAAGGCTTGTTGCGGTGGTTGATAAAGATTCTTCAAGGGAATTCCATGTTGAAAAGGTTTGCCAATAGTTTACTTTGTTTGGTTTATATATAGTGTTTCACGGTTAGATCTATTAGTAATTTGCTTTTGATAATACAGGGAAAAGGGACACCTCTCAAAGATATTCCCAATGGTATGTTCATATTCTACATATTATCCTTAGTCCCTCTCATCCTTAATTAGTCGTTTTGTTGAACCGTCTTTTTGGCTTTAGTTTTCTTAGGACTTACTCGAGCTCATAGTCGTTTCTATTACTGGATGGCTCTTTGTGACTTTGTAGGCTTGATTTTCTTTTCTCTATATTTTATTTGTTTCTGGCTTTGTCAATCTTTTTTATGTTAGATGTTTTCCTTTTGATTTAGTGACTAGAGCCTGGTTTAAAATGCAAGAATTCCCATGGCTTTGAAGTTAATTGTCATGATTACATTCTCTAAATACTTCATTGGTCCCATCTACTCAATAGTTTATCTGCTCTTTAAATGAAATTAATAACGTGTATTTATCTCTGCAGTTGCTTACAAGGTATCAAGGAAGAAGTCTGATGAAGTTTTCAAGCAGTTACACACAATTCTATTCGGTGGGAAGAGAGTAAAAGTGAGTATCTCTTTGTGCCCTTTTCCATTTTAGCTTCTCCATTAGACAATTTGGTAAACTGTCAATCTCATGCATGTTCTTGTGGGGGGTTCCAATGAAGTTTGAAGTTCTTAGGACTGCATTGTGGTATCGTTAAGATTATAGAGAATCTGCTAATCATATTCATATGTGACTCGATTTTCTTACTTTGACAGGCTACTCAGCTCAAGGCACACATATTACGCTTTTCTGGTTACAAATGGCAAGGAGATGAGGTGGGCGAGACAACACATTAAAATTTTATAACCAGGCTCATCTCATATTTCTTACATAATTTTCTTCAATGATATTTGACAGGAAAAGGCAAAATTGAAAGTCAAAGAAAAGTTTGAGAAAATCAACAAAGAAAAATTGCTGGAGTTTTGCGATTTATTTGACATATCAGTTGCTAAGGCTACCACAAAGAAGGTTATTAAGGCTACTTATTTCTAAGTTCCGTTGTTTGGAGTTTCTTTTACTGTAATCAACTTGGCAACTGACTGGATGGTACTTTTCCTCCAATATAGGAAGATATTGTGACAAAGCTGGTTGAGTTTTTGGAGAAACCTCATGCAACAACTGATGTTCTAGTCAATGAGAAAGAGAAGGTAAGTTTGGTGCTGGAAAGGCCTTCTGTTCAGCAATTAAGCCTGAAAATTTATTGTGCATATTACAACTTTCTATTTTTTCTATTGAATAGGGAGTGAAGCGCAAAAGAACTCCTAAGAAAAGTTCACCTGCAGCTGGAAGTTCATCTTCAAAACGATCAGCAAAGGTATTACTCAATAGCTTAGAACTGGAGGTTTAAATCCTTGTGCTAGAAATTTCGTCTTTGTGTCTGGTCCAAGTACCTGAATTCTGATTCGTTTCTTTGGGTTCTTTACAGAGCCAAAAAAAGACCGAGGAAGCAACAAGGACTAACAAAAAGAGTGTAGCTCATTCTGATGATGAGTCTGAGGAAGAGAAAGAGGACGACGAAGAAGAAGAGAAAGAGCAGGAGGTTGAGGAGGAAGAGGAGGAGAATGAAAATGGGATTCCTGATAAATCTGAGGACGAGGCTCCTCAGCTTTCTGAAAGTGAGGAGAATGTTGAATCCGAGGAGGAGTCAGAGGAAGAAACTAAAAAGAAGAAACGTGGTTCTAGGACATCATCTGATAAGAAAGAATCAGCAGGGAAATCCAGAAGCAAGAAAACTGCAGTCCCTACGAAATCCAGTCCACCAAAGAAAGCTACTCAAAAGCGCTCAGCAGGTAAACGGAAGAAGAGTGATGACGACAGTGATACAAGTCCAAAGGCATCTTCTAAGAGGAAGAAGACTGAAAAACCGGCCAAGGAGCAGGCCGCAGCCCCTTTAAAATCTGTATCAAAAGAAAAGCCAGGTTTGGTCATACCATTCCTTTCCAAAAAATCTTTCATTTAAGAATGAAGTATATATGAGTACATGCTTTGTCAGAAGCTTGAGCAATCTTAACCTTTGATCTTATACTGCAGAAGTTTATCCAATATTGCAGCCATTTTTTCTTTCTTTTTTCTGACACTATGTTTACCCTGTGTTTGTTATTCTTGTTTTAGTAATAGGAAAGAGAGGCGGAAAAGGGAAAGACAAAAACAAGGAGCCTAGCGATGAAGAATTGAAAACTGCAATTATTGATATCTTGAAAGGGGTGGACTTCAACACGGTGAGGATTTGAACCATGAACATCTGTGTCATTAAATTACAGTAAATGAGCACAGAAGATAGATATCTAACAAATGCTTTATCATTTTCTGACAGGCCACTTTCACTGACATCCTCAAGCGACTAGGTACAGAGGAGATATTTTCCTAGCAGTTATTTTCTTGTTTGATGGTCTTTGCATTGGTTTCTGTTTTGTTTGATTAACAGATGCATTGTTTTTGCCCGTCTTTCAGATGCTAAGTTCAACATCAGTCTCGCCTCAAAAAAATCATCTATAAAGCGGATGATCCAAGATGAGCTAACTAAGCTAGCAGATGAAGCCGAGGATGAGGAAGGAGAAGAAGAGGATGCTGAGCATGAGGAAGAAGAAGAGAAAGAGAAAGCTAAAGGATCGGGTGGTGGAGAGGAGGTTAAAGCTTAATCACAAAGGACATGAATCTAGTTGACTTACTAGCTAATCGTCAAGGGTGCCTCCTCGATTGCCTAGCCTTGGTCATTAGGCAAATATATCAGAGAATGTAATTTGTTGGTTGTTTAGTCTGGAATTGTACTACAAGCAGATATATTTTTTTTTCTAAAAAAACTTTTGGAGTCGGAGGGAGGACGACGCTGAGAAGTAGTAGTTTTAAGATAAGCAGCTTTGTTTGTGTATACCATTTAACATAAGCTCCTTTAGGATTCATGCCCAACTTGAACACCCTTTTGATTTTTGGGTTTTTATTAGTTTCTCTCATGCAATTTCGTTTCTGTACTATATTACTTTGCCCGTTTTGTTTTGGTCAAGTTTGTATGATGCCGACACTAATGATACTGACAATCAAGACCATGCAGAGAAAGAAGAGAGACACAAGAAAATAATTCATATCGACCTATTCAAACAAAAGAAACCTATTCTACTGAATAAAGCAATGTCTAACCAGCAGGGCAGAACAAGGAAGAATCAACTTGGCCAGTGCTAATGAAGAATAAAGGATCTATGCCATTGATGTGGATGTGTTCATAGCTACAGAAACTTAAAGAAAATCCATGAAAATGAAGAAATGTAACTTCTATTATGTACACACTTGAACAAGGAGCGACCAGATTTCCTTTTCAACAAAAAAAAAAAATGATCTACTACATCACTTTTGGAAATCACAAAAACACAATCCCAAAGGATGCTCATGCTGTTACATTTGTCATGTCTCATGACCTCTGAAGTTCCTAAGGCAGATGAGGAGCTTACAATATGATAGATACATACAATACAGCCCAAATGGCTAAAACTTGGAGAAACAAGATCAGTAACACTGGCCAGGCTAACTATTTGGCTGCAACTAATACAACTACACAACAACAAATTCAGAAACAGTTAAAACAAGAACATCTAAACACAAATGGATGGAAACCCAAAAGGCCAAAACATCACCACAACACACTGGTCTTTAGAAGTTTCACATAAAAAATGGCAAAAGGAAAGGTGTCTAATAACTTAAAGAAGGTAAACGTTTGCCAAGTTTCTTTCCACTTCTAGGTAACTAAGCTGAGTTGAAGAAGAGATTTCACCAGTAAGAGTCTTCAATCTTTGACAAGAGTCTGCCTTTCTATCTTCTTCCTCATCTTGCTCTTCTTCCATAAGGGGGTTTATAGTTTTGCAGTAACTCTCAAAGTCAATCTACCCATAATGTTATGAATTTAAGAAGACAACAGAAACCATAGTCAGTAAAGAAAAGGGCAAAAGTATAAACCACAATGATAACTATCAACTCGAAAAATCATTGAGCTACAAGAGTATACACAAGTTAGACAATATGCCCTTGCAGACGGCTAAATTTTGATCAGAAAAACGAACCAGGCCAGTAACTAGTCAAAGTCTTAAAGCAAAAAAATCAAAAAGAATGGTAGAATTTACAATACATAAGGAACAAAAGTTACCATCAGATTCAACTACTTACTTTTATCTGATACTCATTCAGTAGTAAGCCGCCTTCTTTTCCCATAATCAGTATCCCTTGATTTTGAGCGATGGTTATCCTCGCGAGACAACCGCGATTTGTTGTGTCCTCTGGATGATCGGCCTCTGTTCCATTCCTCATCATGTTCAGGTTCGTCCCTGTGTCTAGTACGATGATCACCACCATATCGTTCTCGTTCTTCTCTATGACGATCCCTCTCCCTTTCCCTTTCTCTGTCACGAACATGTTCTCTGGAGCGTTCACGATCCTTATGATGATGTTCCCTCTCACGCTCACGACCGGTGTCTCTATCATCACGATGCCTTCTCTCTGGCATATCATAACCGTGACCAACATCTTTCTCCCTCGGTATGTCCCTTTCATAACCAGCATCTTTATCCTCACGATTCCTTCTATCAGATGAACCAGACCATTCCCTTTCTGAAGCTCTTTCTTTTTCCTTCACAGGATTTGGACGAGCCCCTCTTTCGTGATTAACCTCTCCATACTGATGATCAGATGCAGCTTCCTCCCCATAACTCGATTCCGCAGCTCTTCCACTACCCAGATCTTCACCAGCACCCCACCCTCCACTGTTAGGATCCCACATTCCCATATTATGCCCTCCATCAACACCAGCATTAGGCATCATTCCCATTCCATTCATCGGCATCCCTCGTCCAAAAAATGCTGGATTCACATGAGGTGCCACTCCAGGTAAACCAACTCCTCCTACAGGAGGGAATGATGACAAAAGCCCAGGAAACTGTGGACCTGGAGCCCCAGGGAATCCTCCATACCCTCCCATTCTCGCCATCGGTCCACCAAAAGCTTGTTCAAACCCTTGCCCCATCATTGGTTGATGCATCATATTCATAGGAGGCCCTGTACCCATTCCTTGACCAAACCCACCATTACCCATCAAACCTCTTCCACCCATCCCATTAGGCCTATTCCTCATTGGACCACCTGGTCCTCTACCACCCATTCCTTGAGCATTGCCTCTACCCCAATTACCTCTACCAAATCCTCTATTTTCCCCACCTTGGAAATTCCCGCCAATGGCGTTGTTGTTGTTGTTATTGTTGTTGTTGGCCACGAGTGGTTTACTTGGAGGATCAGCAGGCCCTCCTCTCTTAGCTTGTGCAATTACAGATTGAGCCTGTTGGGTCCTATTCACCTGTGCCTCTCCCATTCTCTTAACCGAATATGGGGACGCATACTCAACAACACAAGGCCTACCGTTGAATGGATACCCATTCAGCGCATCTTTGCAAGCCGAAGCTGCCACAGGATCATAGAACTCTACTTGACAATACCCTTTCGACTTCCCACTAGCTTTCTCATCAAAGAACTTAACCTCCTTCACTGCACCATACTTGCACAACTCTGCCTCAAGCTCCGCATCAGTTGTCCACCAATGCAGATCCCCTACGAAAAGAAAAGCTCCACCGCCTCCTCCACCACCAGTTCCCCCGCCAACAACACCAGGCATAGCGATATTAGCTCCGTTCCCAACCATGTTACTACCAGGTCCAGGAGGAATCCCGCCATTAACATTACCCATCACAGGTCTCATCAAATTCTCGTTATTCCCCAACACAGGCGGTGGTGGCAAGAGACCCTGCGAAATATTATTCCCTCTAGGTGCCTCGAGATCATTAGCCCGATTAGAAGCTTGCCCTAGCTCAACTCTCAGCCCACCTCCAGTACCAGTACCAATTCCACCAGGAATCTCCTGGCTAACATCGCTTACCTTAACCTCCTGAGCTCCATATCCACTAGAAGCGACCACCACATCAGTACCACTTCCACTTCCTCCTCCTCCTGACTCTGCTTCTGCTTCTTTCTCAACGCTCTCACCAACCAAACCAGGTATCGAAATCGAAACCTCAGCTTCACCTAAAACTGGTTCAACCCTATCTTCCTCCTCCATATTAACCTTCTCCTTTTCCTCGTTTCTAGATCCCGCTTCGTCGTTCTTTTTCATAGACTGAAGAAACCCTTCTCCAACATTAACGTCGTTATAAAGATCCTCATAATCATCATCCTCTTCCTCCGCCATAAACCCGTCGTCAGCAACGGCAGATATCGCCTCGTTTTGATGAAATTGATCCATCTGATCTCTCCCATCTCCCTCATCCATCTTAAAAGACTCTTCCTTGTGATAAAAAAAAAAGCTCCTTTCTCGAATCAGATTTATCACAAGCTTACGTTATCACTCGCTCGAACATGAACAATCTCAATAAAAGAAGAGATTTTGCAGAAATTTTGTCACCGGAGACAGGACCTGTTGCTAGAAACCCTAATCCGGTAGATTTGTGAAATTTCTTGGATTTTCTTTTTTGATTTCTTTACAATTAAAATTATTTTTTTCCTCGATGGAATCCAACTAATTTCACTAACATGCACCGTACACAGTCGCGCATTGTAGAGCCTTTTTCTAGTGTAGAGATGACACGTGTTTTCCGAATTTACGAGAACTAACAACAATCCAATACGCGTGGTTTCATGACCCAGAACAAATGGGCTTGCTTTTAATGGGCTCACTTATGTGAACTACCTGTCGTTCAAACTTTCGAAAACTTATTAAACGACTCGTCGTCTGATCATTTCTGAATAAAACTTCCTGTCGTCTCATAATAACCGGTTTTAGCCGGTTAACGGCTACTTCACTTCCGACAATACAGGCGCCACCAACGGTCATATATCTCTCGATTATCACAATTCACAACGTTTCGTGTTTAAAATAATTCTCTTTCTTATAATAAATCCATTAACCGAAACTTGCAAATACTTATTTTACTAAGAACTGAGAATCAGAACACTTTGGATTTTTGTTATCTTTCCCAGAATCAGACAAAACAAGAAAAACGATGCGTCGGTTTGCTGTAATTTACATTTTTGTCTTCTTAATTTCCATTTCTGGTAATGTAAAAGCGGCCAATGCACCCGCTCAATCGCCGAGACTCGCCGTGAAACATCATCCTCCGGCAAAATCTCATCATCTTGTTATTTCTCCGTTAAAGGCTCCGACAAAGTCTCCTCAAACGCCCACTTTACATCCGCCGGCAAAATCTCATCGTGTTATTTCTCCGTCGAAGTCTCCTTTAACTCCTACTTTACATCCTCCGGTGATCCAAAAATCTCCAGAGGCACCATCTTCGACGAAGCAAACATCGCCTTCAAAGTCTCCGGAGAAATCCTCTGTTTCCTCTCCGGCGGCCTTTGTGACTCCATCGATATCCCCTGTTCTTTCTCCGGCGACTTCCCCATCTTGGACCACTGCATCTCCATCGAAATCACCTGTTTTTACTCCGACGAATTCCCCTGTTTCCTCTCGAACCATTGCTTCTCCATTGAAATCCCCTGTTTCGTCTCCGGCGACTTCCCCTGTTACATCTCGTACCATTGCGTCTCCTCTGAAATCCCCTGTTTCATCTCCGGTGACTTCCCCTGTTTCCTCTCCGACTACATCCACGACTCCTGTCTCTACGCCTGCAACTTCCCCTGTATCCCCTCCCACTACAATTCCAGGGAAGTCTCCAATCTCTGCTCCAATGATAAGTCCCACCACCTCAATAGAATCGCCTGCCACCACCCCATCAAACCAACCACCAGTCTCCGCCGATGCTCCATATATCGCAGCAACATCGCCAGTAACAACCCCTGATATTCCATCAACTCCAGCGAATACGCCGGACATATTTCCTTACGGACGAGGTCCGGTGAGTAGTTCTGCACCAGCGACGGCGAATCTGGCTCCAGAGACTGCTGAGGTTCCCGCCGGAGCCAAGTCGGCTTCTAAATTCGTTCAACATGATCTCCTATGCATATTTTTGATCTTAGTAGCCACTTTGGTTCTTCCAGCTAACTAGCTTTTTGTCAGACTATAAGAAGACTCTTCAGTATATCTTGTAATTCTAATGAACAAGATACTTACTTGTTTTGTATTGATTACTTTATAGTATATTAATGTTGGTAGATTATATTTGTTAGTACAATATGTTTTCGTAAAAACACCATTTTCTTATTCCATGATATAGCTATGAAAAAAATCAACAAACTTAATAGAAACTTGATAAAAAGAAGTTTATAAAGCAACATTCAAACGGAAGAAACAAATGACATTTCTCACATAGAAAGTTTACTTGAATCCTCCAAATCATTAACTTGTGCAAACCTGAAGGGATAATCTTGGAACTGCTTCACATTGTTGAACATACTGTTTCCTAAACCCCAATGTATTGGCTCCATATAAGCTGTCCTCTGTACCATCGGACCATATGGACCATCCGAACAACTCCCGTAAAACAAGCTTTGCCCGTTCGCTATCATCGGCTCTGTCACATTCGAGAAGGAAGACACTTCCGCAGTATTTGAGGTCATCTGGTTATTAAAAGGGAAGAAAGAGAGCCCGTTGTAATCCATAGTAGGCAGAGGAAACAACTGATACTGCTCAAAACATTGCCGATTGTAACCGCATAAACCAAGTTGGTCATTAGACCAACAACTAGTGTCAGGAAATGTCTGATTCCTATTCGTAGCCTCTTGGATCTTGTTTTCTACTGCCATGAAAACCGCATAGAGGTCATTTAAAGAACACTGGTCGAGCTTTTTGTCCCATGTAGGATACTTTGTCGCAATCGTCGGTTTCTCCACCTTAGTGTTGTTTTTCTCCAAGCATTCTTGCACGGTGTATGTCTTGGTGCAGCTGCTTGACGCAGTGTCTCTGTACTTGGTTAAGATTTCACGGACTTTGCTCCCATCCTTTGGCCATAACTCGGGCTCCATGACCATTTCGTCCCCTGCTCTGCTCGGGCCGTACACAATGACACAAGTGTCCACACCGCAGAGTGTTGAGAACTCACTGGCTTTCTTATACAAACATGCTTTCCTCTTCTTGTAAGTCGTTATCCTCGTTTTCTCGTTCGTTATCCTCGTCATCTTTACCATCTTTCGACCCATCCAGATACCTTTGCTTCAATCTAAAAAGCCATAAAAGAGTAAAACACAACAATAGATCATAATCTTGAAAATTGAAATAGTAATATCATCATTTGGATGTAACGATCAGCTACCAAAACATACAGAAACACTACAAATTTACAACCAAAGCACTAATACTAGTAAACATTTTGTTGTCAATAAAAAATTTGTAACTCATATAGCTTTTAGGTTTACATTTTAACATTTCATAGCAATGTAAGCCTTACAAATGTATAGGGAAGAAAGATTCATATTATTTTATTCTCAATTTTTTCACTAATAAGCATAATCCTTATCGTTTTGTCAAGCTTCCTATGCATAATTCCAAATCCATATACGATTAACACGAATAGTAAAACAGATGGGATATTAACATAAAGTAAATGCAGAGTGATTACTAGAAGAAAAAAAGAATGTATATAATACCTTCTTTAAGAGCTCTACTTTCTGAAGTTTCTTGATTTAACAATGGAGTTCCTCTTTCTGTGTTTATATAAGACACACGCAAAAAAAGAATATATGTTTTTTTTTTTTTTTTTTTT
>Ga0041059_1003211_pt1 | contig 11372 bp, 4 predicted proteins | sample AraColnosormetaG_FD_56232 | JGI IMG/M metagenome (GOLD analysis project Ga0041059, IMG submission 56232) | Arabidopsis roots microbial communities from North Carolina, USA - Col MF nosort | ecosystem: Host-associated > Plants > Roots > Unclassified | place: USA: North Carolina | collected 2013-09-02 | reverse complement strand
TTTTTTTTTTTTTTGTCAAAACAACACTACAACAAATATAGACATAGATAGTATACGATTAACGCCATTAAAAGTCATTGATAACGAATTATTAAACGTTGTATTTGCGGCAGCTATAATAGGTGACATGCTATTTTAGCGTTGATTTTCACATGCTATGATATTTCACCATCTTTAATAGCATTTATTTTGACGCTAATAAGTTTTATGATAGCATTGTTATTACATGGCATTGTTTGGTCTTTCTTACGATAGCTCTTTGTATTAGTGCTATTACATTACTTTATTATTATAGGTTTGGTTACGTGTTGCATATTATTTTGTTGCAGCATTTTTAGATGCTATAGATATCAAGAATGCTATGCAGTATGTCCTTTTCAGTTTCCATACTACCCTGAAACCTGATACCAAAATTTTTCTTAAACCAACATTACATTACCAAATCCAACAACACATTACAGAATTCAAATTCATCATTCAAGTCTCAACAGAAATAAAAATAGGGAACAAATTAACAATACATGGAACAAATTACAGCTTCTACGAACTCACTTTGAACTCACCTGCAAAACTTGAAAATCTGAGATTGAAATCAGAGTTGAGGAGAGCTGCAGATTCGGCGAAGATTGAAAATCTGAGATTGAGGAGAGCAGATGCCGAGCACTGGATTCGGCGGAGAGAGCGAGAGATCTAGAAGATGGAATCGACAGAGATGGCGAGCTGAAATCGACTGGATTCGGCGGAGAGAGCGAGAGAGCCAACGATGTGTTTTTTTTATATATGTTTTTTGCTTTTTTTTGTTTTTTGTCTTTTTTTCCCAGCCACTGATTTGTTTCACTCCTAAACCGCGAGAATACCTTTTTTTTTCTAAGTGTTGGCGCTAACTCATAAAATTTAGGGCATAGCATTACTGTCACACTAGGACTCTAAAAACTCTAATTTCACTTTTAATAACAGTTACAGAAATCGTGCTATCTTAATGTGATATAAATATCCATAATTTTGTAGCAATAATTATATGACTTTCAAGTTTCAACCCTGAATAAGTAACTGTAACAAATCTATATGTATACATTTTTTGAGTATACCTATGAAAGAAATCTCAGAGTTGATACTTATTTATAGTGTTATACCCCTGTCTTTAATTCTTATCAATGAATTAATATTTCTGATTACTATCATTTTCTTTATCTAATTTATCTCCATCAATTCTAATTATCTAAAAATTAAGAAATCTTAAGATATTATAATTATTTATACTTATTAAAAAGTAAATATTATAATTATATAAAGTTTATTAAACGTTTAGAATATTTATAATATGTAAAATCTATAAAACATAAATAATCATTAAAAAAAATTTTTGAAATTGATTTGAATTAGATATTTTTAAATAAAAGTACTATTAAATTACAATATCATGTTTAGTTTCACCGAACGCTGTTAAATGGTAAGACGGGTTTCAAATATTTAGAATATTTAAATTTATTATATATTAAATAACCATTTGAAAGAAAACTTTTAAATTGATTTGAATTATATATCTTTTAAATTAAAATATTATTAAAACAGAAAATAAAATAATATTTAATTTCACCGAATATATTTATACGAAACGATATACTACAAATGAAATCCTAAATATAACAATCAAAATACAACTATCTCATCTTAAACACTAAACAAAACAAACAATATTAACAAAACAAATATAATTTAAAATTTTAATTGTTTAGTTATAGTCTAGGTTTTAACTTAATGAACGGTATGTTATTGTTTCTATATTTTTAAACGGTAAAATTCAAACATAGTAATTATACATTAAATAATATATTTTGTTGATAAGTATACACTAAATAATATATAAATATAGGAGTTATATATTTAAAAATATAAAACATTAAATTATATATATTTTTAACCTACAAAGCAATTTAAATTTTATTAAAAACAAATATAGCTCTACAGTATATCGCAAGTTAAAATCTAGTCAGCCGTACAAAGATTTTAACTAAAAGTGAAAAACAAATCGTTGTTATAGATCCTCGGTAACCCCGACTGATATTTACAAATCTATATACTTTCAATTTTCAAACTCTTATATACATCTTTGAAAATGGTAAAATTAACCCTAAAATAATGGAAAACGTAAAACTAACTTTCCAAATGTTTGTTTTAATTGCGAGTGTAACTTTCTCGTGGCTATCCACTTACAGAGAAAAAGTACTCTCGCACATTGCTATTCAAAATATGATCATCAGAATATCAAAATTTTGTTTGGACCACCACTATACAACATATAAAAGTAATTTTGAGTTAGGAGAATCAGATCCCGAGGCATATAAATAACAATATATCAAGATATGTAGATGCTAAGCTATCATGATCACTCACATAAGCATGTGAATTCTCTCTCAATGCAATATGTATGCAATCATAGGATAAGTAAATTAGCTTATTTAACTTTTTCGGTGACGCACTGTAGACGAAAAATTTATTGCTGTTAAAAACCATAACGAAAGTATATATAATATATTATACACATGAGAAATAATCAAGAGAAGAGAAGAAAGTGTGGACGTGTAGAGAAAATGAGAGAGCAAATGACAAACTCTTATATCTTCTTTCTTGTTATCTTTTTTCTTACAAATCAACTTTAGTCGACTACATATATATACTAAAGTAACTTGGGCCAAAGTTATGTTAAATTTGGATAAAATTATCCACAATAGCTTAGAGAGGAAATAAAATTATCCACAATAGCTTAGAGAGGAAGCTACTTAGGAGTTAAGTAAATGATGGATAATCATCATATTTTATAACACTCCCCTTTGAATATCCATAATTTTTGTTGAGTTACGTACTGCCTCGTTAAAACTTTATCATGAAAAAATCGTATAGGATAAAACCCATGACAAAGAAAATAGTGCAGTGACATAATCTCCTTCTGTAACAAACGAGACGTGTTCTCTTCATAGCTTTCGTAGATGATGCATCTCGATCATTCTCTTCGCCCCGTTTGATCTTGCCATTATATGACAAAGATTTCGGAAGAGAGATAGACCTTTATTTTCTTGTCTATATTTTGCGTGTTCTTTGCTGTCTCGTTAAAAATCTTTTCATGGAAAAACCCAGTGGGATAAAAACTATGATAAGGGACAAAGAGTACAGCCATGCTCATCATCATATGTCTCCCCTTGTAAGCATCTTCTTCAAATGATTCATTTTGATATGTGAAGAAGCTTTCTAAATGTTGTAGCTGGAAGCGCCTTTCTGCTACATTGTTTCTTCCATTGAATTGGGAAACACATACAACATTGTCTTGTTGTTGGCTCTTCACTGGTGACTATAGTGCTTGCTTCTTGTATATGTTGATGGCGTTAATCTAAGCCATACATCTTTTTGGTGTGCTTCATGAAGCGCAATAATTTTGGCATAACTTGAGCAAGCAATGACCAAAGTCTGCTATTAGAAATGCCGCGATGTTGTTGTTTTGCGATATTTTTATATGGATCTGATATAAATCCTTTATCTGCAAAACCAACTAAACCAAATTCGAGATTTCTAGAATAAAATAAGTCCAAATCAATCTAACCTTGCAGACAATATAGGATATTTTCACTTATCTCGATGTCTAACCGAATGAGATGAGTTAATCCTGCAAGTAGATCTATAGCAAATACTGCATACAATTCACAAAATATATAAATACTCGTCAGCATTTATATATAGTGTTTTATGACCAAATATATAGAGTCGACTTCCTTTAGGAGTGATTGATATAACATCAATTACTTTAGATGTTTAGTTGGAATATCTGGAGACACTTTTGTCTTTCCAAGATCTTTTATTCCAATGAACTCTTTAAGAGTTTTGATGATCAAAATCATCATGTTTATAAATTCCCGGAAATATAATTATGATATCATATATCTTTCAGGGATTAGTCCTTCAGACATCCCATGAGACGTAGTTCAAGTCATTTATATAGCATCAAATTCAATATATAGGGTATATTAACAAAATCCGTTGGGACACACCGTTTTGTCTTATATATCATAATACCCTTTTGATGCTTGGACCATGTGTCCATAAATTACTCGTTTCTAATACGAGAATAATATGACTTGATTGTCTCTTTATTTATTAGCCAATATATATTTATATATCTCTTTACTCTCACAGAGCGGAGATTCATGATCCTCATTAATTACATTGCGCGCTAGATCATAGATCATTTTTCATGCCGACATTATATTATCTTTACTTGGCTTTGGTTCCATATTTACCGTAATGACATGGTTAATGAGATCTCTTAATCATAATAAATGATTTTATATATATAGGTACCTGATTTCGTTATTAACCATGTCAATCGTCTCTTTACTCCTTTTTGAGGAGTCTCCTTACTCCTTTTTAGGAGTCTATATGCTTTTCTTTTAAGAGTTTAATCTTCTGTATAATAATTTGCTCCTTTCGAGGATTTTCTTTATATTTGGAACCAAAGTTGTCTATCACGTTCTTTAACGTGTTCTAGACAATAATATGTCATCCGCCAGAGACATATTTTTGGTGCATTTTTTATTTTATTTTAGCTGGAATATGAGATTTTCTATGAACTGTCTAAGTTCATATTTATTTATATGAGGATCAATAATTTTATAAAATCTCATTCATCAGCTGTTTGCATTTGATTTGCAATTTATTCTGAATAGTGATCATTTTGAACTTTTGAACTCTTAAGTTCATATATATTTGTTCAAAAATCCAAACTATTCAATAATTCTCCCATAATGATTGAGAAATTTTATCATCAACATGATGATACGCAAATCTTACAATTGGTACATCTAAAAGATGGCTCAATATTAATAGAGCGAAGACTTATCTCCAGCATCTATATATTTCATCCTCTTTGGATGATATTTTTATGAGGTGCATAAGAGCATTTATAATATATATCTCACACTTATAAAATTTAAAATGATAAATATTTGATCTCTAATCATGTATAAATTACATGAGAGAAATATTTCTTATGAATCGTTGGCCTTATATATAATCATTACTACATGCAAAACTGCATGTTCCATGTAAAAACACGGAGATTAAATCACCATAAATCGTTTTGCAATCTCTTGGATTTGTATTATGAACGATTTATTAAAACTCAATTTGAGAGTAAACATCATTTTTTAGATATTCCACTTTATCTTAAAGTGATAACTTTTAGGATATGACTTCACCAGAGTTATCTCGCTCTGGGGTGTCAAATTCACCAAAATTTATCGACTTAATATCGATGTGGGATTCCTTTAATTCTCCCCTTCGAGATAATAACTCTTTGAGTTCATTCATCTCGAAATGAATTCTACCTTAGGATCAATAACATATCCAAATGAGATCATGTATTTAATCTTGGATCTTTTTAAAGATGTGGGACTTGTAATAACCCCTCCAAAAATTATGGCTTTTCAAGCCTATTTATCTTGGACCGAATCTTATTTTAGATCGGTTGGAGTTTAATTTGGTGGATATTTAAGAAATTGACCAATGATCTTATTAAAACAAAAAAAAATAATGGTGATTTGGCCAAGAATCATAAAGTATGAGAAATAATAAAGAGAAGAGAAGAAAGTGTGGACGTGTAGAGAGAATGAGAGAGCAAATGACATACTCTTATATCTTTTCTCTTGTTATCTTTCTTCTACAAATCAACTTTAGTCGACTACATATATATACTAAAGTAACTTTGGGCCAAAGCTATGTTAAATTTGGATAAACATTATCCACAATAGTTTGGTGAGGAAGCTGCTTAGGAATTAAGTAAATGATGGATAATCATCATATTTTATAACAATTGCAAAATAGCATTGTTATTTTCGTCTATCCACGAGAAAAATTAGCTTATTTAATTTTTTCGGTGAAGGACTGTAGATGAAAAATATAATTCCAACTAGATATTTTATTTAGTACAAAATTATATATATAAAATTTTAATATATTGTAGTTCTAAGTGATAAAATATTTTTTGTCAGTCCTTATATAATATTAATATGAATATATATATATATATATATATTTTATATAATACTTAATTAAACATAATGTTTCTTAAGATATGGAAATAAAAATAATATTATTTTAAAAAATAAAATTGTTTGAACAATAAGTTTATTTTATGTTAACAACCACAAAATAAGATTGCATATAATTCTGTTAGATTAAAAATCAAAATATCATAAATGTGATGTATTTATAATATAGATTATTTTAAGTTAATTAAAGAAGTTAGCCGTTATTTTGTGTTATTTTGTGTTAATTAAATAATGTTGTTTTCAATTTGTAAATTTTTGGTTGTTGAAATAGAGATTTGTTAGACGTTGTTATGAAATTTAACTCGATTATATTATAACCATATTATATTATATAGTAATACCAAATTTAACTCGTGCTTAGAATCCATATTTTTATTTTTAAAATGCTAATGAAAATTGTTTTCACAATTCGTCATTCGCTGTTTTCAAAATTACTTACAAAATCAAATTTTCATAAATTTAGAGGTGTCAAACCTTATTTAAATTTTACGCCATCTTTTTTTTTGTCAATCGATATTGATTAGAATTCAAGAACCATCTCTGAAGAATGTTGTTAACATATGTGATATGATGGAGTTCGATACAAACTTTTCATGCCAAATCCGCTTTAACATTTGCACACCGAGAGATTAAAGATAAAGACAAACTTGTGAATTTTTCCTTGTCGCTTTGTAATTCCTTCGAATACATTAAGAAGGCCGACCATTCATTTGGAGAAGACACCATCTTCAAAAAATCTTAACAGTCTGTAAAAAAGATTATACCATGGTTGTCAGCACTAATTATACACTTCATCGCCCAAAGAAAAGCTTCCAACTCTACATGTAGTGGAGATAAATTACTTATGAGATTGGCAGCTCTCATGGTTAGCGTCTCTCCATTTGATGATGTACAATACCATCATGTTTTAGAAAACTCATTGCTTTTTTTCCAGGATTCATCCACAAAGTAACGTCATTCAACATAATTTATATCATGTGAAATATCCCTTACTCAATTCCAAGTTTCCAAATTCAACAAACCATGATTTTTAGTATGAAACTCGATTTAAGCTAAGTGCCACGATTGTGCATCTTTTTCCGGCAAGCGTAATACCTATAAAGGATATTTATCCACATTTTCATAGATCTTTTCGTTCCTTGCTTTCCAGATATACCAAATTATCCATGGCTATTGATGTAGTTGCATCGTGACTTTATACTTCTCTATCCATAGGATGGAGAGTAGGATATTATATATCCAGAGGATTTAATTTTCAAAAATATCGTTTGTTGGAAACCTTTGGAAAAAATGAATCTGGAACTGTAATCAGACTTTACAATTGTTTTGCAAGTAGGGCCGAATTAAAATTATCGACATTATAAAATCGCAACCCATCTTTCGATTTGCTAATACACAATTTATTCCAAGCTATCCATTGCATACATCTAAATTCACCATTAGAACTCCACCAGAATTTTGTAACCGCACTAGTAAGTTGAGAATGCCACAACTACTGATTTAGTCATCACCTCTTTCCCTCCTTTCGATAAAAATTAAAGTCGACTAAAGAAAATATTTTATTCATCCATTTATCTTATTCTGTAATCTATCTCTAACTAAAGAAAATATTATTGTTTTATATCCACCTAAACTTTATGGTAAGCTGAGATAAGTACCTATACCACCAAGGTTAGTGATATCCAAAGTTGAATTTTATTTATGCCTTGATAGAATCATCTATCTTATGCACAAACTATATCGATGATTTTGAAATTTTTATTTGCTGTCCCGAAATTGCTTCATATTGTTTTATTATTTCCAAAATGACTCTGCACTGCTCTTTGTTAGCTTTGCAAAAGAAAAACTATCATCCGCAAAAAATAGATAAGAATTGAAGGACTTGTTGTTGCTACTTTGATACCAGTAATCAATTTTCTTTGCTCAACTTTCCGAATATTTGCAATAGGCACCTCTGTACAAAGGATAAATAAGTAAGGAGAGAGTGGATTGCCTTGTCTTAAACCTCTCCTCGGTACTACTAAGCCTCTAGGTTGTCCATTAAGGAAAACTCTATATTAGACTGTTGTAATACATCACATTAACCACAAAATCAACTTTCCAAGAAACCCATTTTTTGTAATAACTTCTCAATGAAATTCTATTTCATCCTGTCATATGATTTACTCATATTAGTTTCAATGGCCATGAATTTTTCTTTACATGACGGGTTAGTTCTTATCCCATAAAACATTCTCTTGTGCGATAATAGTATTATTCGAGATTAGCCGTCCTTCCACAAAAGCATATTGTATTTCCGAAATAAGATTTAACAAAACCGTCTTTACTCTTTGACAAAAGATTTTTGAAATAACTTTATTACCAACATTACAAAGAGTAATGGGCCGTAATTCAGTCATCCATGTCGGTCATTCCGTATATTAATCGTATTTAACCGTTTATCGAAAACTTCATCTTGAAGGAATGAGTTAACCAAGAATAATAGGTCCTTTATAATGGTATCCCATGCTTTTTCAAAAAAAAGCTGTCATACCATCTAGGCTTGGTGCTTTTTCCGGATGCATCATAAATAAGGCTGCTCGAACCTCACATTCCATCGCGGGTGATATACCTCAATTTTCACTGCTTTTAGCTATGATTTAGTTATATTTTTAAAGTTTTTTTGTTATTTCTAGAGTCTTTTATAGTATTTTTCAGGTATTTACATGTTTGGGATACATTTGGAGATTATGGAGCTTTCTGGAGCAAAATAGAGAACTTATGCTGCAAAAGTAATTTGGAGACCAAACTTCGCGTAGGTGTCGATCGAAACCACCCCTGGTGTCGCTCGACACCAATATCTGATGGGAATTAAATTTCGTAACTTACTGAAGTTTTGAAGATTTCCAAATTCGCCCCAGAACTTCTCCTTATTTTCAAAGAAATCCATGCACGTTTTAAGGAACATATATATAGATTTTTAAGGTTATTGTTTAGACCTAACTTTTGATAACTTTTTTTATTCTTTATTTTTACTTTGTTCTTGAGAGCAAAACACTGTGGAGACTTGAAACAACCCAACCCGTTTTTTTTTCCTAAAATCATAATTAAATATTCTCATAAATACTTAATTAAACCAACCAATAAAGCAACATTGAAACCGCAAATCAAAAATACTATTTTATGAATAAATAAATAATTCGACCAACATAACCAAGAATGACTAACAATCCTAACAGGGTTCCAATAACCAAAACACAAAAACAAACCAAACAAATGAAGAGTTTATCTTTACCTGCCATGATTCCACGATCACACTTTATCTTTACCTGCACCATAAAGAAAAAAATGCGTAAGTTTTATCATAAATACTTAGTGAGGCGATCCTCCCATCTACGAGCTATACACACAAACAAATGAAGAGTATAACCACAAATCAAACATAACAGACCAGTCATTGAACAGTTCACCCAAAAACACAGACCCAACCTACATATCATCACACAAAACAAATCGCTCAGATAAACTCATAGTCACGTCTAACAACAATTATAACCAGGAGAGACTCTCCTTGCGTTTGAAACAGTTTAGAAACGTCCTACAACAAGTCACACAACCATAAGCAACCTTGAAGCAAACTGGACATAAAAACCAAAAACAAACAGTCTCAAAGACGAAACCCTAAATTAAAAACCAACCGTTAACTATCAAATCCCTCTGGTAGAAAGCTACCTTTAGACGTCACGAAGCTTCCCAAAAAATATCGTGACGATCAGAAACCAGACAAGACCATGTTCCCAGTTACAATCTCCGTTGGGTTCTAACTCACGTCTGAGAAAACGTGTAACCACAAAACTGCGAATAACTCAACCAGTTTAAATCCAAATCCACTTCTGTAAAATGGAGAATGACGATAAAAGACTTGGAAATAGCTCTAAAAAATTTTGTTACCTTTTACAACGATTTGATATATCGAAACTGTTTCCTCCCAAACCCTAACGATTTTGGTTCTTCTTCTTCTCTCTCTTTCTCCTTTACAGAACGAATAGTGGCTAACCAAAGCCCTAATTGCGAGTTTTTTTCTTTTATAGGCACACTCTATGGTTTTCATTAACCCAATAGATTAACTCGGGCGATTTAAAAACAAACCCTAATCGATTTTTCGGTTCACGGGCGTTACAATTCTCCCCCACTAACATAGATTCGTCCTCGAATCTAGCTTCACCCTTCCACTCTGAAGAAATTCGTGCAACCGTAGTACGCACTCCCTCCAACCCAACCCCTCTAGGTCTCTCTATTCAGTCGATATATTCACGATTTATTAGTCATTGTTGCTCACAACTCACTCTCCACTCTTAGACCGCAGTCTTCGAGCATAAACCATCACTCTTAGGCCTATGCCTACGGTATCTCGGGTATCACACGTATTATCTTCCCCACTCAAAGTCAAACCCTGAGTTGTGCCGGCTAAGCCACAGTCATCGAGTTACGACACTTGGAGAAAATAATACCTCAAAACTCATTCTCGGGTCGTCACCCTAAAGTGCGCTCTGGGATCGTCACCCGAAGCCACCTACCCCTCGCACTCTAAAGACGCCAAAATCCAGCGAGTTACCGGTACCTCAGGAGCATATCCCGCTCTTCACGAGTCATTAGGACCCTCATGTCCATCGAGCAAACAATACTAAACGCTTCCGAGCATATCTCCAAACTCTGTCATGGATTCGCGTAAGACACCTTTATGCCTCACCATCCATCATATCCTCTCGGGAATATCCTTATGACCAACTTCCGGCCATCTCGTAAACACACCTCTCTCTTAGGTTGTTTACTCAAACTTTTCAAAAATAGACAAGTCCTTTTTGGGAAACTTTCTATTTTAGAAACCGCACAACACATTCTTAAGTAACACAACTCAAGTCAAATGCAAGAAAAATACTCATATTATTAATCATCAAATTTCATGATCGTTACAACTCCAAACGAAAATGCAAATGAAAGAGAAAAAAGAACAACAATTCAAAAGCTCAAAAACTCGACAACTCTGAAACTGGAAACCAAAGATAGACAAACTCAAGCAGCAACCTGCTTCTCGAACCACTTCTTGAACCTTGCCTTCATCCTCGCCTCTGGCTCCCAAGTCTCCTATGTCACACCATCGCAATCCCACAGGACTTTGATCAAAGGAGTCTTCTTCCGCTGAAGTTCCTTGATCCTCCTCTCGAGAACCCTCACTGGTCTCGCCTCCAAAGTCATGTTGGGCTGAAGATCCTTTGGAATCTTAGCTCANCATCC
>Ga0041059_1003210_pt1 | contig 11374 bp, 13 predicted proteins | sample AraColnosormetaG_FD_56232 | JGI IMG/M metagenome (GOLD analysis project Ga0041059, IMG submission 56232) | Arabidopsis roots microbial communities from North Carolina, USA - Col MF nosort | ecosystem: Host-associated > Plants > Roots > Unclassified | place: USA: North Carolina | collected... | reverse complement strand
TTGTTTTTTTTTTTTTTCTGAATAGGTTGAATAATTTGGTTATCCCAAAGCCATAATATTTTTGTTTATCTGATTTATCTCCTGTTCAAATGACTTACCTAACGCGATCTGGCTGAGTGAAAATCAATACTAAAAGATTGGATAAATTTGTGATTGTAAATTTGTAATTGGATTAAAATCAACAATATAGCCAATATAGCAATCTATTTAGATTTTAAGGCATTTTTGTATATAACAAATAAATTAACCTCGCTCGTGAATTAAAAACTCACTTGCATTCGCCACAAGAGATCACTGCAACCTTTAACACGGGGACGGTTGTCTAAATAGTTCCGGCGAGCATCTTCGACGGCGGCTCGTTCCTCAGGTGTGCCGGCTTTGGGATCAAACTCCCATGTTTGACGTCCGACGAAGTTGTTGCTGCTGAACAAGTAAGGATCTTCTCCATTTCCCTCTCCTATCTTCAACTTCCACATAACGATGGTCCTAGCTATGTATAGTTACGTGTACATATATATACTCAACGAGTTTAGAATTTCATAGAAATAATCAAATGATAGTATATTAGAGAGTCCAGTTTGTAAACAGGCGTACGGTATATATAGATAAAAAAACCATGTATTAAAAGATCCCTTATGTTATGAATATGAGATGGAGAGAGGGTAAGAGAGATAAGAGAGTGACCGAGAGAATACTTGTGCTGGGTCGATGTTTGTTTTGCGATTGATGATTATACTTTGGGGAGTTTCATGTACGTATGTTTATATATATAGAGGTAGGCCTCCATACAGTATGACAATTGAATAAGAATAATTTGGGGATATTATATGTACAGTATGTAAGAGCATCATTATCCATGAGTTCTTAAGAATATGAAAAAATTTCTTAAAATATTATATAAAATAAAATAAGAATTTAAAATATAAGAAATGACTCTTAAAAGAGGAAAATGGTTCTTAGATAAGAGATATTTGCTACATTCTCTCTTCTTGTTAAGAGCCCCTTAATATTTAATTATTATTTTGTATATCAAAATGTTAAGAATTTTGTGTAAAAACTCACCATTAAGGATGGTCTAAGTATGTATAGTTTACGAACATTAAAGACAAAGCTTAAAGTTGTTGACATGAAAATTACACTCTTCAACTCTACGCAGCTTAATTGTAGTTACAAAGTTTTCTCTCCTTCTCTTGTTTTTAGGTTTTTATTTTATTTCTCAATAATGTCTTATTGCGATAACATCGTATTATTTGCTTTTAGGAGTATATATAAATGAACTCAGAAGACTTCTCGAATTTTTGCTCATTATGATAAACAGATATTAGTTCTTATTATCTAATACTAGCTAGTTTGTAGTTAGGTTCCATATAATTAAATAATCAGTCCCATATCACAATATCAAAGTCATATATATAATCAAACTCATTTAACAAATGAAATGGTGGTCCACCTGTTTAGTTCATGCAACTTAATAGAGAATATGTGTACTTTTAAAAACACTTTAATTTGATTTTACTTGGGGAGAGTGTAGAGACCACTCAAATAAACGCCGTATAAAAAAGTTAGAAACGATACGGTCGCACTTAATTACCACACCGCAAGAAGAAACGATACGGTCGCACTTAAGAGATCAAAGCTTTTTCTGTGGTACGCATCCCATGTTACACGTGGCCGTATGTATAAGCGTAAATTGCGATTGACAAATTGAGTTAGCTCTCTTTCACTCTCACTACATATGTTTTTGTCAAATTACTATATTTAGATCATAACGATCATGTGCGTCCTACATTTTTATACGAACATTTGTCCACTCTGCATCAAATACGGTGCACGATTCGTTTATTGTTAGGTCGACCACCGGTCATGATTAAATGCTGATTGATACATTTTAATTTTGGTTCCTTTTTATAATGGTATAATGTGCAGTAACAGTTGGGATTGAATTACATACGGTTAAAAAACAAGTGGCGATTATGAATGATTTGTTAGTCGTTCACAAAAACAACGACGATTCATTTTTTTTGTCATTATGTATAGGGATCCCTTGTGTGAATTATCGCCACTTGTTTTTTGATGAACATATATTGATGAACACGTGAATTATCGTGAAAAGAAGGCTCTGCTATTTTGTCATCTAATCCCCTAGCTACTTTCCTCCTATAATAAAATGATTTCATAAATATTTTACGGTTTTAGTTTAACATAAATTTAGTGAGCTTAACATGTTTATATTTAATATTTATGGCCACTCGATAGAAACATTAGAAAAGAAAAGGGAAATTGGTTTAATACATCCCAACTAGATCGTAAATTTAAACTTCATAAATTCTAAGTGTGTCCAACGCTCATATTCACAACCGGACATTTGAAATCCACCGTCTACAACCAAACTTATCCTAGGGCTTTAAATACACCCTTTGTTTCGGATGACAATCTAAACCCCTGGTTTTTAGCTACTACGCTACTCTCTAGATAAATGAGATAACTCTTCATTGATACTCACGTCACGTACAAATCACTCCCAATTACAAATCAATTTATCTTCTTTTCTCAACTTTAATATAATTGACGAGTTTTTTCCTCGAGTCTGACAAAAAAACCAAAAAAAAAAGGTTTAGTATTTAGGGCTGGACTCAAATTATACAAACACTTGCGGAATATCGTATGGGCTTTGGGTGCTAAGTGAGGCGACATGAAGATATTACTGGCAAATATTCAGTCACGAACCATTTTATAAGGTTGACTAACAAAAGTATGCATGCAAACTACCGTTGAAATGTGACTTCAAAACGAATTATGTATGTATGTGTGTGCGTGTAAATGAATTCAATTTCACACACTTCTCTTCTTTAATTTTCTCCACATATATTACGTGCATCTCAATGCACGATGCATAAAATATGCCATATCTTTAGATTATTAAATTAATTAAGGTCTAAAGAATGTGGAAGTTGAAGATAGCAAATGGAAACAAAGAAGAGCCCTACTTGTTCAGTACCAACAACTTCCTCGGAAGACAGACATGGGAGTTTGATCCGGACGCCGGCACAGTGGAGGAACTAGCTGCCGTCGAAGAAGCTCGTCGGAAATTTTATGATGATCGTTTTCGTGTTAAAGCTAGCAGCGATCTCATATGGCGTATGCAGGTATTTATCTATTTTTCTTTACTTTTTGTGCGTGTCAACATAGTTTATGAATTAAACGTACAGAGTATGAAGTGAAGTGATGTCTCTCTCGTGCTAGCTAATTAATAATTGTTACCCTGTCTTTATCCAGAATTCAACAAAAAAAAAAATATGAAGCTTGAAAAAACAGTAATTCAAGAAACAATTTTATTCTTGAGCACCTTTATACTATATTTTGGGTATTCTGAAACAATTTTTAAGCTTCATAAACAATTTGTTAGTGTCAAGTCCAATTTGTGCGATCCTATTTGTTAAATATATATATATATATATATATATAGACTGTTATAAGCTTAAATATAGACTAATTAATAACTCCATGATGATGCTAGTTTTCAGAGAAAAAGTTTCATAGGATATAATGTGTATTTAAACGATGATTAACTAATTAAAATGTTTGTTATAAAGTTCTGAAAATAAGTAATTTTTTGTTCGTCCATGGATAATTCTACATATATACGAGAATATCTACAAGTATCACAATTTTGAAGCTGAGGAACATGTTTCCAATTTACATTGATATTCAGAAGGAATGAAATAACATCCCATAGTTTTTGTAATAGCATGCATAAAGACGTATGGTGGAACTGGAACTGGGTAAAGAACGTGATTATGGGTTAGGTCCATATTTTTAGTTTTTTGCTAACCTTTAAAAAGGCAATAACCGTTAACCTTTTAATTTGAAATCAAGACAGTTGGAAAATAAAAAAATAAAAAAATCAAGACATTCAAATAATAATGAACGATCTTTATTTTACACCCGAATTGTAAATTTATTATAACTGTAAGGGCCTAAACTGTAAATAAATAGACTTAAAGATTTCACCGGTCAAAGTCACGAGAACAAGTCAAAGTCAAACGTTCAATTACAACCCATAACCTTCGACGGTAACCTCACCGGCTTACTCGACGTCGCCGGGAATAATCACCGGTCTCGGCCTCCACGAAGATTCTGCGACGTTCTGTGAGAGGCGAGGGTAAAAACCTTCTCGCTTCACATTCCTACTCGAAGCCTAATCGTGTTCCTTCGACTAGATTCGCCGGAATGAAACAAGAACCCTTTATTTCAATTTCAAACGGTGATTTAACGCAGATATCGGAATTTACGGAGCATAGTGTTGATTATACACTTGGAATCTGAGTCATTAATAACTTGTCTTATTGAAATCCTGGTGTTTGGTTTTGGTCCTATGATACAGTTTTTAAAGGAGAAGAAATTCGAGCAAGTTATACCTCCGGCGAAGGTTGAAGATGCCAATAATATCACGAGCGAAATAGCTACAAATGCGTTAAGGAAAGGGGTTAATTTCTTATCAGCATTGCAGGCCAGTGATGGCCATTGGCCTGCTGAAAATGCTGGTCCTTTATTCTTCCTTCCTCCATTGGTATGTCTCTATCTGCTCTAATGTTCTCATCTCTACAAGGAACTAAGAACAAATTAGTGTTTTAGATTTGAAAAAAGTAATCTTTGTAAAAAATGACTGTACATAGATTCTATCCAAGTTTCAGCAGCAAGTGGCACAGAGGTTATTATCCAATTTCCGATATTTTTGTTTGTTTGTAAAATACAGGTTTTCTGTCTATACGTCACTGGACATCTCCATGAGATTTTCACTCAAGACCATCGTCGAGAGGTCCTTAGATACATCTACTGTCACCAGGTATATCATTAGTAGATCGCAAAACCTACCACTTATGCTACTTTATAAACTCTTTTCTTTCAATTTTACTTTTGAGATGTGTTTATTTCAAGAATGAAGATGGTGGGTGGGGATTACACATAGAAGGAAACAGCACCATGTTCTGCACCACACTAAACTACATTTGCATGCGCATACTTGGAGAAGGTCCAAATGGAGGACCAGGAAACGCGTGCAAACGGGCCAGGGATTGGATTCTTGACCATGGTGGTGCAACATACATACCTTCTTGGGGCAAAACTTGGCTTTCGGTAAATATCCGGATGAAATTTTGGTACAATCGGCAAAATAATATTCAGAAGATTGTTTAAATATTGGTTGAATGTTTGTAGATACTTGGTGTCTTTGATTGGTCAGGAAGCAACCCCATGCCTCCAGAGTTTTGGATCCTACCTTCCTTTCTTCCAATACATCCAGGTTTCTTTTCTTCACGTCTTGAATATCTTCATCTTTGCTTCAATAAACTAAGTAGTGACTAGGGTGTAACAATCAATTAAGACTTGAGCTCTTCGAATTGCGTCGTCACTTCTAAATTTTAGTCTGAAACCATTTAACGAAAATCTGCAGCGAAAATGTGGTGTTACTGCCGGTTGGTTTACATGCCAATGTCTTATCTTTACGGGAAGAGATTCGTTGGTCCAATAAGTCCTCTTATTCTGCAACTACGCGAAGAAATTTACTTGCAGCCTTATGCGAAAATAAACTGGAATAGAGCTCGCCATCTATGTGCAAAGGTAAGATCGATCATTGTTCCTTCTTTAGATAGATTTTTCAGGAAGATAAATTCTCAGAAAACCTTCTACGTTCATTCTCAGGAAGATGCGTACTGTCCTCATCCACAAATTCAAGATGTTATATGGAACTGCCTTTACATCTTCACCGAACCGTTTCTTGCATGTTGGCCATTTAACAAGCTGCTAAGGGAAAAAGCTCTTGGGGTGGCAATGAAACACATACATTATGAAGACGAAAATAGCCGTTATATTACCATTGGATGTGTTGAAAAGGTAAAACGAATACAGTCCTTATGCAGAAAGGCTGGAGTACTCAGAATTTATCTTTGAATTAACTAAAACTTCAGATTCTTTTTGAAGGCATTATGCATGCTTGCGTGTTGGGTTGAAGACCCTAACGGAATTCATTTCAAAAAGCATCTTTTGAGGATTTCTGATTACTTGTGGATTGCAGAAGATGGGATGAAAATGCAGGTGTCAATGAAAATTCGGAATCTATTTGTTATGTCACTTAATGGAAAATTTCGTGTGGCATAAAAATTTATGAGTCATGTATTTTGCAGAGCTTTGGAAGTCAATTATGGGATTCGGGGTTTGCCCTCCAAGCGTTAGTTGCAAGTAATCTCGTGAACGAAATCCCAGATGTACTCAGGAGAGGATATGACTTTTTGAAAAATTCTCAGGTTCGATATCCTCTGCAGTATTATTATTTGTGACTTTAAATTATTAGAGAAAGTAAAGATGTCTTACGGAGCTGAGAGTTCTTAAGGTTAGAGAGAACCCTTCGGGTGACTTTACAAACATGTACCGTCACATATCCAAAGGGTCGTGGACTTTCTCTGATCGAGATCATGGATGGCAAGCTTCCGACTGCACAGCCGAAAGTTTCAAGGTGATTAGTCAGAATTCGATTACTATAATAAGCTGGTCAGCTTTCCACCTAATTAGCACACTTATCTTGGTTTGTAGTGTTGCCTGTTGCTTTCAATGATACCACCTGACATTGTTGGCCCGAAAATGGATCCCGAACAGTTATATGAGGCTGTTACTATCTTACTGTCTCTACAGGTGACCTTTATACCATATATAGAACGCACTTGCTCAACTTTTTGTTATAAGAAATGTCTGTTCACTTGCTCTGGCTGCAGAGTAAAAATGGAGGTGTAACTGCTTGGGAGCCTGCCCGTGGACAAGAATGGTTGGAAGTAAGAAAGAAATCCCATCAAGATATTTGTATCACAACGTTTATGAGGCATGTGAAAGAAATTCTCAGAAACATCTTGTTACTTTTTTCCCATGTTTCAGTTGCTAAACCCTACTGAAGTTTTTGCTGACATTGTGGTTGAGCACGAGTACAATGAGTGTACTTCATCAGCGATCCAAGCTTTGATTCTTTTCAAGCAACTATATCCGAATCACAGGACAGAAGAGATCAACACTTCCATCAAGAAAGCCGTGCAATACATAGAGAGCATACAAATGCTTGATGGTTCATGGTATTATATAAATTAGCTTTTAGATACAGTGAAACTGTTCACAAAGATTTTGGTTTTACCAACAATTCTTGGATTGATAGGTACGGAAGCTGGGGAGTTTGCTTCACATACAGTACATGGTTTGGTCTGGGAGGCCTTGCAGCTGCTGGAAAGACATACAACAACTGCTTGGCTATGCGTAAAGGCGTTCATTTCCTTCTCACAACTCAAAAAGATAATGGAGGTTGGGGTGAAAGCTACTTGTCATGTCCTAAAAAGGTAATAATCATTGCAATGTAAGCGTCTTTTCCCCAGTTCCCGCGAGTCAAGAAAAATATACTTGGTTTGGTGTGCAGAGATACATTCCAAGTGAAGGAGAGCGGTCAAACTTGGTGCAAACCTCTTGGGCAATGATGGGTTTACTTCATGCTGGACAGGTTTATAATATCGATATGCTGAGACTTTTACTTCCTCGCTATATGAAAGATCTTATTCAAAGTATTTAATTGTTCCTTTTAATCTCACACTACAGGCCGAGCGAGATCCGTCTCCTCTTCACCGTGCTGCAAAGCTCTTAATCAACTCTCAACTGGAGAATGGCGATTTTCCTCAGCAGGTACTTTTGGAAACATGAAACAAAGCTAACACAAAAAGCTGCTCATACAAAAACCTTAGAGATGCCCTCACGATGAACCATAACGACTCAAATTTTATCTGGTCCTTTTGCTGCCTAAAATTTTAACTGGTCCTCGTGAGTTGATGCTAAAAAAATGCATAACGTTTGAAGAGTCAATATTGTATATTTTACAGGAGATAACTGGAGCTTTCATGAAGAACTGCTTGTTACACTACGCAGCATACAGAAACATCTTCCCCGTGTGGGCACTCGCAGAGTATAGGAGACGAGTTCCTTTGCCGTATGAAAAACCTTCAACAGAGAGAAGAAGTTAGATCCATCAGAACGTCTCAAAACTCACAGGTCATTGACCATGATGTAGGATCATTAAGTCATGACCTCTATTTTGCAATAAGCTATTATTTATATGAAGGTGGTTGAGTATTCTTACTGAATAAGCAAACTAATGATCGTGTATGAACATACACATCTAATATTATATGTTCATATGTATTATATTCATGTATTGTATCATGATTCATGACTATGTATGTTCTCAAGTAATATAAATGTATTATATTATATGTATGTAGTTAAGTACGTATCCAAGATTAAGCAAAATCTTTTCCCCAACAAGTACTCTCATTTTTGTCTTTTAATTCTCTATCATCCCAGAAGTAACATGTTCTTGTCGGTGTTTTCTTATCACATATTTACCAAAAATCTACCCACCTTATCTTAACTTAATATACTTCCACTTATATAATCTAATGTATGCGTTTAAGAAATGAGGTACGTAGCTCACATTTTTGTAATGTGGAGGTTGAAGATAGGAGAAGGGAACGGAGATGATCCCTACTTATTCACTACTAACAACTTCGCCGGACGACAAACATGGGAGTTTGATCCTGACGGAGGCTCGCCGGAGGAAAGACACTCCGTCGTTGAGGCTCGCCGGATTTTCTACGACAATCGTTTTCATGTTAAAGCAAGCAGCGATCTCTTGTGGCGCATGCAGGTTTGTATTTTGTTTTTCTGGTTTGTAATTTATTCCTTGGAACATTTTATTAGCAACGTGCTATTTTAGTAAAAAATAACAATTTTTCAAAGTAACACGAATGATTTTGAGTTTTGACTCCTACAAATTTCCTCATTTGATGAAAAATAAAAAAAAATCATAAGCTCACTTTTATGCTGTTCATTTTTGTAATGTACTAAAATACATGGAAAATACCAAAATAAACACAAAAAGATACGTAATTTTGAGAAACTACGAACAAGGCCCTAAAAAAAAGTTTATTTACGAAATTGACCTGCTATTTTAAAAGTACCGAATTTTGCAACAGTTTCTGAGGGAGAAAAAGTTTGAGCAACGGATAGCTCCGGTGAAAGTTGAAGACTCCGAGAAGGTAACCTTTGAAACGGCGACGAGTGCATTACGGAGAGGTATTCATTTCTTCTCGGCGTTGCAGGCCAGCGACGGTCACTGGCCGGCGGAAAATGCCGGCCCTTTGTTTTTCCTTCCGCCACTGGTAAGTAGTTTTTTCCGGTGTCAATTGTAGAATCAGAGATTAAAGAGTGCAATTGCGTAATAGGTAAAAGAATAAGATAATTTCAAATCGATCGACGAATGAAATTGGATTAGGGATCAGTGTGATTTTAGTTTTCGTGTAAGTGAGAATGTTGAAATTGAAAGAGGGAATTTTTAAGTGAAAGTCTGAAACTTTGTTGCTCCAAATCCAATGCACACTGTGTACTGTGTAGGTGTTTTGTCTTTACATAACGGGACATCTTGATGAAGTGTTCACTTCAGAACATCGAAAAGAGATTCTTCGATACATCTACTGTCACCAGGTACAGTTTTTGGTCTATAGCTCCACAACGAAATGTATCTTCTTCAATGTGCTCATGTTGGATTTTTATGTCCATAGAAGGAAGATGGTGGGTGGGGATTACACATTGAAGGTCATAGCACAATGTTCTGTACCACGTTGAATTACATATGTATGCGTATACTTGGAGAAAGTCCTGATGGAGGTCATGATAATGCGTGTGGACGAGCCCGGGAATGGATCCTTAGTCATGGTGGTGTCACCTACATACCTTCTTGGGGTAAAACTTGGCTTTCGGTATGTATTCAGATCATCTGGTATTATAACCTGAGAATGACTAGAAAAGTTGTATCATAAGCGTGCGTCTTGTTGTCTGCAGATACTTGGTGTATTTGACTGGTCTGGAAGCAACCCAATGCCTCCTGAGTTTTGGATCCTACCTTCTTTCTTTCCCGTGCATCCAGGTTTGTTTCTTGACATCAGAACTTATGAGATTGGGAAACTGGATTCCTCTTGTTGATATTTGACCAAAAACCTTATTTGGCGTACTACAATGATTAAGAGTTTCTCTACACAAGTATGCTATCAATGAGATGTATTAATTAACGAAATCTTACAGCAAAAATGTGGAGCTACTGCCGGATGGTTTACTTGCCAATGTCGTATCTCTACGGGAAGCGGTTTGTTGGCCCAATAACGTCTCTGATTTTGCAACTACGCAAAGAACTGTACTTACAGCCTTATGAAGAAATCAATTGGATGAAAGTCCGCCATCTTTGTGCAAAGGTAAGAATGTTAGGATGTATCGACATTTCTCTTTATGATTTTCTTTCATGGAAAAGAACACGGATACATTCCTCTACTTTACCTTAGGAAGATACATATTATCCCCGTCCACTGGTTCAAGAGTTGGTATGGGACAGTCTTTACATCTTTGCGGAGCCTTTCCTTGCACGTTGGCCATTTAACAAGCTTCTTAGGGAAAAGGCTCTTCAATTGGCAATGAAACACATACACTATGAAGATGAAAATAGTCGTTATATCACCATTGGGTGTGTTGAAAAGGTAAAAACACCTTACCTTAAGACACAAAGTATTGAGCATCTGGAGTTAACTTCAGTCTCTTTCTGCAGGTACTATGCATGCTAGCTTGTTGGGTTGAAGACCCGAATGGGGATTATTTCAAGAAGCACCTCTCTAGAATCTCCGATTACTTGTGGATGGCTGAAGATGGGATGAAAATGCAGGTATGTCCATGGAGATTGGAAATCCAATTTGTTACGTTTACTAACCTTGAGTTGGTAAGAAATCGAATTTTTTTTGATTATGCAGAGCTTTGGAAGTCAACTATGGGATACAGGGTTTGCGATGCAAGCTTTACTTGCAAGCAATCTCTCCAGTGAAATCTCTGATGTACTCAGGAGAGGACATGAGTTCATAAAGAATTCACAGGTTCGATATCTCTGCAGCATATACTGTAGCACAAGGAACTATTTCTTTTGAAAAATGGAACATTAGCTTAAAATTGATAAACAATTGAAGGTTGGAGAGAACCCTTCAGGTGATTACAAAAGCATGTACCGTCATATTTCAAAAGGAGCATGGACTTTTTCTGACCGAGATCACGGATGGCAAGTTTCAGACTGCACAGCTCATGGCTTAAAGGTAACCAGCCGTTAAAACTAAACACATTGACATGTTCTTCAGTGGCATGAGTACTACATCCTTGCTGTTTTCTGGTCTCATAGTGCTGCCTGCTGTTCTCGATGTTGGCGCCGGATATTGTTGGCCCAAAACAAGACCCCGAGAGACTACATGATTCTGTTAATATC
>Ga0041059_1003209_pt1 | contig 11380 bp, 7 predicted proteins | sample AraColnosormetaG_FD_56232 | JGI IMG/M metagenome (GOLD analysis project Ga0041059, IMG submission 56232) | Arabidopsis roots microbial communities from North Carolina, USA - Col MF nosort | ecosystem: Host-associated > Plants > Roots > Unclassified | place: USA: North Carolina | collected 2013-09-02 | reverse complement strand
AAAAAAAAAAAAAAAAAAAAAGAGAACGCCATGAAACAATTCACAAGAAAATGGCTTCTAAAACAACCTTCACCGCAAATTCTATCAGCTAATATATTTCAATCTTTTTCCTTTTCTCATTGATCTTCCTCTGCTTTGTGTCGTTGACAATGGCTTAAATAATAGTAAAAACAAAAAAACGATCTCATTTTACATGAGTCTCAGTTCGTACTCACCAGCCATGGTTATATATCTCACCCATGGATGTGCCTGGTACCCACTCTTCTCAATGATCTTCAGGTATCGAACCTGCAATACCCATAATTAACACACATCAGGTTTGTTTGCCTTCAGATTTCAATGCAGTAATATAAAAAGAATGTGATCTATATGATAATAACGTATCATTGTGAGTAATACCAACCTGTATTCCTGAAACTATGAATTTTGGGATCTCAAATTTGACACGGATTGGAGCTTTTCGCTCAGGCGTTGCTTCCTCTGCGGCTATACTTGGAAGATGGAAATCTGCTTTCAATGTATGCTCCTACATTGTTTCAAAACTTAATGTAAGCATTCGACTTTACATGGTCAAGTGTTACATTAAACTATAAGAACTTACCTTGTTCCCATAGAAATATTGTATCTTCCAGACCAGTGCATCTTTCTCAGGAGCATATGCGGCCGACCCGAGAGATGTTCTTACATCGGGGTTATACGCATCAGTTGGTACAGGTAACTCAATCTCAACACTTGTTGCATAGCTGCAGAAAAAAGGAACTCTTATCAAAACGCGTTAAAGGATTCCAGTATTTCAGTATTTCAGGTAATGGTTAAACGTGTTAAGTAACATTTGTTACTTACCTTCTGTCCTTGAATTGGCTTCTAGCTTTTACTAGCATCTCAACACGACTTCTGGAATGCCTCTCTATATGCGCTTCCACCCATATAAGAGGCTTTACCTGAACAAGTATTATGCGAAAATAAGATATATCATGATATAATTCGTTTAAGAAGGGGACAAAACCATTTCTGCAATATTACACATTCTAAAACCTGAGTACTGAGTCTATACGTCATAAGATCAAAAGATCCATCAGGTGGTATGAATGATATTGTCCTGTCGTTCTCAAAACGGGCTAATCGAACACACCTACATTTTGAAGAAAGAGACGTGTAAAAACTCAAGTATTCAATAATTTTTCGAGTTAGTAAAAAAATTGGCCTCGATAGAGTGACTGTCAAAGAATGTTTAAAGTTGCAAGAGATTAACGTACTGATGAAATTTGATGTCCTCCAAATCAATGGCTTTTCCTTTTATTGCTCGTCCCTGTGCCTCCAACAATATTCTGTCATTCAAGCCTAGCTTACACTCTGGCATTCCACTGTAATAACATGGATAAAGAAGCAGAGAGTCAAAGAGGAGGGACTTTTGATTTTAAATGCGTTGGTTAACTAGGGACACTAGAGAACGCACCTCAAGTATGTTCGCATCTTCAAAGCTCCAACGACATCAGACCTGACAATTTGCCCATTACTGTTCACAAGGATATTTACACTCTCTATCACATCCAAGAAAACCTGGAAAACAAAACATCAGTCTGCAAACATTAGAAAACCTAAAACAATTGAAAAGTAAAATGTTGAGCACCTACTTCGTTTTTCTTAAACTTTAACCCCTCACTCCTCCATGAGACAGAATTAGTGACAGCCATTGGAGGTCTCTGTGTAACTTCCATTCTATATGCATCAGTCTTGATGAATTCACTAAGGATTCTTGCCTCAGTAAACTGAGGGTAACCAAAGTCCATCATCTCGTCAAGTAACTCATACTGCCAGTAACATAAGTAAATGTTTTTAGAAATAACTTTCGCCCACACATATCCACCTCATGCAAGAGGGAAAACAGTTATAAGAAGAGATGTGAGAAGCATTATCTTACCACTACCACAAAGTTATCTCTCAAAGATTCTTCCTCTAACTCCTCGAAGTAATGCTTGAAGACCTACGATCAGTATAAGACTGTAACATATGAAACAGTGCCGTTCTTTTTTCTTCAAATTCAGAAAACAGATGGAAATGCAAAAAACTGAATCACTAGGGATGCTTACATCGACTACACGATGCAAGAAGAAGAGAAGACTGGCAGCATTACAGTTCTGTCTGGACGCTATCATGAGGTAAATGTTACTATGCTGTACAAACATGTAGGTCACGCCATTATCATAAGCAACCGGATCATTTGACTGTGAATCACCCTGAACATATTAGACGAAAGTAAGCAAACCCGCAGAGAAAACACTAGTCATTTAGTCATAAGTATAACGATTCTGATCAAATTGAATCCTTTTAAGCACTGATCAAGCTTGTTCATTAGTTCCAAATGTTAAAACTTCACCTCTGTCTCGATGAGTTTGGTGAAGAAACGCTCAGCTTGAGCAGCGGTGACATCGCCACGGTAATCGCGCCACACGAGAACACGACCTTTGATATCGAGCAGAAACAGCGCTGAGGCCGCCCCTGCCATGTTCTTCTTCTTCTTCCCTCCTTGTTTTCTCAAGGATTTGCCGAATCAGATCGATCAAACAGACGGATTATTAATTCCAGAGAGATCTGAAGAATTTTACGCTTCGCCGGAGCTAAACGATCATTTGCTGCAGCTGAGTGGTGGTTCGTCGATAAAGTCACTTATTCACGACCTGACGAATTGGTTCTGACATAAAAAACGACGGGAGACTCGAGAAAGAAAGAAAAGTGCAGCTTATTAAATTGGGTTCAGCTTTGCATTATTCTGCGAAACGACATCGTATTACCAATCTTACTTGGTTTTTCTTTCTTTCTCTGTATTAGGGAAGCAATCTTACTTACGAAGATTTTAGATTAATTTTTATAAATCTTAAACTAATAATACCAAATTAAAAAAAAAAAATGAAAATTTGAATTGAATAACATCAGATTCTATATAATATTTTTAAATCACTAAAACTCTATATAAATCACAAACCAATAACACCCCTTAATTATTAACAAAGTACTAGCATTTTGACAAATGTTATACATTTCAACATAGATTTGTTTTTTAGTTAAGTCATAGGAGTTATTTTGTTAATTGATGATAGCTCCTCCTGGTTGTTCCCATTTTCATACATACAAATCCTCAACATAAGCAATAAAATCCCATATGATTTTCCAATCCAATAATGATTCTAACAGTTTGTTACACTTGAATTCACTTGCGCCATTCTCTATCAATTTCTTTTAAGTTCCACGCGAATGAAATAGTGCTTTTCAATATTTCATTACATTTGGCGAGAGAGAACATTACAATGAAATTGCAGTGTCAAAGTAAATCTTCTGTACATGTTTCAATCAAAACCTTTTTCTTTCTTTCTTCCTTCTCTTTGAGAGCAAACATCATAAATCCACAAAACAATCAAACTCACCCAAAAGACTTCCACGATTTGACTCAGCACACAGTACTTATGTTCAATTCTATTGATTCGATCTCGTGAGGCAGGGCAAAGCAACAAGCCAGATGATGTTTCATGTTCCTTTTTGGTCTGTGCCCTTTGATGTAATCTTAGACTTGAGTGCTAAGCTACTTATATCGTCGTCTCCTTCAAGATCACTGAAAGAAACATCATCCTCATTCACTGTAAACATTGGAGCCCAAGAATTAGCAGAATCTTCTTCTTCTGGCCAATCATCATCATCATCATCAACAACATCTTTAGATGTTTGGCTAAGGCTTGCACTATTTTTGTCGTTCTTCTGGATTGGTTTTTCCTCAATAACAGCTTTATCGATGAACTGAGCGTTTTCAAACCCGTGTTCAAAATCGCGATACATAATCGAAGGAGGTTCAAAAGCATATATTCTTGGAGAAAGAAACTCAGGAGGAGCATGGTTGTAGTAATTAGAAGTTGATGGTGTAATATCTTCTTCCTCAAGAATCATATCTCTACTTTCTTTTGAAGAATGTGTCTGATTCTGAAGCTCTTTCATCCACAATGCTCTAGCTTCCATCACCTGCAAAAGCAAAAGGATTTTGTTGAATAAACAACAGCAACAACAAAGAATCATTTTGACTCAAGAAGAGATTGAGATTCAGGTTTTTTTAACCTGTGGAGAAGACAAAAGATGAGCATCGTGTTTATTGAGCCTTGAAAGAAGAAGAACAAAATAGACTTTCCAGAAGTAACCAACACTCATATGACATGGACAAAGCTCTATTCTCAATGCAGCTAACCTCGGAGCAAGACGCTCAATAGCTAAAGCATGACCTCTTTGAGCATCACTCATTTCCAAATCTACATTAGATAAAAGTTGAAATAATCAAACTTTTGATATGCCTATAAGTCAAATCAATGAAGACTAATAGCGAAAGACTTGACTCAATGTATACGTTACCATCAAGATCTTCGTCAGGATCAAGAGGAAAATCCAACCAAGTTTCTGGATGCATTGCTATGTTCCTCGCAAATGCTAGCACTTCGTCTGTAAGAGCAACCGCAGCGATCTCTTCTTCTTCTTCTTCTTCTTCATCTGTTTCCTCTTCTTCTTCTTCCTCATCCTCCGGATCATTGCCTTCTGCCAATTTTTCTTCTAAATCCCAGCTCCTAAACCTAATTCCAGTCTCCGGCGTATCACTTCCAACACACGATTCGTCCCGATCTGAAGAACGCGATTGATTCAATCCAGGATCTGAAGACCGAGATTGGTTAAACCTGGGATGGTTCGATAGATCGGAGGAAGAAGAAGAAGATCCATCAGGTAACGGAGCGAGAAAGTTAGCCACACCACGAAATTGACGCGTGAGGGTATGACCAAGTTCCGTCAAATCATCTTTAACCCCACGCGCTTGAGCCTCCTCTTCCGGTGACAAACGAACGGCGTTTCTCGAGAAATCGTGTCTTTCCGTTGAGGCTTTCGGGGTTTTCTCGTCGTTGTTGTTGTCTTCGTCGTCGTCGGCGGCGTCATCGTCTCCGATTCCATCGTATAAGCTTTCCAAAAAATTCGAAAACATTATGATTGATTTCTTTTTTCTTTTCTTTTTCTCAATTAATCTATTGATCCATTTGGTTGACTCAAAAACTAAAACTATGCAAATTATTTTATCTTTTCCTAACAAACCCCATCCAAATTAAATATCATATACTTGTAATTTAGTTTTAAATTCCATATTTTTTGGTGGCAACTGTAATTGGATTATCTAACACCTATAAAATATATATTTTTATTTAGAAATGTAATTGGTTGATATTCAGTGAATTTAAATTATAGAAAATAAGAATATCGTAACATTAATGTAAAGGAATCCACTAAAATCGAAATAAATGTCATAAAAAACCTTAAATCGAATATGCAACATACATATTTAGATTTATCAACGTTTTTTAAAAAAATCTGCTTCGAAATGACAGAATCCATAAAAATTATTCAAGAGGGGGACAATTGGCGAAACAAAGCTCCTTAGCGTTGGGAAATTCTTTTTCTTTCCAACAACGAGCTTGTTTAGTTTTAAGTCGCAAGCAGCACCAACAATCATTTTTCAGTGAGAAACCACCGGAGCAAGTCTCATGCATACACGCTGGTAAAATGATTTTGCTCGATCTCCCTATCTCTTTCACCTCCATCTTCTCACCTACACATTGATTTGAACATACACACAAAACCAAATTTAACAATGGAAAGAAAAAGAGAAAAAAGGTAATTGATACGAGAAGAAACAAAATTATGTACGTACATTCATGCAGAGCAAAGAGGGAGAGCATGATTATACAGATTAAAGTTGTATGTGATGATTTCATGGTTTGAGTGTCTCAAACAATTGTGTTGTGAGTTTTATTTGTCTTCTCGAGTTGTTGTGGAATTATGTAAATACAAAAACTTTTAGAATATATAAACAAGTAGAGAAAATTAAATTAGGATACACCTTAAGTTTCTTTCAAGGAAAAAAACAAGATATAACCTTTTATTTCAGGATTTTTATCCATATTCAACGTCTCTGTTAAGTAATTCATAATTGTTATTGAATCTATTTTTTGTTAATGTATTAAATTTTATTTTGAGTGTGTTTACTTATTATGGAATGATCAAACTATTATTTATCAGGTCAAACCCAAAATAAGGTTATAATCTTATTTATAACTTAGAGCTGTCAAAACATATTGTAGAATCTTATCACCTTCTTAAACTCGTCTAGATAACTATACAGAATACAAACTGAAGTATTGAAATACAAAATTTAAAATATTGTAATAGAAGGATCTCGATTTTAGTATTAAAATCTTGTGTGCGAAAGGGAAATCAAAGATCTCTCGGCTAATTGCTTTTATGGACGAAAATAAAGTTAACTAGTAGACGAAAATTTTATTTTCTAATCTCAAAACACCTTTAAAATAATTAGAACATCTTTGAAATTTATTAAAATCCCATCTAATCTAAAAACCCCACCGAAACAAATTAAAATTCATACTCCAATAGATTTCCCCTCAAATCTTTCTTGTACATGTTTTCATACAAAGCTCTTTGGCGTCGGGAAAATCTTTTTCTAGCCAACACCAATCTTTTTTAGTTCCAGCTGCGAGACAACACCAACAATCATCTTTAAATGGGTGGATGCAATTGTTGTGAAAACACAATGGTATATAGATTTTGCTCGATCTCCCTATCGTGCTACCTACACATCGATCTGAAACACATAATTCAAAATTTTAATTACTATGGAAAGAAAAGAAAGAGACATTTGATATATCTGTGAGAAAAATTTATACTAACATTCATGCATGGAGAAGAAGGAGAGCATGATTATGCAGATTATAGCTATATGCGATTTCATGTTTTGGCTGTCTCAAAGGACTTTGTTATGAGTTTTTTTCTTGTTTTGTAGAATTGTTCTAGTTTGTAATACAAAACTTAATCAGTATATACTATTTATATATGGATATAGAGAAATTTTAATTAGGAAAGACCTCACTCGAGAGAATATACAGCTAGAAATTTCGGTTGATTTCCAAATATCTTATTTTCGATTCATTTCGGATATATCTAGTTTATAACCATATTCTCTAAATTCGAAACTGGAAGTTCTCGAATTTCACTGTTTGCAAATTATTAAACATATTCCCTAAAATCAAAACAGGAAGTTCTTGAATTTAGTTTCCAAAACCATTGTGACTTCAAAAATTATGGTCTCATTCCTACCTCCCCTGTTTACAGATCATTGCAGGCAGTCGAAATTTTCATATCATTTTTATCAAAAATGAAAAGGAAATGTAATATAGCAAAATCTAAGAAAATCTTCGTATAATATATGAGTATTGTGGAAGCTAATAAACACATGCTTTCACCATAAGGTGAAACTCAAGGCAAATCAAAAATCTTCTCGGCTAATTGTTGGACGAAAATAGAGCAAATTGATACATTTGTCCGCAGTTGAAACAAAATAAAATACAAACTACATTTGTCCTCCACCAATGTTGGTTTGCTCCTTTTAATCTCAATTGTTTTAAGCAATATATGAACAAAAGACTCAAAATGGATAATAAGATTGATACCTAGTAAATATGTTTATGATAAATCAGGTAATCCAGTTACCTCCAATTTCGTCGATAATTCTCTCTACTTTCTGCAGCATATCTGGATAACGAGAAAACCACTTGTTAGAAAGACTTATTAAGTGAAGTTTGAAGCTTGAATGTGAAGTTGGAATCTATATGGGTCAATATTGTTTGTGTGTGTGTGTAATGGGGAGAATGTTCACCTTGAAATGAAGAATCTTCCATGTACTTCTGCCAAAAACAAAAAGTTGGAGATATCATTTGAATTGTATTGATGTGTTGAAAGAGAAAAGAAACTCGGGTTTGTTTATACTGTACCAGTATCTGCGACTTTAGATCAGGATTCTGCTTCACAGTTGTTTGGCCTGCATCTATAGTAGTAGGTTCAATAGAGAGGAAATGTGTGAAAGAGGGTGATATGTCTCAAACTCCAAATAAGTAAAGATACAATGAAAAATGTACCTAGAGTGGAGTCGGGGAAGCAGCCAGAGAGTAAGGTTGTGAAACTCGGAGGAAGACTTGGGATTTGATTTAGCGTGGATTGTGATGGGTATAAGGCTTGTCCAGCTTCATACTCAGGTCTTGGTAGCACTTCAGGAACAGAACTATCAAAAAATCTAACCATATTTGGCTCTTCCTCAGTGGCTCTGCAGAGAAGAATTTACCATGTCTAAATGGTTGGCTCAAGCACTTGTATAAATTCACAACACTGTAAATGTGATCTAACCTGGGGAAAATCTCAATTGAAGGGTTGTAATCTGACTGGAAAGAAACCTCGGACCTAGTTTCACTTTTCTGGTACTGAGCTTCATACACAATTCTTGGTAGCATTTCAGGAACATAACTATTAAGAGGTCTAACCATATTTGGCTCTTTCTGAGTGGCTCTGCAAAAAGGAATTTACAATATCTAAATTTTTGACTAGAGAACTAGTACAAATTCACAACACTCTAATGTGATCTAACCTGGGGATAATCGCATCTGAAGGGTTGTAATCTGACTGGAAAGAAACATCACACCTAGTTTTATTTTTCTGGTTCTGAGTCGAAGCTTCCTTTAAACCCTTAATCTTCTCCTGCAAACAGAAAAAAACAGGAATCCTTGGCTCAAGATTTGAAGAAAATAGCTTATAAAACTGAATTCAAGGTTAATGAAACATCGTCTCCATCTGATCAACATATAATAAGGAAACTCTTTGCAATAATAGCTAACCTTAAGAGCTTCCACAAACTCCAACGCTGCATCACAAGTGGAAAACCTTAAAGCAAATTTCTGGATCTGGAGAACAACAACAAGCACAAACAAACCACATGATTTCAATCACAAATCTGAAGTATCAACTAACTCATGAACAGTAAATCAAATTCATCACTAGTAAGTAAATAGTAAGCTTATTTATATCTTAATTCCATAAAATCCAAAAGAGATTCAAGTGTTAAGAGCTTGCCTGGTTAGCAGAATCCATATAGGTAACGAAAATCGCTCGACTACCACGAGATGGAAACCCAGAAACGCATGACATCTGAGGCCATGTGAAGTTCAGCTTTGAAATGTAGTGTTCTTCCTGTAGATATTGAACAATTAAACACCATGACGTTTAATCAAAAATGTATAGATCCCGATTTCAAAATTTGATTAAGCTTAAACCATCGCGAAACACCAACCTAAACATCCGATCTATAGAACTATATATAATAAAGAGAGAGAGAGAGAGAGTAAAAATCCAACTCACAAGGACTTTCTGGCCGAGTTTGACGGATAGAATCACATCGGATCGGTTCAATTCGTCGACAATGTGGAGAGAAACCGTCGAAGAAGACGCCGACAGCCAGGTTCCGTGGGGCGAATGATACTGCTCTCTCTTTCCGAGAGGTTTCAGAACTGGATGCGGAGAAGGAGAAGATGGATAGTGAACAAACCGAGCAAAACCGATCGTCCACCGGTAAATTTCTGAAGAATCCTCCGCGTTTCTACGGCGGTTTGATGCTGTTAGAGATCCCGCCATCTTCCAAAGATATTTTTCTCCTTTTCGAAATTTTCTTTTTTCTTCGTTGTCTTTCTGTTACGAATGAAATTTGAAAAGCGTGCTGTACGGAATTTATATTTCCATAGTCGCTCTCTGCTCAGATTAAAAATATTCATTTGGGCCCAAATTCCCAAGCCCAATAATCTGTCTTCAAAGTTTAGTTTGGTATAATTGTGGTTCTATTGGGGCCCAAATGAACATATTATTGGGCTTATTTAAATTAGATTTGAGCCCAGTATATTTTGATTAAAATTAGATTTGAGTTTGGGACAAATGAATTGTGATCTTCATGAAACTGTCACGTCTATTTTTTTTCAAACTCCTGCATGATGCAAGTCTTTTTCGTATGGGAGGATGAAGATAGACAAAAAGTCAAATACAATTCTCTTTGGCCTCAATATGACAACAACTCTCCTCTAGCTACTCGTATAAAAATCTTCTACTTAGCTTCCAAGTTCCAACATGTTGAAAGTGGTTATAATATTTTATTTTTAATCAAATATATTTAACTTGAAATAAGTATTTTTAATTTATATTATAAATATTTTTTTACTCAGAATTTTTTTTATTGTTAATTTCTAGAAGTCGTAATTTTAAAATTAACAAACTATTGTCACTTTCTTTTGTTAATATATATCTTCTGTAATCATGTATTGTTAATTTATATTTCTAATAAAATGTTTGTAATATTTTGACCCAAAAAAAAACTAACACATTATATTGAAAGTGCCATATTGAAATTACCATTTCTTTAGTCAAAAGTGTATGTTTGAAATAATTTGACCAAAGCAAACATATATGTTTAGCAAAAACGTCTATTTATTTTATTAAACAAAATAGTAAATAAAGAGAAGTCGTACAAACAAACGTCATGAAACTACTTGAAAAAGTTTGAAAATTGCGAATAAGCAGCAGCATTATATTATTTTATCAAAATTTAAAATTTATAAGTTACATTGCTGGTTGCAATAGTCGCGACCAGTACTGCCTGACCAACAGCATTGCGGCCTGATACCACGTAAATGTTCGCAGCACCAACAATGAGGTACCAAAGGATGACATGGGCCAGGGACACACGCTTCATTAACCTTTTGGGAGTGTCTCTGACCTCCTTGCTCACACCTACATGATTCATTTGATTTTAAACTTTGAGAATGAATAAAAAATCTAAAAGAAATTCTAATTTATGTGTAGATATATATTATAAGAAAAGTTTATACTTACATTCATGCAGAGCGAAGAGAGAAAGCACGACTATACAGAGCAAAGCTATATGTGATGATTTCATGGTTTTGGCTATCTCAAAGAAATGTGTTGTGTTAAAATTCTTGTTTTGAAAGAAAAAAAGTGTTGTAAGTTCTTGTTGTCTTATTGAGTTGTTGTAATTTGTACACACAAAACTCAATCAATATATAACAGCGATAAATTTTAGTCAGGAAAGAAATAATCTCTCTTGATTTACAAGAATTAATATTCACATATCTCGGTCAATATTTCAATATCTCTATTAAGTATTCGCGAATCTGTGAGTGTTCCAACTATCATAATATCATATATTGGATCCAAGAAAAGAGTTATTCAACAGAAATATTAATATGCAAAGATTTGGATAGAGCGTGACTGAAAAAGGTTGTATGATCTTTCCACAGCCACTAAATGCTCCTAGATACGTATCAATCAAACTTTACAAAGCAAATTCAAAGTTAAACCAGAAAACAAGAGAATTCAGCTATGATTTTTTGGGCTATGGTTTTTTTTTTTTTGGGCTGTTAATGCCTAGAGCTGCGATAGTGATATAGAATTCATGATAATT
>Ga0041059_1003208_pt1 | contig 11384 bp, 4 predicted proteins | sample AraColnosormetaG_FD_56232 | JGI IMG/M metagenome (GOLD analysis project Ga0041059, IMG submission 56232) | Arabidopsis roots microbial communities from North Carolina, USA - Col MF nosort | ecosystem: Host-associated > Plants > Roots > Unclassified | place: USA: North Carolina | collected 2013-09-02 | reverse complement strand
TTTTTTTTTTTTTTGATCAAAGAAGAAATAGGTATGCTAAGTTAATAAAAAAAACAATATTTGCCATAAATCCAAATTATCAAGGGCCAGACTGAGGCAACAAATAAAATAAAACTTACTATGGGTCATGCACACAGGAAATTCAGTTACCCAATCAGGGGAAATTTAGTTTCTCTCTCTTTTGTTGTTGTACCAAACCGACAATTTATTGTTTGGCAGTTCACTCAATTCTATAGGCTAAATCATAAACGTGAACTTTTATGTGCATATACACATATGAAAGATATAAACATGGGTAAGGGTAACAATAACTGTGATTATTAGGTTGGATTTCATATCGAGAGCAGCTTTAGTTTTGGTTTGCGGTTGTCTAATTATTTGATGGGGCCAATTTCTATAATGCCAATTTCTATATTGTCTTTCTTTTTTCTTATTCTTCTTTATTATTTTGTTATGTCAACTACACTTCACATGTGACATGGTGTGAGTCACGATCTCCATCGTAAAATCTTCTTTTGTTTTCTTATGGATGCATGTATATAATCTACGAAGTATCAAAATACTCTATCTCGCTCAATTCAACTTAGCTCGTAATGAATTCAGATATTTCATGAACTAGCTAAGCTCAACTCATTTACTATATGAGCTTCTATATATAAATTTGGACTCAAATTATCTTGACCGTGATCTTACAGGTATATCTATGTTATAACTTATATGTGTTCATTTTTCAATTTGATTTTGTTGTGATCTGAATCCGAATCGAGTATGGTGTGGTTTAAGCTGATGTTGGATTGAGGTGTGTAAGCTGATTAGTTATGTGGAGTTTAAATTTACATAAACTGTGTATGGTTCGAGGTGGAGTAGGCATTGAGTTATTTCTATGTCAAAACTGATTTTATAATATAAGTGAAATATATGGAAATTAATTTATCTTATTTTAAATTAACTGAAATTATTTGGAAATTAGTTTTATCTTTGTGTATACATAGAAGGAAGTTTTAGTTCCAGTTCAAATATTGGCTTTCAAATTGAATATAATCAAAATTCTAATTCAGTCTAATTCGGCAAAGCTTTTGTAAAACCAAAATTTTTGATGTTCTAAACCAAATCAAGATATCCGAATATTGAAGCTTTAGATTGTTCGGCATGGATCTTAACGCTTGAGTGGTTAATTTTGTTTTTTCTAATTAATTGAATTATTTCTTCTGCATTGTCAATCAATATTGGTAGTGGAAAATGTAGTAAGGGGCATGTTCAATCCCGTATTTTAAATTATTTGAGTTTTATTTTTTTATATGATTTTGGATGAATTAGGAAAGTTGATATGATTTATAATTTATTATAAAATCCTACAAAATTCCACTTAAAATTATGGGATTTAGTTTTGTGTGTTTTTTACTTGGGAACATTTTTTAAAAATCTCTTGAAGTTATCAAGAATACTGTTCTTGGACAAATTTAAAAATAATTTTAAATTTAAACATGTTTTGCCTCCGCAAAGAAAAGACACAAAGAACTACTATGAGGCACACAAACCAATCCAATGACCACCATAATGGACGAGCAAATGGTAAAGCTAAAACAACCAAAATAACTCAAAGGATGCATGATAATAGGGAGCTAACAAGCTCAACCAAGAAGCATCCAAACAAAGACAATCAAGAGAAAAAATATCGAAAAATTTATTATTTAATAATATAGAACTAGTTAAAACAAACAAAAATGTTTGATTGAATACACCCCTATAAAACGTATTAAATTGAAAATGCTAAAAAGAAGATTTTTTTTTCGGATCCAACATAAAAATCCAAAAGTCGGCTGGATAAAACGATATAACTTGGTAATGCCTTAATATCCCTATACAAAAAGGCAATGTATATTGGGAAATAAAACATTAATTGTCATAGTAAAAATAATACATATTACAAAAAGTGATTCGATATGAATAGTTATAAAGTGATGAAACATCAAAAACGTTTGAAATGAATATAATTTATTCAGAATATATATTTTTTATTTATTTATTCAGAATATTCAATATGATACGTTAAAAACTTGATTTTAATAGATTACTAAAATGTAAAAAAAAAACTGATTTGAATAGAGGCTACTAACATTTAAATTTTACTACCCATGTTATTTGAATAGAGGCTAGCATGTAATGGATTTAGCGGAATAAAAATGTGAAAGTTTGACGAATGCTATGAATACAAAAAGAAACACTATGCCATTCATACCATCATGAACAAATGCTCTGATTCAAAAGGAGGCAATATGGGTATGTCGATTTGACAAAATGGTCGAAGTTCTTAGGGAACAAAGAGATTTGAGGTCACAATGCAAAATCCAAATATCTTTATTTTTATTTATTTATTTTTTTGTTAAAAGGGTTTTAAAATCCAAACATCTTGTCTAAAGAAATTGTAAAAGACACTTCAACAGAAGATGCCTTCCAGAAGCAAGCAAACAGAGTTGAGTTTCTCAATCTCGTTCCATCATGACCACTAAGCCAATACATGTATGTATGCATCTACGTAACGTATGCGTGTATATGTATGTGCATGTATGTGTGTGGGATTTGGAGGAATGGGAGAGAAAGAATAAAAGGACAAAGGAAAGAGTCATGTAAGAACATTTTGGACATTGACGTCTCTAGAGACGCTTGGATAGCCATTAAAGTGCGGCTATGGAGTTGTCCACGTCTTACTTCAAACTATGATGGCTCAGCTTAAGAAGATGCATACAAAAACCTCTTTTGTTTCCATTCGTTTTTTCTTATATGAGAATGTGGTAAATTCTATAGACGATGTAACACAAGCTATAGAGAATGTATATAATTACAACTGGAATTAGCACACTATTTGTTTATTAATGCCAATGGTATCCCAACTCTACATAAAAAAAGCTTTATAGCAAAAAAAAAACTCTACATCCAAAACGCAGATGCATGGACTGATGGACATTGGTTAATTACCCAAAGGAACAACATTTACGTACCACTGGGCATCCAAACATATAAGCGAATATCACCAAAATCCAAAATCTAAGAAATTTCAAAAAGCAAGAAGTTATATATATGTGTCCATTGCTTTGCCAAAATCTAAGAAGTTATAGATTAGGGTTTCTAGAATAGATAAGCATCGAAGGGATCACAAAACTGTAAACCAAACTGAAATAAATGTTTATACCAAAAACAAAATTTGCTTCTTAACCAATTGGTTTTATAAAAAGAATAAGAATTTGAAACCGAGTTTAATGTAACCAGTCGATCGGACTAAACTAATTGAGATAAATATAATCATAATGTACATTTTAATTTATTAATACAATAGATGTTAGTATAACTATATTAAAATATTATTAGTTCAAACATTATATTTATATAATATAAAGTTAATTTCCTAACTAAAACCAAACCGAATCAAAACCATAATCAAACTGAACCAAACTAATCTGTTTTCACATTCTATATAACCGAAACCAAACAAACAGATCGGATTTTAACCCATACCTATAATAAAACGCTGTCGGTTTGAATTCGGATATATGGGCCCAAATAAGTTCAGTCAAGTAATGGGCTCAAAGCCCATAAATATATTCTCTGGCGCCGCCAGAAATGGAAGAAACCGAAACAAAGTTTCTCTCTCTCTCTCTCTCTCTCGCATAACCTTTTCGCCGAAACTCTCATCTTCTCTTAGCCGAGAAAATTCAGCCACCACCACCGATCAGTAAGTTCTTCGTATTCCTCCGTCTCTATCATCGAATCATTATTTATTCAATAAATTAATTCCATTTCTTCAAACCCATGTTTTTTGGTTGGTAAAGTTTTCATTTTTATCGTCTCTCTGTTTTTCAATCTCTCTTTCAGTTTCAGATTTTGGCATGGGTTGTACTGTGAGGGAGAAGCACGTGAAACCGACCCGTAGGATCAAAGCCGCTGCATTTAGATCCGACCCACCGTTATGTTGGGTCGAGAAGATTGCTATGTCACAATCAATTGTTGAGAACCTTGTTTATCATCCTGGTCTTACTGATTCCGGTTCTGTCAATTTGAATTCCGTTACTGAGAATCCTGAGGAGAATTTTTGGGCATATTGTACAGAGGAGCATTTGGAAGAGATTTTGCTGAAACATTTGGAGTTTTTGTATAATCAAGCTGTTTCTAAGCTTCTTGAATTGGGCTATGAGGAACGTGTTGCGTTGAAAGCGGTTTTGAGTAATGGACACTGTTATGGTGAATTGGATGTGTTGACTAATATAGTGAATAATTCATTATCTTATTTGAATAGTGGTGGAGGTGGAGGTGGGAGTAATGGGAACGGTGAGGATCGAACGGAGACTGGTTTTACGGATTTGAGAGATTTGGAGGAGTATTCGCTTGCGGGTATGATTTACTTGTTGCAACAAGTTAAGCCTAATTTGAGTAAAGGTGATGCAATGTGGTGTTTGTTAATGAGTGAGCTCCATGTTGGTAGGGCAAGTACTCTGGATGTCCCAACGAATAGGTCTAGTTGTTGTACTAAGGAAGATAGCAATGTAGAAGATGTTGGTACGGGTGGTACTCTAGATATTGCTGGTTTTATGGCACCAGCGTTGTGTCGATTCCATGGAGGTTGGGGTTTTGGGAATGGGGGAGGACCTGAGTTTTCTGGTAATGGGTTTTCTATGAAAGGTGCTGAGTTGAAGTTGCAGAGAGAGATTGATTGTCCTAAAAGGTTTAATCTTTCGCCATCCATGAAGTCCTTGTTGAAGCGGAATGTTGCAGCGTTTGCTGCTGGGTATCGTGCTAGTATGAAGCAGAAGCAAATACAGTCGTCTGATACTATTGGTGATAGCAAAGCTTGTAATGATCCTGCAATTGTGAAGAGTTGTGGGCAGCAACCACGTAAGTCAGGGAGTGAAGAAAGTGTTAGTACGGTGTTGGAGAAATTTCGTGATCTGAACCTTGATGATAATCTGGAATCGGTGGGTGTGGATGATAAGGATTGTGTGATAGTCGATCTGCTTCATCAGGTTAAGGATTTCGAGAAGAAAGTAAAGGAAAGGAAAGAGTGGGCTCAGAAGAACGCAATGCAAGCCGCACAAAAGGTCAGCGAGGAATTAGCTGAGCTTAAAACATTGAGTAGTGAAAGAGAAGGAATCCAACTGCTGAAAAAGGGGAAACAGGCTGTTGAAGAATCAACTGCGAAAAGATTTACTGACAAGGAAATTGAACTCAGAAAAGCTTGCAGTCAAAATGACAGGGCCAATGTAATTGTAAGAAAGCTTGAGAATCAAAATGCAGAGATTCGAGCAGAGCGGGAGGGATCCAAATTAAGTGCATCAGAATCGCTTAAAGCGTGCATGGAAGCATCAAAGAAGGAGAAAAAATGCTTGAAGAAGCTTGTGGCATGGGAGAAACAGATATTGAAGTTGCAGGATGAGATTACAGCTGAAAAAGAAAAGATTAAGGCCCTATATAAGACTTTAGCTCAAATCACAGAGTATGAAAAGGAGATTGAGGTACGTTGGTTCATATTATATTCATTTATACTGTGAAAGTTCTCTAGATCCTCTATACTTTTAACTCTAGAATTGTGGGAAGTACATTTACTTAGGATTCAAAATATTTACGTACGTTATCATTTGAGGCACACATCTAGTTGCGAAGTTGGTTCTGTCTTAGATGGTAGTATGCCATAAGACTTCAAAGATCATTCAAGAGGTATAGTCTGTGTCTGCCACATATTTTGCTAGGGTAGATGGAACCTGGATTTGATATGAATATAATCTTGGAGAATCCGTCTCGAGTTGTAGAAGCCAAATGATTTGCTATACCTATTGATATGTTCCACTGGATAGCTTTTCTCTCTACATGGTGGTCTATATTTTCTTTTCGTTCCTGACGTTTTACCTGTTTGCGCCTTGCGGGTACGTTATCTATGTTGCTGCACATTGTGTTCAAAACCTTGCTCTAGATTTGCTTACTTGGACTGTGGTTGATGACTGATAATTGAAATATCAATTTACTTTACCTCAATTAAACATGGAATGATGGTTAGTCTATCAACTTCTTTTTATATTTACCTGTTCATATGTTATTTGCAGGCGAAATGGAGGCAAGAGCAGAAGGCAAAAGAGGAGGCTCTGGCTCAAATGGAGGAAGAACAACGCTCAAAAGAAGCAGCTGAGGGTCACAACAAGAGAAAGCTTGAGACTTTACGACTCAAAATTGAACTAGACTTCCAAAGACACAAAGACGATCACCAAAGACTGGAGCAAGAACTCGGTCGACTCAAAGCCTCTTCAGATAGTGACTCAAGCCACATATCCAACAACGCTTGGAAACCCAAAAAATCTCAAGGAGAAAACATTGCTAAGCTGCTTGAAGAAATTGATAAGCTTGAAGGGTCTTATGACAATGAAGCAAACTATGATCGAGAATGCATAATCTGTATGAAAGATGAAGTCTCTGTGGTGTTTCTTCCTTGTGCGCATCAAGTTGTGTGTGGTAGTTGCAGTGATAGCTTCTTCGCGAGCAACAACGGCGGAAGCAAAGTCACTTGTCCTTGTTGCCGAGGTTTGGTTCAGCAGCGAATCCGTATCTTTGGAGCAACCTCATAAAAGCAGAAATAAGCTTCTCTTTGGGTTTCAGAGAGATCACCACAACTTCAGGTTTTACTTTGTAAGTACAAATAATATGTTTAGCTTCTTCCTCAGAGCTTTTTACACTCAGGAAATTTGATTTTTTTCGATGAAAGATCTTTGCACGATGTAAAATAACTTATTATCGTGATTATCTTGATGAATTCGATTTGGAGGAAACATGCCTCTCTAGTTTTTACCAAATAAAAATCAACTATCGTTTGGTTTGTTTTTGGTTTTGTTTGGTTAAACCGGATTGGACACTTGTTAGCAAAACAATGACAACCACAAGTTCTTGAAAACCACAATTATTGATGCTTTGTCTACTTTTCTTCTTGTGGGTTTTGTTGTGTGGCCGTTACTTGCAAGAAAATGGCTTCGTGTGCCATCTCAAACTCATTTCATACTGTAACCTTCAAGACCTTGAAGAGAATAAGTCCTTACAACAGTCTATTCGGTTGGAACTCCGGTAAGAAAATAGACAATATCCGGCCGCCGCAACAACCGGCTTACCACGACGATGTCGAAATTCCTTTCTCTCTTTCAATGGTAAACAAAACCTTCCTAAAAGGTAAATAAATTTATTCCCTTCTTCTCAATCTAAGTCCTTGTAGCAACATGTGGACTTATATATTCTACCACTAGGAATAAGTATATTTCTTATCTAAAGTTCTTCAACTATATAACAATCTTTTTTATTAGGAAGAGAGTTAAAATGTTGCTACAAGGCAAGCATTGATGGGTTTGGTGCAACAAAGTTCCACGAGCGTTGTGACTTCAAAGGTCCATGTGTTATCATAGCTTACACTAAAGACAAGTCTTTCAAGTTTGGTGGATTTAGTCCGGAAGGATATAGAAGTACTGATGATTATTACGATACATTTGATGCTTTCCTCTTCTATTGGCTCGAGGATTGTGATGACCCAATCGTCCTTCCTAAGGTTGGAGGAAGTGGAGCAGCACTATTTGATTATGCTCGCGGAGGGCCTCAATTTGGAGCTGACGGGCTTCTTATCGGACCGCCTTTAGCTCCCGTGATGGGCGGATTTGCGGGTCCGGATACGAACTCGGGGATTGGTGATTTGAGGGTGGCTAAATCAAGATTGGGATTGTCATATGCTAAGAGGAAAGATGGAAAAGAATCTATATTTGGAGATGAAAATAAGGTTAGTCTTGATGATGTATTGGTCTTTTGTAGTCCTTATATTGCTTCCTTGTATTAAATAACTAAGCCAATCTCAACAAAGTGTCTCCTGATAATTTATAGGTCACTTTTATTTATGTAATTAGTAGATATACAACATTGATTATACATACTTTTGAGACCTAAAAAGTCTTTAAAAAGTGTATCTATAACTACTAGTCTACTAGTTGATGCTGAAGAGAATCTTGTAGCTTTACATTTTATAATATGCAACTATACACACAAACAAATCTATATTCAATAAATGTGATTGTAGTTAGATCTTGATCCATCTCGAGTGTTTGGTTTTGAGATTCAGTCTAGTGAACTATAATATTTTTCTTTACCCACGAATGTGATGGCTCATGACTTCATTGTTCATATGAGGCTCTGGATGATAATCGAACATGAATGGATCCTCCATTTCCAAATCGAAATTCAAATCTGCAAAAACCTCTAGCGGATATTCGAATTCGGGTAATGTAAATACTTGGAAACCGGAATCTTCTTCTGTTTTTGAATGTGAATTTCCCTACAAAAAACAATGTAATGAAGTTTGAGACACAGTGATATTGATAAACGAATGGGACTTTCGCAGAGTTTGGATTTAAGTAGCTAAACCTGAAAAGATGATTCAAGGATGAAATCAGGAGAAGACAAACGTGTGTTACTTGCATCACAAGAACCCTTTTCTAGGTCACTTGCTTGACAAAAATTGTTAACATTATTGCTTAATGACTCATCTGAAACCTCTGGTGAGATAATTTCACATTTCTTAAGCGTATGCTCATTCCTCTTTATCACACGACACAGCGCGAAGTCTCCCTAAAGAGCGGAAGAATACCAAATGAAAATGATCAATTGGTAAATGGTAAACTATGAATCAAGTTTTTTATTTTTTCATCTGTTTGGTTTATGATGTTGTTACCTTGAAGTTTAGTGATCCTTGTGAAGTATCGTTGTCGAAGAGGCGATACTCATGCATTACCCACTCGGTTCTACCACCAAAAGGAGCTCGACCCATATAAAAAACTAGGGTTTTTCGGCAGCCGGTGATAGAGGAAGATGATGAAGAAGAAGAAGAGTGGCAAACGATTTTTCGATCTTTGCCAGTGGCTTTCCAATAACCAGATTTAGTTGCTCTGTTTATTCGAGATCCGTTCTGGTATTTTCTGTCGCGATGACAGAAGAAAAACCATTCCATATCTCGATTTGGCAAGAAGGATTTCTCTGTAATGAACAAAAACTTGGTATGTTATAATATAGATAGTAAAAACTGATTATTTTTTACAAGAAGCAACATACCTGGAAGTTCCCAAGGATCAAACTTGTATAAGTCCATTAATGGGATTATTTCGAGCTCGATCTCAAGCCCTTCGTTTCTTCTGTGCAGGTAATAACCTACAAGTTCTTCATCTGTTGGATAAAATCTGAAACCAGGTGGTAAAAATGATCCTACCATTTTCTTTATCTATAATTTCTTCAAATGATTTACTCAGTCGTATTCTTGATCTTGATTTAAAAATTTCTTGTCGAAAACAGTGTGAAACTTCCACAAAACAGAAACCCTAAGTCCTATAGTTGTCTTTCTTAAAGCTCAAGGAACAAGTGAGAAAAAAAAAACAGATTATGATATCAGAGAAAAACAAGAACACGAAATTTATTTCTAAATAAGGGTTTCAAGATTTCAAATTCCCTCTTTGAACAAAATTAAAGACAAGAGGTTGAAATTTGGAGGTTGATTATGTTGAAACTTAGAGGGAGAGGGGAAAATGTAAGTTTGGACCGTTTGGTATGGATTATATATATATATATATAGCAGAAGATTAAAAGGCTAAAAGGTTGATTAAAAGTATTAATACAAACTTAAATATAGTAATAGTAATCTATTTTTACATTTTAATAATACAGACCGAAAGTGTTTGAAGATTACTTACTTGTCTGAACGTCCCACAAATTCCACAACATTGGCCCACCTGAACCAAAAGCTTTCACACTGACTCACTCAGAGACTTAAAAACGTATTGCCGTCTTTACTAAATACATGTAGACATTTTGCCGTTTGAAGTTTATGTTTATAAACACCATACTGTTTTCTATGACCTATACCAATATAGGGGCTTCATAGCTTAAAGTAGTTCAGTAGTTGCCTCGATGTCAATTAACAATAAAACCTTCGAAATGAATAATCAGTTTGTGCTCAACTCTAAGTAATTATTTCGTGCAAAAAGAATAAATAATTATATGATTATTAACTGAATGTTTTACATTGGAGTACGTATATTAAGAAGGCTAGAGTTCGTTAATTTAAAGGTTATAGAATTCTTTTTTTTTTTTGGTAAAAAGTTATAGAATTCTTGTCTCTACTAACATACATAGTTTCATTACGTAGATGTGTCTAAAGAAGAATAAGTTTTCTAATTTGCAATATTGTTTGATAGGATTAGAAACACTTGAAACTGAATTTTTCCCTTTCTAATTGTATATTGTTTGATAAATGAAAATGTGAACACGAGTCCGACCAGGAGTCAAGTAGCTTTCTTTCTTTTTTTTTTGTCAAAGAAGAGTCAATTAGCTTTCCTTCCACCTCAGAGTGACTTGGAAAATCTAATTAATGAACAACTTTTCATTGGTATGCATATTTTTTTTGCCTATGTGATCAAATTAATCTCCATTAACTAAAACCTTTAAAATGTTAAATTATTTCTATTACCGCGTTTTTCACTTTTTTGGACACGACAAAACACCACTAGTTGTTTGTTTGCTTTACTATTAGTTTCACATTGATTATTCTTTTTTTTGTTCTCCATTGATATGTAAAGTTAGTTTCTTCACCCAAGGGACATCTACAATAACAAAAAAATGAAAAATTGAACCCGTTATTTAATTCAGCGAAATATTTTATTGAAAACACACAGTCATCATGAGAGTATTCTCTCGTCGTATAGTATAAGAACATTAACTCAATTAAGCTAGCCACACACTTTTTATTATAATCTTTTCATTAAACAAAACAAGAATTCACAAAAAGAACCTAAAATATTAACAACAATTGAAATAATGTTGAATATACAATTTGATAGTTGTATCTTCACAAATAGTTAATAGAGAAGTTTTTTTTTGTTTTTAGTTCAAGCAGAAAAAAAGAACTACAAAAGTCAAAAATATATTAGCTCTCGAATCACATCGTTACATTGCCTCCCCTAATATGATCCCGGCGGTTTTGATGTAGCGGTAGCGGAACATCCCAAGATAATTTCCGCTTGCATTACATACTCTGTTTCTTACTAGCTTTTGTGCTAGCTAGCTAGTATTCAAATTTTAGATTTTGAAAAGATTTCTAAAAATTGGTAAAAAACTACTGTAACTTATTAAAAAAAAAGAAAAGAAATTTTCACATAAGTGGATGAAAAAAGAATTGCTTTCATGGTTTGTCAAAATAAGATATGGTTTTCACCATTTGTATTTTCAATCGTTTTCGGACCAAAATATCCTTAATTGGGAGCAATCAAACCGTACAACAGTTGGTTTCGGTTTAGCTTCTATAGTTCAGTTTTGAAAAAAAAAAAAAAANA
>Ga0041059_1003207_pt1 | contig 11386 bp, 5 predicted proteins | sample AraColnosormetaG_FD_56232 | JGI IMG/M metagenome (GOLD analysis project Ga0041059, IMG submission 56232) | Arabidopsis roots microbial communities from North Carolina, USA - Col MF nosort | ecosystem: Host-associated > Plants > Roots > Unclassified | place: USA: North Carolina | collected 2013-09-02 | reverse complement strand
ACTCCTCCATGACCAACATAGACTCCAAATATTGCCTGCAAATTATCACAAAGCAAAACAACGTTTAGAATACACAATACATAGAGATTCATCAATAACTATACAATTGTATCAAATGATTCTGTAAAACTTCTAATTCTATTTAGAATTTCAATTTTCCCCAAACAACATCATGAAGAATCCTAATTTTAGATAGCTTATTAATCCAATCCCTAAATCCTAATTTGAGCTGTAATTGCTAATCAATTGAATCAAAATCTCCAATTCGATTCAATTCTAAACCTAAATTGAAAAATGAATTTGAAGTTTGAAATTACCTGTTTATGATCTCCATGAAGATTGGTGATAGCGGAGAACCGATCCTCCATAAGAATTTGGTTTTAGAGATGAAGAGCGACACTATATATTATTTATTTTTTAAAAATATCCATTTATTTGCTGTAATTGTGAGATAACTCTCTTTCTCATCTCAAGATCTCAACCGACACGAAATAGAAGGAACATGTATTACACGTGTGTTTTATTAGATAACACAGAAAACAAAACCAATCGAACTGGTTAAACAATTTATGGTTTAATTTGGAAAGGATATAATTGTCTTTTTATCTTCCAGAAACAAGGAAAAGTGCCTGAACCTTGGAAAGTGCCTCAAACGTAAAAAGATTTTCTAAAAGTGCCTAATAGTGTAACATTCCCAAAGGAATAAGATAGTCTAAAAGTGCGTAAACGTGTCACATTCCCTTAAAAATATTGACGAAGCAAATCTCGGAATATATTGGATTATTTAATGTCGTTATTTGTTTTTGGCTTTTAGCAAAAGATTAATGAAGGATCCGAATCAAATATATTTATAATATGTGTTTTCTTAGTATGTTAGTTGGGATTACGGTTAAAATGTATAGTGCATCTAATAAAAGCACGATAAACTATATTATGTAAAATTCAATTTATTTTACTTGATTTTAGACTATATAGTTTGTGAAAAATACAAGAACTCTGGAATGTCGTAAGAGTAGTATATGTATTTAGCCGTTATGAAATAAATACATATGGTTTTAATCCATTCGGTGATTTTTTAAGAAACTAAAAATTTAATTTGTTTAGTAGATTAAAGATATATATGATTTAATGCTTTGTATTTTCTAAATGTACAACTCTTATATCTATTTTTTTAGTATACAATTAATATGTTTGATTTTTGCTGTTTAAAAAATATGGAAACAATAACATACAGTTTATTAAGTTAAAATCTAGATTATAACTATATAATTTAAATTTAAATTATATTTATTTTATTAATATTGTTTGTTTTGTTTAGTGTTTAATATAATATAATTGTATTTTAATTGTTATATTTAGGATTTCATCCGTACTATATCGTTTCGTATTACTATCAATCCAAACCCGTCATACCATCTAATCTCGTTCAGTAAAATTAAACATATCTAATAGATTTCACCTGTGGTATACCGTCTCGTATTACTATCGACCAAACCCGTCCTACAATTAAACATATCTATAATGTTCAGTGAAATTAAACATTTTTTTTTTTGTTATTTTTGTTTTAATAATACTTTAATTTAAAAATATATAATTCAAAGTAATTTATTTTTTTCTTTCAAATGGTTATTTAATTGTTATAAAAATCCATATACTATAGTATTCTAAACTCGTCCCACCATCTAATCTAGTTCGGTAAAATTAAACATTATTATTTTTTGTTCTAATAATATTTTTATTAAAAGATTTATAATTCAAATCAATTTTAAAATAAATCTTTTGAAATGGTTATTTGATTTTATAGATTGTATTTATTATATATATTCTAAACGTTTTTCATTAAATACTCTAAATATTTTATAAACTTTAAATAACCATAATATTTATCTTTAATAAAGTATCATATTAATAAAGTCCTAAGATTTCTCATTTTTAAAAGTAATTAGAATTGATGGAGAAATATTAGATAAAGAAATACTAATAATTAGGAATATTAATTAATTGATAATGATTAATGCTAATGGCATTCTTTGTAAATAAGTTCCAACTTGAGGATTTATTTGCTAAAATGACTGCAAAAATGTATATGTAGATAATAATATTGATAATTAGCCCATTTTGTATATTTAATGCAGACACAAATTATTTAATGCAAAGGGAATTGTAATAAATGCATAAGCAAATGATCTTTTGGCCACAAAATCTCCAATAATGTATATATAGATTAGGTTTTAACTTTTACTTTGTTTACAAAATGAGCTATTTGGCCCAAACATAACTTGATGTATTTTTATCAATTATAAGCCCAAAAAGATGTTTTTGACTTGTTTCATCTTTGATTTACGGTAGAGACATTGTCGATCTCAACCACCGACGCTTCAAAAGCTGAATTGTCCGTTTCCTCCACGTTTCCAAACACATCATTTTAGGAATCGCGATTCTGAGACGATTTCGAGCAATTCCGAGCGTTTCCGTTTCCGCTTCTATGCAGCTTAAACTATTATAGGCTGCAAGCAGATAAAATAAATAAATTAAACAAGCTTTATGAAAAGAGGAAGGTTGGAACCCTAGTTCCACCACTTCAATTAAGAGAGTTACCAATTCCAATGATGAAACTTTGACCAAAAATATTATTTATGTTGTTTGCGGCTACAAGTATGGCCTTGGTCCGCTTGTACCCAAGTATGGCTTGGTCCGCTACCAAAATTACTACAACATATTAACACGTATATTCAAACATAGTCTTGTGTAAAACGATTGTCGAGTTTCTCATTTTAATTTATATAGAAGATTAAAGATTCAACATACAATGCAATGTCGTGGCTCAATTACTTGTCATATTAAACTAAACTGTCATTTTTGAGAAATTACACGTTCGATATTCACATAATTTGATGTCTTCATAAACCATTATATCAAAAAAGGAAAAAAAGGGACTATCTTATGTAATGTACTCGAGAATGCAAAAACGAGAATTTACTGATTCGTCTGGCACGAGGCCCAAAAGGAGGCCGACACAAGACGCCGAGATTTCCATCCCAAAACGAGCCCGTTTTGGCCCAATTCTTCCACTCTAAATCCATCATTAAACAAACTCAAAAGGAGTTTTGCTTGACAACGGTTGGTAAAGCTCACTTCCAAGGGTTTGAACCCATTAGTCTCTAACCACTGTGGCCACGAAGCAAAGCTCTCGACTTCTGCATCATTAGCGGTGATACGCGTCAACCAATTAGCAACCCAAGGACCGATAAAAACACGCTCAACAAAGCCACGGGCCGGGTTAGCGATTGAAAGGCCTGCCTCTAGAGAGTCGAATATGGCTGAGAACTGATGTAGCAAGTCCATAAAACGATATAGAAAACCTTGGTTTCCCATCAGACCAACTTCTTCGTGAACAAGCGTAACAAGTTTCGGGTTTAGAGTTTTAGCTTCCGACAAAAAGGAAATGACTGAACTGGGTGTTTGGTGACTAAACCGAGGAAGATGCAACATACAATTGATTACCACTGCTTCTCCTCTTACAAGTTTCAAAGATGATGTGCTGAATGCATTGGTGTCAAGTTTACAGTGTTGATATGAAAATGGCTGGCCGATAGAATCGGCAAACGCAGTTAGACGCCGCCCAGTCTCTTGGACTGCAGCCACGGATTTTTTACCGTTTGTTGCTCGTGACAAAGCCGTGATTCTAAGATGTTGGGCTGACGGGCCTGTATTTCTAGACACCAAGGCTTGCATCAATGAAGCCCACTGAACGCCTTCATTGATATCGTAATCCACTATATGGATTCGACGTTCATACTTCACAGCTTCAAGAATAGCCTGTGTGGCAGTGAGGTAACCAAAGTTGACATATGGAGACATGTTTTGCAGCAGTTCGAACGCTGAGATCACATCCGCCTGATCATAGACATCATCACGATGTTGTTGGGGACACAGAACACTATCTCGTTCGAGCAACTTTGAAAGTCCGTTGGTGAAGTGAGCAGCTAACCTCTCCATGTTAGTTCGGTCACCAGGAGAAACCAAATCTTTAAGCCTTGCAAGTATAACCCGAGTTAGCTCTCTAGACTTGTTCGCACCAGTTGACGCATCAGCAGCAGCCACAAGTAAGTGAACCAACCTCAAGCCCTTTGATTCATCAGTCTTAGGCTCACCAAAACTAACCCCATCAGCCACAGACAAACCCGTTGACGCAGAGTTACAAAGTCCCTCCTGGTCATGAAGCATTGGAACAGCTTCCGATTCCGGTTCCATCATGGCTCCTTCATCACCCATAATGGATTCAATGACATCACGGAAGTCACAGTCCCAATCAATGTCAAGATCATTCAAGCTATAACCATTCGAAGAGGTGCTTGCAGCCGTGGCAAGCGGGTCAGTGTGGGTAGAGAAGAAGAGGTCCAAGAAGTCCTCGTAAGGATAATTCATGGTCATGCAGGTAAAAATGAAGAAACGGGCAATGCAGAATTATATAGATAGTGTAGTAGGACCCAAGAGAGTACGAGTTCCATATTTATAAGTAAATCTTTGAAGTCAAATGTTGAAACTTGAAAGAACAAAATATATATCTTCGAAGTCAAATCTAAAAGTATATGGTCCCCTTTCAGGGAGGTCGAACAACCTGTGGTCCTTGTAAGAAGCAGCAGGACCACTGTGATCAGGAAAATAAACAAAAACAAGTGAGAATTGTCCAACAATATTAATCCATGTTTATATGTATCAATATGATCAACAGGGAAATTAAAACAAAACAAGTAAGAATTGTTAGACCAATCATACTAATGAACCTCTAATATAACCTAACTAGTGACAATCTAAAATACAATAAAAGTGCACGGACTATATAATTTATATGAAAATACATATTTGCTGAGCAGACAGAACCTAAGTGCCAAACAGAAAAAGACAAGACATTATTGAGATTTGGTTCACATCTAATCAAATTATTCAAGGGACAGCGCAACAAAAAACCAAAATTAAGAATTTAACTAAGAATCATCCCCACAATCTTAAGACCACTTTGATTAGTCTTGTCTAGACTAAGTAAGCAAACAGCAGAACTTATCTCCCTAACCTCTATGACAGGTTTTGGTTTAGAAGTTGGAACAAGTCACAAGTGACACAAGCAGTGACGCAATTTAAGTAGTTTACAAGTTGATTACAAGCAAAAAATCAGATGGTCACTAGTCACATTCAATGTAATTTCACAGATATATATTATCAGACCGTAGAACCAAACCCTACATTCTCCAATAATCCAATTAAATATATGCTTGCGCTTCCATTAATGTCAAAAGATTATACATTTATATCTTTAAATGATTCAATATATGAAGGTTCTTCAAGTTATTTAACAAAATCATGGAGCCTACTTGCAAAGATTTAGTAATAGAAACCCAACAGGTTGGTTTGTACCTTGGTAAAGCATTATATGATGTTTGTTATATGTCCTAACTGATCACGTAGAGGGTAATCCTTTCTGGTTAACCGTGGCGTGAACCGTTCTGGCAGCTGCGACTGCTGAGTCTCCTCGTTTCACTATTTTCTCGAGTTCTTCAACCTTCTCTGACAACAATCTAGCATTTGTGGTTGTGGCATGGACCAACTTGTTAGCAGTCTCTAGGGAAGTGCAGAGCTGAAATAGAATGGGAAGCAAGCAAGTAAGAAACTAATCTACGAATACGTTACTAGCCACAGAAACATTTCATTTGCATTTCCCTCTTCTTAGAAAAACATATCTAGAGAATCCCATATATTGATTTCGTACCGACATGAAAAGACCAAGGACTTTCATCAAAAGGAACAGAAATAAAACAAAAAGAACACATCAAACTCTTTCAATATAAACCATGTCGTCTTATTCATTCACAGTATTTGTAAAATCCATGGCATGGAAAGACTTGACTAAAAAAAAATAACAAGAGATAGTTACCTCTAATGTTAGGGAGGTCCATGAGTGATCAGAACCAGCAAACGCATCGTTAAGTTTATCATAGTTCTCCTGAAACAAATCAACAATTCTTTCAATAGAGGCTTACAAGTACTAAGTAAGAAATTACAGAACAAAATTTCAACAAAAGCATCACTCAAAAATTCACAAGAATATTTCAACATTCCTCTCATGAGAATCAGATACACCTTGATTCAGACTCATAACACAATGATGCATAAAATTTGAACAATGCATTGATATAAAATTGCATAACACAACGAAGATTTCGAATAATCGCACAATTCACTATAATGGATGAACAATGATAACGATTCATGGCACCTAAAAGATCAAAAACCATTGAATCAATGAAACTGAAGGCAAATTTTGGATCAGAAAGTGACCTGAAAGAGTCGGGTTAGATCCAAGGGTCCAGAGATGGTATCATCAGAGTATGATTTTGATGAAACTTCAGGATTTGGATGATTTTGCGGGGAGTGGCCAGTTTCATCACCGAGATCGGCGAGAAGATCTCCGATTGACAGCAACGGACCTCCGACACCTCTCATTGCTCTCTCAATCTCCGATTTTAATCCTCAGCCCCTATCCTCCAAAGAATTTCTATTTAACCCCTATTATATAAAAAATACTTATTTCATTTATTTACTTTAAATCAAATCTATATTACTAGCTAAAATCCACCTAAATAGACGGGTATAAGATATAAATTTATTCAAATATTTATTAATAATATTTAAATTTTAAATAGTAAATAGTGATTCACACACTTTTTCTAATATTTAATTTAGTAACTTTTGTATTTAATAAAATTTCAATCATATACATTCGATTTTTCAATATATTTTAATTATATATTTATCATAATAAACTATCTTGTTATTCTATACACTCCATCTTTCTTTTTTATAATGTGTATGGAACAAAAAGCATTCTATGATTTATTCATAACATAAAAGTACAGTCGAACACTTTGTAAAAACAACATCTCATGTGTATCCTCTAACAATGTGAGACTTACAACTATCACACAAACATCAAATAAATGCAAACTAAGCGGTAACTAAACTGCATAGTTTGCTAATCCATTCACTATGTGATTAGTTTTTCTATACACATGAGTAATCTTAACTATCTGCTCTCTATACACTCTATCTTATTGATGATATTTGAAGTTTAAATAGTAACTCACATTAATTTAGTATTTCCTTAAACCAAATTTCAATCTTACAAACTCGATTTTACAATGCAATTTAAAAATTTATTTTACGTTAATAAATATAATTTAATTCTATACACTACATCTTATTGTTAGTTTTTTTTTTATTTACGAAAATTATAAGTTAATTTTTTTAGATATAAACATATAAATTAATATATGTAAATATGTTTCTTTTTTTTAGATTCTTTTATTTTATTTTAGAAAAAAGTAAAAAAAAAAAATTAACACATGTCGAAATCTAAAATCGTTAAAATTGACACGTGTCATGATTTTGTGAGTTAGTAACTTTCAAAACTGTACTTCATATAATAAGATAAGGGGGTGTATTCAAATTAGAATTTAAAGTGATTTGAGTTTCCTTGAGTTTTTAAATGATTTTGATGATTTGAGGAAAATTCATATGATTTTTGTAAAATCCATTCAAATCTCACCTTAAACCATGAGATTTGGATTTCTGTATTTTTGAAATCCTCTCAAATCTTCCAAAATCATTAAAATTCAAATCCACAAATTGTTTTCAATTACAATGGATTTTAAGGTGGATTTTGAAATCATTAGTTCAATAACACTGAATTTCATGAGAATTTTTAAAATTCATGTTTGAATAACATTGGATTTATAAATTCTACACAAATCTCTTAAAAGTTGAAATTATTTGCTTCTAAAAGCGTTCACGTGGGATTTAAAACAACGAATCGTGAGTTGTCACATCAATAATTAACATATTTAACATCTAATTAATTAACATTTTTTAAAATAGTAATTAGTTTCTATTTTAAAATAACAAATGTTAAATTTAAACTTATAAAAAAGGAAGCTAAGAAGTTATAATTATGTAATATTACCCTTATAGGATTTTACACAACTAATCCAAAACAGACACATCATAAGTTAATATATTTAAATCTAATTAATTAACATATTAATATATATTTAACCAAATTCATTTCAAAAATAAAATTTAATGCAATTTAATATAATTAATTAAATTACCAAAATTTAAAATTGCTTTATATATTAAAAAATCTATACTATAGAAAAAATTGAAGCTATTTGCTTTTGAGGCGTCCACATAGGATTTTAAACAACGAATTGCAGTTGGACATGTCATTACTTACCATTTTTTGCCATTATGTTAGTTTAAATTTTTAAATTTTAATAAATTTATATACTAAGATATTTATGAAAAGTAAAAAAAAGGATATGGAAATAAGAAAAATTATGAAGAGAGATCAAGAAACAATCGTACGAAAGCTCACAAATTGAAGTCCTCAAAGTAAGAATTCTTATATATCATTTGAACAACGAAAATTGAAAATTAGAATTGTATTTTTTTCTTTTCTTTTTAATTGAAAATCCTACATATATATTAATTGAGATTACAAAAGTGGGTTATCATCTTAGTATCTTTTTTTGTCAACCAAAAAGAAATTTAAGAGTCATGTCATTATTGAATATCTATGTGGAATCTCAGATTTTTTTTAAGTCTTTAAAATAAATATGACCAATTAAGTTTATTTTTTATTATTTAATATTCGATTATATAATATTAATTATTTAAAAATCATTATATTTTGAATCACATTTTTTGTTTCAATTGGTAATCTTGTCCGAGGGAAACTAATGAAGAAACTATATTATTACTCTTAGTTTCTCAAAGAGTTTACCATTTGAGAGCAAATGTTTTGACATGGGATGCATTTGAAACATGTCAAAATACGAGTCCGGTTTCAAATGTTTGTTTGTATATTTGTCAAAAGTCTACAAGAAATTTTAGAACCTTAAGAATTGGTTGTGTTTTTCCTTTTTGGCAAAACCTCTTAGAGAAAGAGAAAACATATTGATCTAAATCTATCGATCCTAATTTCTGATTACCAAATGTTGTATGTTTATTTGGTGAGACAAGTTGAAATTTTTTGCTTATAGTCCAATAATTTCTTTTTTTGTCAACTTATGTTATTTTTGTGGTTATGGCTTCTTCATGACTGCTTGTCTTCGTTCATTGCTTCATTTTCGGTGACATTAAGGTAAAGTTTTGTTGTTAAGGTGTTTCGGTTAAGGTTCTTGTTGTGAACGTTACCTACTTGGTGCATTGACTTGGTTGCCAAGTGTTGAAATGATGCGGTGAATAAGTCTAATTGCTATCGCTAATTCGATGAGCTAGTGTAAAAAATCCACGATTGCTTATGCTTTTTTCCATTAGTTCTCGGAAAATCTGTACGCTTCTATCTTCAGGTTTTGAAGACGGATCTTGGATACTTAGGCTTGTGGCAACTACGATGAGGATTCCAATTCTTCAGTTTTGCTGCAACCACGCAAATATCCAAGCTTCACGAGCCCGAAATCGGTAATTCTACTTGTTACTTGTCCATAACCACTAAGCAGCAAACTTTTGTATTTTGTGTTGTTTTAAAAAAAATTGTAGAGCTTTACAGTTAGTTTCAAATTTTTCTAATTATTATGTCAAATATATAAAGTGCTATAAAATTTCACTTTTTACCAAAAAAAAAAAGATCAAACTATTCGATGTCCTTTTTCATAAAGTAATCAAACTTCAACTACTAAGGTGTTATTCGTTTGTTCATCCAAATGGACCATCTAGATGAAGACATAAAATTATGTTCGTTTAGTGCACTTAAACACATCATTGAGATGAGCCATCAGGATGTATTTGTCAAACTCATCCAAAAAACATCCAAAAATTTGGATGAGTTTAAATGGTGTAGTCAGATAGAGATGATTCTTCCAAAAATTGCAAATATTCAAATTTCCCTCAATTACAATTGGGAAAAATGTCATTTAAATCATCAGTTTACCATTTTCGTTGGTTTAAAGGATGAACTCTAGACATAGTGATTTAAATTCCTAATTTTATGTTGACTTTCAATTTAATCACGAACTCTCGTTAACTAAGTCAATTAACGCACATCGTTAGAAATTCCTTAATCAAAAACCCCAAATCACCAAAATCAGTTTTCAATTTTTTCTCTCTTTTTTTCTTCGGATTCTCTCATCTTCTTCTTTGAATTCAAAGTAATTATCGTCTCTAGATCGACTAATGGCGTAAAAACGAGAGGATTTGTGCCTCAATTGGCTTAGTCAACAAGAATTCATGATTAAATTCAAAGTCAACATAAAATTGAGGATTTAAATCACCCGGTCCAGAGTTCATGCTTTAAACCAACAAAAATGGTAAACTAATAATTTAAATGACATTTTTCCCAATTATAATTATATATCAAATATTGTTAATTTCTCATTTTATATTTAAAAATTCTATATCTGCACTAATTTTCTTCCAAAATATCGTAAATCACAAATTATAATTTTCCGTTAAAATTGCAAAATTGCGTTTTACGAAAATCTTAAAAAGCTTGTTTCCGAACAATTTTTTTGGGTCAAAATTGTGTTTTTTGCGAAAAAATTGCATAATAACATTTCAACGAAAACAAAAAAATCACGATTTTGGCGGAAAAATAACGGAATTGTTTTTCACTATGACCAGAAAAATTGGAGAATAAAGTTTTTGTCAAAACCTTTCAAGTCGTAAATTTCGCTAAAACCGTAATTCTGCCAAAACTATAAAATCATGATTTTCACGGAAAATTATGGAATTATCTTTTCTCATCAAAATCAAAAAATCGAATTATGTTTTTGTCAAAACCGTAAAATCACATTTTTTTCACCAAAATTGCGGAATCATATTTCCTTACCAAAACTGTAAAATCATGTTTTCCCGCCAAAACCACAATATCATATTTTCCACCAATACCGTAAAATTATATTTTCTGCCAAATCATATTTTCCGTAAGAAACACAAAATCTTATATTTTTCGGCAAAACCACAAAATTATATTTTTTTGTCAAAACCCAAAAAAATAATTTATATGTTCAAAATAATAATTTGAAAAATATTTAGTTGTAAATATATTTAAAGCAGTAATTCAATTAATATAGCTAAGACTAAAATTAAAATTAAAAGTTGATTAAAGTATAGATATTTTAGTCATTTTCTGGTTAAAATTATTTAAATAGAGATGAAAATTTATAAAAATTACCCAAACAAACAAAAATTTATTGAATATCCAAAAATGGAAACGAACAATATTTATTAAAACATTTGGATTGAATTTTTTGATAGACAAACCCTTTAACAAAAAAAAAAAAAGAATATTTTGTAGACCAGACCATTTAGATTATAAAACGAATCAAAT